>OLSP01002289.1_pt1 | contig 15729 bp, 11 predicted proteins | sample 1672941 | NCBI WGS metagenome assembly OLSP01 (sample SAMEA3136739, study PRJEB25190) | human gut metagenome | reverse complement strand
GCCGATACGGCTGCGCTCATCCGGAAAAGTCAACTCAACCGGCGGCAAAAGGCCGCCCTGCTCGAGCTGACGGAGCATCCCGATTTCAGCGGCGGGCTGCGCGAAAGTCTGGCCGCGAACCTGCTGGAGCGGGAGCAGAGCCACTATGACCATATCCTGAAATGCACGGAGCTTGTCAGCAAGCTGGCTCCGATGCTCGGCCTGCTCGGCACACTCATCCCGCTCGGCCCCGGCATCATCGCGCTGGGGCAGGGCGACACGCAGACGCTGTCCACGTCCCTGCTGACGGCGTTCGACACGACGATCGCGGGCCTGTGCGCTGCGGCTGTGTGCCTCGTTGTGACCACGCTCCGCAAGCGCTGGTACGGCGGCTACATGGCAGATCTTGAGACGCTGATGGACTGCGTGTGCGAAGAGGAAGCGGCATGAAGAGAAGAAGACGCCGCAGGGAACGCTTCTCAGAGGAAAGCGTCGACCCGATGAACTATGTTTCCAACCTGTCCGATGCGATGCTCGTCCTCGCCGTCGGCATGATGCTGGCCCTCATCGTTCATTGGAACGTGGACATTTCCACCGGCGGCAGAAGCTCCGAGAACGTCGGCGAGACCGTCGCGGCCGAGGGGCAGGGCGGCCAGAGCGCCATTGACCGCGACGACGCCCTGTCGTTCACGCCGGAGGAGCTGGAGCAAATGGACTCTACCGAGGGCGAGACCGACGAGGGCATGGAAAAGCTCGGCGAGGTCTACTACGACGCCGAGACGGGAAAATACTACATTATAGAAAACGGAAAGTAAGCCCATGAAACTGCAGAACCACGCCTATCCCCGCCGCTTTGCCGTGCTGGGGGCCGTCTTTGCGGCGGCACTGTTCGGCTCCGTGCTGCTCGGGCGCTTTTCCGTCACGCCGAAGGAGCTGTTCCGCCTGCTGCTCTCCCGCTTGACCGAGACGGAGCCGGGCTGGCGGGACGGTGCGGAGAACGTTGTGTTCCAGATCCGCCTCCCGCGCGTTGCGGCTGCGGCCCTTATCGGGGCCGCGCTGGCGGCTGCGGGCGTGTCCTATCAGGGCATGTTCCGCAATCCCATGGTCTCGCCGGATATTTTGGGCGCGTCGACCGGCGCGGGCTTCGGCGCGGCGCTGGCTATCCTGCTCGGCGCTGGCTATTTCGGCATTTCGATGTCGGCCTTCGTGTTCGGCCTGCTGGCGGTCGCGGCGGCCTATGCCGTCAGCTGCATGAGCCGCACGAACCAGACCATTGCTCTCATCTTGGCCGGCATGATGGTCTCGTCGCTCTTTTCGGCGGGCACGTCCTATCTCAAGCTCGTCGCCGACACGCAGCAGCAGCTCCCGGCCATTACCTACTGGCTGATGGGAAGCCTATCCTCCATCAAGCCGCGGGACGTGCTGTTCCTTGTGATCCCGGTCACGATCGGGCTCGTACCGCTGTGGATCCTGAGCTGGCGCATGAACCTGCTGACGCTCGGCGAGGAAGAGGCGCGCTCCATGGGCGTGAATACCCGCCTGCTGCGATTCACCGTCATTCTCTGCGCGACGCTGCTGACGGCGTCGTCCGTCGCGGTCTCCGGTATGATCGGCTGGGTCGGCCTTGTCATCCCGCATTTCTGCCGGATGCTGTTTGGCTATGACTACCGGCGGCTGATCCCGGCAGCGGCCCTGTTCGGTGCCTCGTTCCTGATCATTGTGGACGACATTGCGCGGCTCGCCACGGCCGGAGAAATTCCGCTCGGCATTCTGACGGCCTTCGTCGGTGCGCCGATCTTCCTCTATCTGATCCTGACGGGAGGTGCGCGGCGTGGAAATTGAGGTCCAGAACCTGACGTTTTCCTACGGAAAGCAGCCCGCTTTGCGGGAAGTGAGCTTTTCCGTGCAGAAGGGCACGCTCACGGCGGTGCTCGGCGCGAACGGCGCTGGGAAAAGCACGCTGTTTCGCTGCCTGCTGGGCTTTCTGACACCGCAGGCGGGGGAGATCCGACTCTCCGGCAGACCGCTTTCCGCCTATTCCCGGCGGGAGGCCGCGGGGAAGCTTGCCTATATCCCGCAGTCGTCGGAGCCGATCTTCAACTATACCGTGCTCGACACCGTGCTCATGGGCACGACCGGCACGATGAATGTCCTGCAGCGCCCCGGCCGGCGGCAGCAGGAGGCAGCCATGCAGGCCCTGCAGCGGCTTGGCATCGAGGCGCTTGCGCAGCGGGGCATCGGCACCATTTCCGGCGGCGAGCGGCAGCTGGCGCTCATTGCCCGTGCACTCGTACAGAATGCGGAAATTCTCATCATGGACGAGCCGACGGCCAATCTGGACTTTGGCAATCAGCAGCGCGTGCTGGCGCAGATCCGGGCGTTGACCGCGTGCGGCTACACCGTCCTGCTCTCCACGCACAATCCGGAGCATGCCCTGCGTTATGCCCACCGGGTCCTTGCGCTGCAGGACGGTCATATTGCGGCGGACGGCCCGACGGAGACGGCCCTGACGCCGCAGCTTCTGCAGACGCTTTACGGAATTCAAGCCATTCTTGCGGAGGTGCCGACGGATCGCGGCACGGTCCGCAGCCTGATTGTAACGGAGGACATGGAATGAAACGACTTCTCTGCTGGATCCTTTCCCTTTGCCTGCTGCTGTGCCTCGTGCCCGGCGCAGCTGCCGCGGAGCGGGTGACCGGAACGCTGGAGCGCCGCGCGGGCTATGACCTTGCGTCGGTGCGCTGCGAGTTGGCCGACGGGAGCTACTTCTTTGCTTCGGTCGAGGAGACGGCGGCCGGCTATGCCTATGCCTTTGACCGTCCCGCCGGGACCTACACCGTGAGGCCGGAGTATTTTTCCACCACGGTCTGGGACGGCGCGGTCGACATCTCGTGGTATGATGCATCGCAGACGGCGTTTTATCTCGACACGCCCGCAAAGCTCGCGGGCCTTGCGGCGCTTGTCAACGGACAGGTCGACGCGGGCACGCCGGACTACCGCATCAAGGGCGACCGCAGCGAGCTTGTCTCCACGCGGGTTGACGACTATCTGCTTGTCGGCGCGGGCGGCGGCAGCCAGTACGGCACGGCCTATGTCGGCGATGCCGCACATGATTTCTCGGACAAGACCGTCTATCTGACGGCCGACCTCGATATGGGCGGCTCGAGCAACTGGACGCCGGTCGGCGGCCTGTATCCGATGGACCGTGACAACACGGAGCGTGTGATCGTGGCATATTTCAACGGCACGCTCGACGGGCAGGGCCACCGCATCACGAACCTGTTCTGCGACCGCTATGCCGAAAAGGGCTATGCCTATTCGCAGGGCGTCGGCCTCATCGGCCACATGGGCGACCTCTATGACGGCGAGGCCGCACCGGAAACGGCCCCAGCCGTGCGCAATCTCTCCGTCAGCGGCAGCATCTACGGCCGCCGCATGGTCGGCGGCATCGTCGGCCGCACCGGCAGCATCCCCACGGGCATCTATCTGGAGAACTGCGCAAATCACGCCTCCGTCAAAAATACGGACTCCAAGGGCGTCGGCGGCATCGTCGGCGCGGGCTGGAGCAAGGGCGCGATCGTCAACTGCTACAACACCGGCTCGGTCACGACGGGCTATGCCTGCCCGGCGGGCGGCATCTGCGGCAGCAACGGCGGGCTGGACATTTATAACTGTTATAACGCCGGTGTGATCGATTCGAACGGCAGCCAGCGCGGCCGCGCCATCGGCGGCCACAACAACGGCAGCTACACCGTCTCGGACTGCTATTATCTCGAGGGCTGCGACGACGATCCGGCCTCGAACGGCTGGTACAGCGGCACGGCGCTCTCGTGCGCCGTCTCCGTCACGGCCATGCCGAAGGCGGACATGCGCTCGCAGAAGCTCGTTGACGCGCTGAACTGCAACGGCGCGGCCTATGCCGCCGTGCAGGGGAGCTATCCCGTTCTGGCGTGGGAGGCCGAGCGCAGCCCGGCGACCCACGCCGTCCGCATCACGCAGCCGGAGGGCGGTACGATCGCCGCCGATGCAGGCGAGACTGTGGCCTTCGGCACGGTGCTCCATATTTCCAATACGCCGGATATCGGCTGGGCCTTCCGAACCTATACGCTGAATGGCGAGACCCTGACCGGCCCCTATGCGACCGTGACGGCGGACGCGGCCGTCAGCGGCGTGTTCTCCCGCATGACGGCGGGCGCGCTGTACATCGAAAACGACCCGGCCTTCACCATCACGGTAAAGAAGGACGGCACGGTGATGGAAAACGGGACCGCGCGGCGCGTGACGGACTATCCCGTGGCGGACGGCGACCCGCTCTATGAGGGCGACGTGCTGACGGCTACGGCCACGCTGGCGGAAGGCGCAGAGCCGGAGGATCTGAGCTATGTCTACAACGGGAAATTCCGTTACTATTTCACCTTCCAGGATGCGGCCCAGACGGAGAAAAGCACGGACACCGGGAAATTCACCGTCACGAGCCGGATCACGAGCGCCTCACTGCGCCTGCGCGCCACGGCCTACACGACGCACAAGGTCTGGACGCAGCTGGCCGAGACGGACTGGTATACGCCGTCTGCCGACCGCTTCACCCTGACGTCCGCGCGGCAGCTGGCTGGCCTGGCTCAGCTGGTCAAGCAGGGCAATTCCTTCGCGGGCAAGACCGTCCTGCTCGGCGCGGATATCTCGCTGGCAAACGATGACAAGACCTTCAACCGCGGTGTCCGCTGGTTCGACGGCATCGGCAGCACGCAGGCCCCGTTTGCGGGCACGTTTGACGGCAACGGCTACCGCATCACGGAGATGACGGCGGAGTCGACTGGCAGCGGCGCTGCCCTCTTCCTTGCGGCGGACGGCGCGGTGCTCAAAAACATCCGCGTCTCCGGCACGGCGAAGGCCAACGGCAGCGCGGCCGGGATCGCGGCGCAGGCGAAGAACACGCAGTTCCTTGGCTGCGTGAATGAAGCGGCCGTGACTTCGACCGGCGAAAAGGCGGGCGGTATCGCCGCACTCCTCGACGGGGCAAGCAGCCTGACGGGCTGCACCAACCTCGGGGCCGTCACGGGCACAGACGGCGTCGGCGGCCTCGCCGGTGTGGTCAACGACAAGGAAAGCACACTGACCGGCTGCGTGAACCGCGGCGCCGTGACCGGAAACGGCGCGGCCACGGGCATCGGCGGCGTGGCCGGGCGCATCGGCGGAAGCCTGCTCCGCTGCGCGAATTACGGAGCCGTCACCGGCAGCGGCTGGTATCTGGGCGGCGTGGCCGGTGCGTGCATGACGGAGGGAGCGTCGTCACTCACCGACTGCTACAGCGCCGGCGAGGTGCGCAATGCCCATACCTATGCCTCCTCCGGCACGGGCGGCCTGATCGGCTACGGAAACGATTACCGCGCAGAAAATTGCTTCAGCTACGGCGCGGTCAGCGCGGCGGCCGGAACGGCGGGCGGCCTGATCGGCCGGGACAGCAGCCGTTCGACAAATGTGCGCGAAAATCTCTATTACCGCGCGGATTCCTGCGGTACCGCCGTCGGCGGCAAGGCGGAGGCATCCGGCACGGCGGCGCGCACGGCGGCAGAATTCGCTGCGCTGTCCTTCCTGCGGCAGCTGGACAAAAACGGCTGCTTCATGCTGGAAAACGGAGCCTATCCGGAGCTTTCCACCTCTGCGCGCTGCGCCCATCTGGAGACGGAGCTGCGCGACGCCCGCGCGGCCACCTGCACGGAGGCGGGTTACACCGGCGACACGGTCTGTAAGGCCTGCGGCACGGAGATCACGCACGGCGAGGTCATCCCGGCTGCGGGACATCGGTACCGCAACGGCGCGTGCACAGTGTGCGGCGCGAAGGACCCGCGCTGGTCCGGAACGGAACGGCCGTGGAACGACCCGTTCCGCGACGTCCGCGCGAGCGACTGGTTCTATTCCGGTGTGAAATTCGCCTATCAGCGCGGCCTGTTCCAGGGCACGGCGGCTGACACGTTCAGCCCGGATGAGCCAATGACGCGCGCCATGCTCGTCACGGTGCTCTGGCGCATGGACGGTAAGCCAGGCGCGGCGGGCGGCAGTAGTTTTACGGATGTGCCGCGCGGCCAGTGGTATACGGAGGCCGTCGCGTGGGCGGCCGAAAACGGCGTCGTCAACGGCGTCGGCGGCGGGAAATTCGAGCCGGACGGCAATGTCACGCGCGAACAGATCGCCACGATCCTGTATCGCTATGCAGGCCTGCGCGGCGTTCCGACCGGCGGGCGCGCGGACCTCGGCAGCTTCCCGGACGGCGGAGCCGTCAGCGGCTGGGCCTATGACGCCCTGTCGTGGGCCAACGCGGCGGGACTGATCGCCGGAACGCGCGAGGGCGGGGTGGACTACCTTGCGCCGCAGCAGAACGCCACGCGCGCGCAGGTCGCCGTCATCCTGATGCGCTACCTCGGCGCGGCATAAGCAGAAAAACGCCCGGCTGATTTGCAGAGATAGACAAAAAGAACCCCGCTGACTGCTGTCAGCGGGATTTGTATGGTGGACGATATAGGACTCGAACCTATGACCTTCCGCACGTCAAGCGGATGCTCTAGCCAGCTGAGCTAATCGTCCGTCAGCAAGACATAGTATACCAGAAGGCCGCCCTTTTGTCAAGCACTTTTTTCTTTTTTTCCGAAAAAGGACGCGGACCGCAAGGATACGACATGGGCCTTGCGTATCGGCGGGAATTATGCTAAAATATATAGAATCAAGTGCCCTGGGCACAACTCTGTTTTCTGAGAAAGAGGCGTGATCTTATGACAGAACAGACTACGGAAAGAACTGCGCCGCGCAAGCGTATGCTTTCCGGCATCAAGCCGTCGGGCGACCTGACGCTCGGCTCCTACCTCGGCGCGATCCGGAACTGGCGCGACCGTGCAGAGGAATTCGATTGCTATTACTTTATGGCGGACCTTCACGCCATTACCGTCCGGCAGAACCCGGCAGACCTGCGTCGCCGCACGATGGAGCAGCTGGCGCAGTATATCGCCTGCGGTCTGGACCCGGAGAAGAACGTGCTGTTCATCCAGAGCCATGTGCATCAGCACGCAGAGCTCGGCTGGGTGCTCAACTGCTATTCCATGTTCGGCGAGCTGAGCCGCATGACGCAGTTCAAGGATAAAAGCGCGAAAAATGCCGACAATATCAACGGCGGCCTGTTTACCTATCCCGCGCTGATGGCGGCGGATATCCTGCTGTATCAGGCGGATCTTGTTCCGGTGGGCGAGGACCAGAAGCAGCACGTCGAGCTGACGCGCAACATCGCCAAGCGGTTCAACGGCATCTACGGCGACGTGTTCAAGCTGCCGGAGCCGTATATCCCCAAGGTCGGCGCGCGCATCATGAGTCTGGCCAACCCCGAGGCCAAAATGTCGAAGTCCGAGAACGACGATCCCGGCCGCGTCTGCCTGATGGATAAGCCGGAGGATATCATGCGCCTGTTCAAGCGCGCCATCACGGACTGTGAGTCCGAGGTGCGCTATGACCCTGAGCACAAGAAGGGCGTTTCGAACCTGATGACCATCTACTCCGCTGCGACCGGGCGGACGTTCGCCGAGATCGAGGCGGAATTTGCAGGGCGCGGCTACGGCGACTTCAAGAAGACGGTCGGCGAGGCCGTCGTGGAACTGCTGCGGCCCATCCGCGAGGAGAGTCAGCGCCTGCTGGCCGACAAGGCCTATCTGCAGAGCGTCTGCGAGAGCGGCGCGCAGAAGGCGGCCTATGTTGCGGAAAAAACGCTGCGCAAGGTTTATAAAAAGGTCGGCTTCGTGGCGCGCTGACCGGGGAGCAGAACATGATTATGGATCCGAATTTCATTGTCAAGGTCCTGCTGTCGCTCATTGTGGCGGCGGCGCTGGCCTTTGCGGTCACGCCGCTCGTCAAGCGGCTGGCGCAGCGCGTCGGCGCGATGGATGTGCCGAAGGACGAGCGCCGCATGCACAAGATCCCCATCCCGCGCATGGGCGGCCTCGCCATCTTCTTCGCGTTCCTTATCGCGGTGCTGTGCTTTGCCGGGATCGACCGTGAGCTGCGCGGCATCCTGCTCGGCGCGACGATCATCGTCGTGCTCGGCATTCTGGACGATATCCTGACGCTCAAGGCCCTGCCGAAGTTTGCCGTGCAGATCGTTGCGGCCGTTATCGCCGTTCTGCACGGCTGCCGGATCGAGCATTTTATGGGCTTCCGTCTGGCAACGTGGCTTTCCTATCCCGTCAGCGTGATCTGGATCGTGGCCATCACGAACGCCGTGAACTTCATCGACGGTCTCGACGGCCTTGCTGCCGGCGTGTCCGCGATCTCGGCCGGCTCCATGCTCGTCGTGGCGCTGCTCGTGCCGGATTACAACTCCGCCATCCTGCTAGCGGCCATCGTCGGCGCGTGCGCGGGCTTCATCCCGTATAATTTCAACCCGGCAAAGATCTTCATGGGCGACACCGGCTCGACATTCCTCGGCTTTATGCTCTCGTCCATCTCCATCTACGGCCTGTTCAAGATGTATGCGATCATCTCGTTTGCCGTGCCGTTCCTTGTGCTCGGTCTGCCGATCTTCGATATCTGCTTCGCGGTCATCCGCCGCGTCTCCAAGGGCCAGAGCCCGATGCATGCCGACCGCGGCCATGTGCACCATCGCCTGATCGACATGGGCTTCAGCCAGAAGCAGGCCGTCGCCATCGCCTATATGCTCTCGGCCATTCTCGGCATGGCGGCCGTCGTGCTGACGAATGACGGCGAGATGAAGGCTCTGATCTTCATCGGCGCCGTGATCGTGGTGGGCGCGATCGGTGTGCTGGTTATTTTCCATCGCCACCCGGACAAGCAGGACGAGACCACGGAAAAGCCGGAGGAGAAATCGCATGAAGAAAATTAAGGTGATGTCCGTCTTCGGCACGCGGCCGGAGGCGATCAAAATGGCCCCGTTGGTGCAGACGCTGGCGCAGCGGCCGGAATTTGAGAGTATCTGCTGCCTTACGGGCCAGCACCGCGAGATGCTGGACTCCGTCATGCAGATCTTCCGCCTGACGGCGCAGTATGACCTGAATATCATGCAGAAGCAGCAGACGCTGTCGTCCATCACAACGCGCGCCCTGCTCGGCATGGAGCAGGCCCTGCAGGAGGCGCAGCCGGACCTCGTTCTGGTGCACGGCGATACGTCCACGACGTTCGCCGGGGCGCTGGCGGCCTTCTATCAGAAGGTCCCGGTCGGCCATGTCGAGGCGGGCCTGCGGACCTATGACAGGTATTCCCCCTTCCCGGAGGAGATGAACCGCACGCTCGTCAGCGATATTGCGGCGATGCACTTCGCGCCAACGTCGGCCAATGTCGAAAATCTGCACCGCGAGTCCGTGCAGGGCGAGATCTTCCGCACGGGCAACACCGTCATCGACGCCATGCGCACGACGGTGCGCCCGGATTACCGCTTTGCCACGGCGGAGCTCAACGAGCTGGATTTCAAAAAACGCCGCGTCATCGTCCTGACGTGCCACCGCCGCGAGAACTACGGTCAGCCCATGCATGACATTCTGCGGGCCGTGCGCGACGTCGCGGGGCGGTATGAGGACGTCGAGATCGTCTATCCCGTCCATCTCAGCCCGGCCGTGCGCGCCTGCGCACAGGAGGAGCTCGGCAATGTGCCGCGCGTGCACCTCATCGACCCGGTCGATGTGGAGGAGATGCACAATCTCATGGCGCGCTGCTGCTTCGTTATGACGGACTCCGGCGGCCTGCAGGAGGAAGCGCCTGCGCTTGGCAAGCCGGTGCTGGTGCTCCGCCGCGAGACGGAGCGCCCCGAGGCCGTCGCTGCCGGAACGGTCCGCCTGGCGGGCGTTGCGCATGACGACGTGCTCCGCGAGGCCTGCACGCTGCTCGACGATCCTGCTGCCTACCATCGCATGGCGCATGCCGTGAACCCCTATGGAGACGGCCACGCCTGCGAGCGCATTGCCGACGCGATTGCCTGGCACTTCGGCCTGCGCGCCGAGCGCCCGGCGGATTTCAACCCTGCTGGCTGACACAATAATAATATATCGGGCAGCGCTGCTGCCTGAAAAACGAAAAATCGCGCCGCATCCCGGCTTTGGGATGCGGCGCAGGTTGGTTTTGGGAGACTCAGCGCTCCTCGCGGAAGTAGGGGACGCCCAGCGCGGCGGGCGGCTGCTTTTCGCGATTGTTGCGCAGACTGCTGAAGATGAGCACAACCACCGTGACGATGTACGGCAGAATCTTGTAGATCTGCGAAGGGATGAACGGAATGCTCAGGCGCAGGTACAGGTTCTGCAGGCAGCCGAACAGGATGCTGCCCCAGATGGCTGCGGACGGCTTCCACAGGCAGAAGATGACGAGCGCGACAGCCAGCCAGCCGACGCCGGACAGGCCCTCGTGATTCCACACGCAGCCTGCGATGCCGGTGATGTAGGCGACGCCGCCGATGGCGGAGATGCCGCCGCCCAGCACGGTGGCCAGATATTTGTAGCGGGTGACGTTGATACCGGCAGCGTCCGCCGTTGCGGGGGATTCGCCTACGGCCCGGAGATACAGGCCCTTGCGGGTCTTGTTCAGGAACCACGCGAGGAAGACGGCGAGCGCAAGGGCAAAATACGTCAGGATGTTGTGCTGGAACAGCAGCGGGCCGAGCACGGGAATGTTGCGCAGGAAGGCGGGGAAGGGGGAGTTCACGAAGATCGCCTTGAGGTTGTTGCTCAGAGAGACGTAGGAGCCCTCCTGCACGCGCATGTATTCGCCGAGGAACTGACCTGCGCCGGTGCCGAAGATCGTCAGGGCAAGGCCGGTGACGTTCTGGTTGGCACGCAGGGTGATGGTGATGAAGCTGAACAGCAGCGAGGCCAGCGCGCCCGCCAGGAAGGCGAAGAACACGGCCAGCAGCAGCGCCACGAACGGCGAGGCATTCGCGCCTGCGAGCTTTTCATAGTAGAACGCGCCGCCGAGGCCGGCCGCGCCGCCCATGAACAGGATGCCCTCGACGCCGAGGTTCATATTGCCGGATTTTTCGGTCAGGATCTCACCGAGCGTGCCGTAGAGCAGCGGCGTGCCGTTGACGACCGAGAAAACGAACAGCGTGGAAAGAAATGTCAGAACAGCGCCCATACCTCAGTCCTCCTTTTCCCGACGGACGGAAATCTTGTAGTTGATGAAGAACTCGCAGCCCAGCATGCACAGCAGAATGAAGCCGGTCAGGATGTCCGCGATGGTCGAGGGCACCTGCATGCGGGTGTTGAGCGTCTGGGAGCCCTTCGTCAGCACGGCGAGCATCGAGGCGATGATGATCATCGCGAACGGATTGAGCTGAGCCAGCCATGCCACGGAGATGGCGGTGAAGCCGACGCCGCCTGCCACGCCGTCATAAAGCGTGTGGTTTGCACCGGAGACAATGATGAAGCCGACAAGGCCGGAGATGGAGCCGGACAGGAACATCGTGCGCATCATGATGCGGCCGACGTTCATACCGGCATAGCGCGCGGTGTTGCTGGAGTCACCAATGACGGCGATCTCGTAGCCGTGCTTTGTGTAGCGCATGTAGATGAACATCAGGACCGTCAGCACGAGTACAATGATCCAGCCGCAGTGCACGCCGAGCACGGACGGCAGCTTGGCATTGCCCGCAAACTGCGCGATCATCTGGCTGCCGGAGGGAGGAGCCTCCCACGGGCCGCCCTGCAGCCACTTGACGACACCGATGATGATGTAGTTCATCATCAGGGTGAACAGCGTTTCGTTCGTGTTCCACTTCGCCTTGAAGAAGGCGGGGATGAGGGCCCACAGGCCGCCGCACAGGATCGCGGCTACGGCCATGATGAGAAGCAGCGGAAGCTGCGGCATCGTCTTGCCGAACTTCAGCGCAAAGAACGTCGCGCCGATGGCGCCTGCGGTGATCTGGCCCTCTGCGCCGATGTTCCAGAAGTGCATCTTGAAGCACGGGGCGATGGCCAGCGCGCAGCCGAGCAGCGGAATGGCGATCTTGATGGTCTGGCGGACGAACGTCTTCGACCCGAGCGAGCCGTCGATGATCGTGCCATAGGCCTTCAGCGGGGAATAGCCGAGGGCGAGCAGCAGCAGGCCGCCGACGATCAGGGCGAACACGATGGACGCGACGCGGATGGACCACGCCGCAGCGGGATGTATCCCGTCGATCCGGCGGGAGAGCTGGAGCTTGCGTGCGGATTTTTCGTTCATGTTGATTCCCTCCCGTCAGACCTTGGTCATAAGAAGACCGATCTCTTCCTTCGTTGCGGTGCGGGCATCCACGATGCCGCTGACCTTGCCGCCGCACAGGACCAGAATGCGGTCGCACAGCTCCAGCAGCACGTCGAGGTCCTCACCGACGAACACGACGGCCGAGCCCTTCATCTTCTGCTGCGTCAGAAGATTATAAATGGTGTAGGACGTATTGATATCCAGACCGCGCACGGCGTAGGCCGTCAGCAGGACGGAGGGAGACATCGCGATCTCGCGGCCGACGAGCACCTTCTGCACGTTGCCGCCGGAGAGACGGCGCACCGGCGTCGAGATGCTGGGCGTGACGACCTCCAGCTCCTCCATGACCTCCATGGCGAGCTTGTTCGGGTCGCGGCGGTTGACAAAGGCGCCCTTGCCCTTGCGCCAGCTGCGCAGCATCATGTTGCTGCCCATGCCCATGCTGCCGACCAGACCCATGCCGAGGCGATCCTCCGGCACGAAGGCCATGGCGACGCCTGCCTTGCGGATCTGATTCGGGGTCTTGCCGATGAGCTGCTGGGCGGGCTTGCCCTCCGGCAGGAACGTGACCGTGCCGTGCTCCACGGGGTACAGGCCCGTGATGCACTCGAGCAGCTCACGCTGGCCGCTGCCTGCAATGCCTGCGATGCCGAGGATCTCGCCGCTCATGGCGGTGAACGTGACGTTGTCAAGGCGCTTGACACCGAGATTGTCGACGCAGGTCAGGCCCTCGATCTTCAGCCGCGGCTTCGGGTCGACGGGGTCCGGGCGGTCGATGTTCAGGCTGACGGCGCGGCCGACCATCATGTCGGTCAGGGACTGGGCCGTGGCCTCGCTCGTCTTGACGGTGCCGATGTACTTGCCCTTGCGCAGCACGGCGACCTCGTCCGAAACGGACAGCACCTCGTGCAGCTTGTGGGTAATGATGACGATGGCCTTGCCGTTGCGCACGACCTGGAACAGGCGGTCTGTCTCCTGCGGGGTCAGAACGGCGGTCGGTTCGTCAAGGATCAGGATCTCAGCCCCGCGGAACAGCACCTTGACGATCTCGACGGTCTGCTTCTGCGAGACGGAAAGATCGTAGATCTTTGCCATTGGATCGAGGTCGAAACCGTATTTTTTGCAGATGTCGTCAATCTTCTGCGCTGCGGCGCGAATGTTGAGCTTGCCCTTTTCGTTCAGACCGAGAATGATATTCTCCGTGACCGTCAGGACATCGACCAGCTTGAAATGCTGATGGATCATGCCGATGCCGTTGGCAAAGGCATCCTTGGGGGAGCGGATCTGGATCTCCACGCCGTTTTTCAGAATGTGCCCCTGCTCCGGCATATAGATACCGGACAGCACGTTCATCAGCGTGGTCTTGCCGCTCCCGTTTTCTCCGAGGAGGCACAGGACCTTGCCGCCCTCGATGGTCAGGTTCACGCTGTCGTTGGCAATGACCTTGCCAAAGCGCTTTGTGACGTTGACCAGTTCAATTTTGCAGTTCGACTCCAAAGCGGTCATCCTTTCTTGCATGGATTTGCTGGGGAATTTGCATAACTTTCAAAGTTAGTTTAGCACAGGCTACGTCAAAAGTAAACAAAAATTTTGCTTTCCTAACAATTTTTTTGAAAATCCGTCACTGAAACGACAGAAGCCGGGTCTCCCCGGCTTCTGCGCGATGCGATATGCTGTTTCGGATCAGTTTTCGGAGGTGATGCCCTCGATGATCCAGTAGAAGTACGGAGCGGAGGTCTGACCGCCCTCGATATCGGATTCCTTGAACCAGTCGTCGGCGGGCATTTCCTTCGTGTCGGGAGCGTCGGCGCCGTAAGCGGTGCCCTCGCCCTTCCACGGGCCCTGGAAGACATGGATGCTGCCGTCAGCCAGACCGGCCTCGACCTCCGCGATCTTCTCGGCGGTGCCTTCGGCGGCGATGGCTTCATTCAGCTCAGTGACGACAACGGCGCCGTCCTTCATGCCGGCGGTCCAGTCCTTCGCGATGGTCTCACCGTTCACGAGGCAGTCAAACACATACTCGAAGTAGACGGACCAGTCGATGCGGCTGGAGATGAGGGAAGCCTCGGGAGCGATGCCGGTCATGTCGTTGTTGTAGCCGACGTGGAACACGCCGTTCTGCTGCGCGACCGTGGCCGGGGTGGTGTTATCGGAGTGCTGGGAGATGAGCACGCAGCCTTCGTCGCACAGAGCCTGCGCGGCGTTGCCCTCAGCCGTAGCGTCGGACCAGGAGGAGACGTACTTGACCGTCATCGTGACCTCGGGAACGATGGAGCGGGCGCCCAGATAGAAAGCGGTGAAGCCGGAGATGACCTCGGCGAACGGGTACGCGCCGACATAGCCGATCTTGGCCTGATCCGCGGTGATCTTGCCGGAGTCGATGAGCTCCTTGATCTTCATACCGGCGACGACACCGGCGACATAACGGCCTTCATAGATGTTGGCGAAGGCGTTGTGGCAGTTGTCGAGACCGGCGAACTGGGAGTTCAGGTTGGTGCAGCCGATGAACTGCACATTGGGGTAATCGGGAGCAGCCTTGAGCATGTACGGCTCGTGGCCATAGGAGTTGCAGATGACGACATCGCAGCCGGCCTCGGCCAGCTCGACGCAGGCGTCGGTGCAGCCGTCGTCTTCGCCGATGTTCGTGATGATGTTCCAGTCAAGGGTAACGCCCTTGGCGGCCATCTTCTCCGTGACGGAGTCCTTCGCGCGATAGAAGTTGTAGGTGTAGCCCTGATCGTTCTCGTCGCCGATGCAGATCATGCCGACCTTCAGGGTCTTGCCTTCGGTGTTGTTGCCGTTTTCTTCGGACGGCTTCGTCTCGTCGTTGCCGCCTTCCGTCGTGGCGTTGTTCGCGGTGTCCTTCGTTTCCTCATTGTTCCCGCTGTCCGTACCGCAGGCGGCGAACATGCCGATCGCGAGCACGAGAACGAGAAGCAGCGCAAGTACCTTCTTCAATCCTTTTTCCTCCTTGATATTGTTGGGTCACCCCAATGTGCATTCGCCGCGGTTCGTCCATGACGAATGTTTGAATCTATCATACAAGATTTTTTTGCAGGACACAATAGGCATTTTGCAAAATCTTGAAAAAATTTCCTGCGAAACATTCGGAGGAAATTCCACGAAACAGGTCGAAAACAGGGGAGAAAAAGAAAATCGGAAAAATCTGAAAAAAGTGCTTGACAAAAGGAGGTATGCATGGTATTATATCGGAGCTGTCTGCGAGAGACACAAACGCGAAAGCGGTTGAGGGTCAAGCGGTCGGCGGTGTACCTTGTAAATTAAACAACGAGAAACATGAACAAACACCTTGGACAATTTGATTAAAAACAAGTTGTTCTTTGAGATGTCAGTGTAAAAACTGAGATTGTGAAGAATAGCCAACGAGAAATTCTTGAGTGAAGCTAAGAGCAAAACTTATAGAATGCAAGATTTTATTTAGTTTCCGAAAGGGAACTGATTAAGATACCATTTTATAGAGAGTTTGATCCTGGCTCAGGACGAACGCTGGCGGCGTGCCTAACACATGCA
>OLSP01002286.1_pt1 | contig 15757 bp, 11 predicted proteins | sample 1672941 | NCBI WGS metagenome assembly OLSP01 (sample SAMEA3136739, study PRJEB25190) | human gut metagenome | reverse complement strand
GACATTTCCCTCCTGATTTGTATAATGAAGATATAACAATTAAACAAATATTTAATTGATACCCCTAAAAGATATTCTGATTGAAAAAGGAGACGGAACTATGAAAAAGACTTACAAAATCGAAGTAGACTGTGCAAATTGTGCAAATAAAATGGAAGAAGCTGCAAAGAAGACTGCAGGTGTCAAGACTGCAACAGTTAATTTTATGACTCAGAAAATGATCGTGGAGTTTGAGGAAGAACAGGATGTAAAGGCAGTTATGAAAGATGTCCTCAAAAACTGCAAAAAAGTAGAAGATGATTGCGAGATTTATCTGTAAGAGGCAGAATAAAAGGAGTGAAGGTTTATGACGAAGAAGCAGAAAAAGATGCTGATCCGTATTATCATTGCAGCAGTACTGCTGATCGCACTGAATTTTATACCGGTAAAGGGAATTTTGCGGATGATTCTTTTCCTGATCCCATACCTGGTTATCGGTTATGATATTCTGAAAAAAGCAGGAAAAGGAATCCTTAACCGACAGGTATTTGACGAGAACTTTCTGATGGCAGTTGCTACAATAGGAGCGATCGCCATTGCAATTTATGACCGATCGGGAAATTTCAACGAGGCGGTAGCCGTTATGCTGTTCTATCAGATCGGGGAATTATTCCAGAGTTATGCAGTTGGAAAGAGCCGGAGAAATATCAGTGAACTGATGGATATCCGTCCGGATTATGCAAACATAGAGCAGGATGGAAAGTTGGAAAGGGTAGATCCGGATGAAGTAGAAATCGGCACAGTGATCGTTGTTCAGCCGGGAGAGAAAGTTCCGATTGATGGAATAGTTATAGAGGGAACTTCAACATTGAATACAAGTGCTTTGACCGGAGAAAGTCTTCCGCGTGAGACAAAAGTGGGAGATGAGATCATCAGTGGATGTATCAATATGACCGGAGTGCTGAAGATACGGACAATAAAAGAATTTGGAGAGTCTACTGTTTCTAAGATTTTGGAACTGGTAGAAAATTCAACTTCAAGAAAATCCAGATCCGAGGACTTTATTTCAAAGTTTGCAAAATATTATACCCCGGCAGTGTGCTATGGGGCATTGGCACTGGCAATCCTTCCTCCGTTAGTCCGTATGCTGGCGATGGGAGCAGCCCCGCAGTGGGATATGTGGATTTATCGTGCGTTGACATTCCTTGTAATCAGTTGCCCGTGTGCATTGGTCATCAGTATTCCGCTGAGTTTCTTTGCCGGAATCGGTGGAGCGAGTCACGAAGGTGTGCTGGTGAAGGGATCAAATTATCTTGAGGCAATGTCTCAGACAAAATATGTTGTATTTGACAAGACCGGTACACTGACCAAAGGCGTATTTGAGGTAAATGGTGTTCATCATAGTGAAATGGAAGAAGAGAAGCTTCTGGAATATGCGGCACTGGCAGAGAGTGCATCCTCTCATCCGATCAGCAGGAGCATCCAGCGTGCTTATGGAAAAGAGATCGACAGGACGAGAGTATCCGAAATTGAGGAGATCAGCGGAAATGGTGTGACCGCAAAGGTGGATGGAAAGCTTGTTGCTGCAGGAAATGATAAACTGATGAAGCGGCTTGGAATCACTCCGATTGCGTGCCACAGTGCAGGAACGATCATCCATATTGCGATTGACGGAAAATATATGGGGCATATTCTCATTTCTGATGTGGAGAAACCGACATCCAAAGAGGCAATCAGAGCATTGAAATTTGCCGGAATCGAGAAGACAGTAATGCTGACTGGTGATGCGAAGCGTGTAGCAGACCAGGTAGCAGAAAAGCTGGGACTGGATGAGGTTTACAGTGAACTTCTTCCGTCTGACAAGGTAGCCCAGGTGGAAAGACTGCTGGCTGAAAAACCGGAAAAGGCGAAGCTGGCATTTGTGGGAGATGGAATCAATGATGCTCCGGTGCTTGGCAGGGCTGATATCGGAATTGCCATGGGAGCCATGGGTTCAGATGCAGCGATTGAGGCGGCAGATGTTGTCCTGATGGATGATGATCCACTGAAGATTGTAAAAGCAATCAAAATTTCAAAGAAATGTATCCGCATTGTCTATCAGAATATCATCTTTGCATTGACGATCAAGGCAATCTGTCTGATCCTCGGTGCAATCGGTATTGCGAATATGTGGGTTGCAATCTTTGCGGACGTAGGTGTTATGGTGATTGCAGTTTTGAATGCAATCCGGGCGTTGTATGTAAAAAATCTGTAGAAATGATTCTGTTGGTGTATTCTATGAGATGTTGTAGAACCTGGGGACAGACAACAGACAGGAAGAAGGCAGGATGGAAATTCTGCAGCAGCCCTTTCAGAAAATGTGGTCATGATTTTGGGGATAGTTCTTTTCCTGTTGCCAATTTTGTGGGAACAGGGAAAAAGATTTTACGAAGGAAAAGTGAAAAAAGAGCAGCCTGTGAATCAGCAGTAAAATGGCAGACAGTTCCTGTGCCGAAAAAGCAGAGGCTGGTACGAAACCGGCTTTTGGTAGAGAACTGTCTGCCTACCTATAGAATGATTAAAAATTGCAAAAATCGAAAAAAATAAAATTAGCACTTGCAATTTTTGAAAAGTATGGTAATATATTATTTGTGTTTGACACGCGGGTGTAGTTCAATGGTAGAACACCAGCCTTCCAAGCTGGATACGTGGGTTCGATTCCCATCACCCGCTTATTTTTATACCTTTGAAAGTCTGTGGTTATGTAACGGAAGACTTTTGAAGGTTTTTTCTTTTATTCAGAGCATATATTATGATGTAGGATTGTGGGAGTGCGTAGCACGGAGCAATTCGTAGGCATCAAAGTCGGGGGCTTTTGACCCCGACATCTATATTATAGGAAAAGGCGGGGAAAATTGCAGATGACAGACGAAAGAAAAAAAGTAACAGGGCATATACTGGCATGTGGAACGCAGATCATGTGGGGAGCAACTTTTGTATCGACAAAAGTATTGTTGAAATATTTCCTTCCTGTGGAAATCCTGTTCACAAGAGCGATACTTGCATTTTTGGCATTGTGGATTTTCTTCCCGCACCGTCTAAAAGTTGCAGATAAGAAGAGAGAACTGGGATTTGCGGCTGCAGGTTTCTTTGGGATTGTGATGTATTTCATGATGGAAAATACTGCATTAACGATGACTTATGCATCCAATGTAGGAATTATTGTTGCATGTGCACCGTTTTTTGTTGCGGTTATGGTTGGAATTTTCTTTAAAAGTGAACGACCGGGAAGAAACTTTTTTATAGGATTTGTGATCGCCATAACCGGAATTATTCTGATCAGCTTGAACGGGCAGAAAAGCCTGAATTTAAATCCGGCAGGTGATTTCCTCGCTTTTCTTGCAATGATTTCCTGGGGATTGTATTCTGCGACTGTTAAAAAGATTGAAGAGTGGAATTATCCAACGGCTGCGGTAACAAGAAGAATTTACTTTTATGGAATTATTTTTCTGATTCCGGTGCTTATTTCGCAGCATGCGATGTGGGATATGGACGCATTGAAACGACCGGAAGTGATTTCCAATTTTCTGTTCCTCGGTGTCGGTGCAAGTGCTGTTGGATTTTTCCTCTGGAATTTATCAACAAAATGGATTGGAGCCGTCAAGACCAGTGTATATATCTATGTTTCCCCTGTCGTGACGGTAGTATTATCAATGTTTGTATTGGATGAGAAAATGACTGTCGCATCCGTTTCAGGTTCGATCTTGATACTGGTGGGACTGATCATTTCGCAGAAAAGAAAAAAAATTAATTAGAAAGCGAGGAAACCGGAATGAAAAAATGGCAGAAGACCGGATTACTGATCGTGTGGTGTATCATTATTGCAGGATGCTTTTATTTTAGAAAAGAACTGACAACTGAGCAGATCCTGAACCATACACCCGGAAATTTATTGGCAGCATTCTTTATGATGATGGGACTGTTTGCTGTAAAAAGCGTCAGTGTCGTTATTTATTCCGGTCTGCTTTTTGCGGTAAGCGGAATGATCTTTCCGATGAAATTTGCCATTGCCGTGAATTTCTGCGGTGCTGCCATCATGGTTACACTTCCCTGGCTCATAGGGAAAAAAGGTGGCGGTACGATGGTCAGTTCGATTATGAAGAAGTATCCGAAGACGGAGAAGTTAAAAGAGATCTGTACAGGAAATGGGTTCATACTGACATTTCTTCTCCGGGTGATCGGAAAAATACCGAGTGATGTCCTGAGCCTGTATCTTGGAGCAATTGGAATTGATTATAAAGTCTATTTTGCCGGAAGTATGCTGGGACTTCTGCCTCATTTATTTACATTCCCGATCATGGGAATGAATATTCAGAATATTCATTCAACGGAATTTCGGATCTCTGTAGGAATTGAGGCCATCTATATGGCATGTTCAGCCGGGCTTTACTGGATTTATTCAAAGAAAAGAAAAAGAAAGTAATAAAAAGCAGCAGAAAAGAAATCCCAGTCCGTGAAGAGCCATCACTCCGGCATTTGTGCCGAGATTGCTGGTAAATACAATGTCCAGTTTATCAAAATCATTGCCAAACCAGTTGGCTAATTCACTTTGGATTGTGGTACGTTCCGGGAGAATCAGCGGAAGACCGAGCAGATCCTTTTTTGCGAAAGAGGATCATCTGCCTTCATAGTAACAACCCAGTGGTCGCTGCCCTGAATGCGTAGATAGTCTAATCCCTCTGTGCTGACAGGCTCATTATGAAGTCCGGGAAAATGTGCTTTATAAAAAATTTGATGTTGGGGTCAAAAGCCCCCAACAATGATGCCAACGGATTGTTTCGTGCTACGCACTCCCACAATCCTACCCGCTATTCGCATATCATGGTGCTTACGCCCCACTTTTATGCTCATATCGGGGCGGGTCTCAAGGTCATTCTACCACCAGTGTGCAAGCACACGTGGTTTCAGACCTTTTGACCCTGACATCAAAAATTTTTAAAAAATTAGCACTCGCCTCTTTACAGTGCTAACAATACGTGCTATATTTCTACTAGAACACGAAAGAAAGACTCCGCAGATCATCTGAAAGAAGAGTTTCGTGGAGAAAGCTTGTGGTTCAAAGGAGGGAAAGACTATGAATATTAATAAATTTACGCAGAATTCTTTGCAGGCTGTTCAGAACTGTGAGAAGATTGCCGCAGATAATGGCAATCAGGAACTGGCACAGGAGCATCTGCTGTATGCATTGCTTACGCAGGATGACAGCCTGATTTTAAAATTACTTGAAAAAATGAGTATCCAGAGTCAGCTCTTCGTAAATCGTGTAGAGCAGGCGATTGGGAAAAGACCAAAGGTTCAGGGAGGCAAGGCTTATGTCGGCCAGGATCTGAATAATGTTTTGATCCATGCAGAAGATGAGGCAAAGCAGATGGGGGATGAATATATTTCCGTTGAGCATTTGTTCCTTGCCATGATGAAATATGCAAGTCGTGAGATGAAAGAATTATTCCGGGAATTTGGTATCAGCCGGGAAGGATTCCTGCACGCACTTTCTACTGTCCGGGGAAATCAGAGAGTCACAAGTGATAATCCCGAGGCAACCTATGATACTTTAAATAAATATGGTCAGGATCTGGTGGACAGAGCCAGAGAGCAGAAGCTGGATCCGGTGATCGGACGTGACGAAGAGATTCGGAATGTGATCCGGATCCTTTCAAGAAAGACAAAAAATAATCCGGTGTTGATCGGTGAGCCTGGTGTAGGTAAGACCGCAGTTGTAGAAGGACTTGCACAGCGGATTGTCAGCGGAGATGTACCGGAAGGGCTGAAGGACAAGACAATTTTCTCCCTGGATATGGGAGCATTGGTCGCAGGTGCAAAGTACCGGGGAGAATTTGAAGAGCGTCTGAAAGCCGTTCTTGAGGAAGTAAAAAATAGTGATGGAAAGATTATCCTTTTCATTGACGAGCTGCATACGATTGTTGGTGCCGGTAAGACAGATGGTGCTATGGATGCAGGAAATATGTTAAAGCCGATGCTGGCAAGAGGAGAGCTGCACTGTATCGGAGCAACGACACTGGATGAATATCGGAAATATATTGAAAAGGATGCGGCACTGGAACGTCGTTTTCAGCCGGTTCTCGTAGATGAGCCGACCGTGGAAGATGCCATTTCAATCTTAAGAGGATTGAAAGAAAGGTATGAAGTTTTCCATGGAGTAAAGATTACCGACAGTGCATTGGTAGCTGCAGTTACACTATCCAACCGTTATATTTCAGACCGTTTCCTGCCGGATAAGGCAATCGATCTTGTGGATGAAGCGTGTGCATTGATCAAGACAGAACTTGATTCCATGCCGACAGAATTGGATGAACTGCGTCGGCGTGTAATGCAGATGGAAATTGAAGAGTCTGCATTGAAAAAAGAAGAAGACCGTCTGAGTAAAGAACGGCTGGAGCATCTGCAGGAAGAGCTGGCAGAACTGAAAGAGCAGTATGCAGGTAAGAAAGTCCAGTGGGAGAATGAAAAGAAATCGGTTGAGCATGTTCAGAAGATCCGTGAGGAGATCGAGCAGGTCAATAAGGAAATTCAGAAAGCACAGAGAGAATATGATCTGAATAAGGCGGCAGAACTGCAATATGGAAAACTCCCACAATTGCAGAAGCAGTTGGAAGAAGAGGAAGAACGGGTGAAAGCCAAAGATCTTTCCCTTGTGCATGAAGCGGTGACAGATGAAGAAATCGGACGAATCGTTTCAAGATGGACGGGTATTCCGGTAGCAAAATTAAATGAAAGTGAGAGAAATAAGACGCTCCATCTTGCAGATGAACTGCATAAGCGTGTGGTTGGTCAGGACGAAGGCGTAGAACTTGTAACGGAGGCAATCATCCGTTCCAAAGCCGGAATCAAAGATCCGAGTAAGCCAATCGGTTCATTCCTGTTCCTTGGTCCGACCGGAGTCGGTAAGACGGAACTTGCAAAAGCACTTGCTCAGAGTCTGTTCGACGATGAGAATAATATGGTCCGTATTGACATGAGTGAGTATATGGAGAAATATTCCGTGTCCAGACTGATCGGAGCTCCTCCGGGATATGTCGGATATGATGAAGGCGGACAGTTGACAGAAGCAGTCAGAAGAAAACCATATTCGGTTGTTCTTTTTGATGAGATCGAGAAAGCCCACCCGGATGTCTTTAATGTGCTGTTACAGGTACTTGATGACGGACGAATCACAGATTCTCAGGGACGCACGGTCGATTTCAAGAATACGATCCTGATCATGACCTCCAATATCGGAGCAAATTATCTGTTGGAGGGCATCAAAGAAGACGGATCTATTGACGAACAGTGTCAGGAAATGACAATGAATGACCTGAAAGCTCATTTCAGACCGGAATTTCTGAACCGGTTGGATGAGATCATTATGTTCAAGCCACTGACGAAGACCAATATCCGCTCGATTATTGATCTGCTGGTCAAAGATGTAAACCGTCGGCTGGAAGAAAAAGAACTTCAGATCGAACTGACAGAAGCTGCAAAAGATTTTGTAGTGGAAGGCGGATACGATCCGATGTATGGTGCAAGACCACTGAAGCGGTATCTGCAGAAAAATGTGGAGACGCTTGCAGCAAGACTGATCCTTGCAGGAAATGTCGGTCGGGGTGATACAATTCTGATCGATGTCAGAGATGGAAAACTGGAGGCTGTGGTAAAGCAGGGATAAGCTGGACGGCATAAATTGATAGTCGGAAGAGAGCAAAGAAGAAAGAGATGAAAAGCCCCCCGTGGTATGGTACAATAAAAGTACTGTATCACGGGGGATTTTTAATGTATACAAGAAATGAAAGGTATCTGACTATCATATAAAAGGGGAGCATTCTATGCGGAAAATAATTTTTCATATTGATGTAAATTCTGCATATCTAAGCTGGACGGCAGTAGAGGAGCTGAAAAATGGGGGAAAAGTAGATCTCCGGCAGATTCCTGCGATCATTGGCGGGGATCAGAAGTCCCGCCACGGAGTTGTTCTTGCAAAATCTCCGTCGGCAAAAAAGTACGGGATCAGGACGGGGGAACCGGTTGTAAATGCATTCCGGAAATGCCCGAATCTTATCATGAGAGCACCGGATCATAAAATGTATCATGAGAAGAGCCAGAGACTGATGGAGTATCTGCGTTCATTTACGGAGGAGATTGAGCAGGTCAGTGTGGATGAATGTTATATGGATTTTACGGAGATCGCAGACAGATTTCCGTCTCCGCAGGCGGGAGCTGAATGGATCAGGGAGGGTGTGAAGAGGAAGTTTGGTTTTACGGTGAATATTGGTATTTCAGAGAATAAGCTGCTGGCAAAGATGGCTTCAGACTTTGAAAAACCGGATAAGACGCATACCCTTTTCCCGGATGAGATCCGGCAGAAGATGTGGCCGCTTCCGGTCAGTGAGCTGTATATGGCAGGCAGATCCAGTGTGGAAATACTGAAAAAGCTGGAGATAAATACGATCGGTGACCTGGCAAGGTCAGAGGAGGCACTGATCGAGCTTCATCTGAAAAGTCATGGGCGTATGCTGTGGGAGTTCGCCAACGGGATCGGAGATGATCAAGTGCAGTCTGTACCGGATGAGGCAAAAGGAATCGGAAATTCAACGACACTGGCGGAAGATGCAGTCACCTATGAAGAAGCAGAAAAAGTGCTGAAGAATCTGGCAGAGAGTGTCGGCATAAGATTGAAGAAAGCAGGGAAAAAAGCCGGAATGCTCAGTGTGGAGATCCGGTATTTTGATTTTCGGAATGCATCGCATCAGATGCAGCTGGAAAAGCCGTCCGCACAGCCGGAGGTACTGCTTGAAAAGGCGGGGAAATTATTTCAGGAGTTATGGAGCGGAGAGCCGGTAAGACTGCTGGGGATCAGGACTTCTAAGCTGGTGGAAGAGTCCGCACCGGAGCAGTTGACCCTTTTTGACCTGAAGCCACCGGAAGAACCGGATGAAAAGCATAAGAAACTGAAAGCGGCACTGGAGGAATTGAACAGCCGTTTTGGGAAAGATACTGTTATAAAAGGAACTCTGTACCGTCCGAAGAAAAAGTGAGAGCAGAAAAATGCATTGCCCGGCACAGGCAGTGTGGGCAGCAGAGGCAGGAGAAAAAGTGGCACATAAAGAAAAATTATGTTATGCTATAGCAGTGAAAGTCTATGCAAGGAGGGAAGCGTTGTGAGATTAGATACATTATTGGAGCGATTGGAATATAAAGTGGTTCAGGGAAGTGCAGAAACGGAAGTGACAACCTTGATCAATGATTCAAGAAAAGTAGAGAACGGGTCTGTCTTTGTCTGCATCAGCGGTGCAGTGTCAGACGGTCATAAGTATGCGGCAGAAGTTGCAGAAAAAGGAGCGGCTGCAGTCGTTGTGGAGAAAGATGTGGAAGTGCCGGCAGATGTGACGGTCATTAAAGTCGAAGATACGAGATATGCACTGGCACTGATGTCAGCAGCGTATTTTGGGTATCCGGCAGAGAAGCTGAAGATTGTGGGAATTACCGGTACAAAGGGAAAGACGACGACCACTTATATGATCAAGTCTATTCTGGAGGAGACAGGACATAAGGTCGGACTGATCGGAACGATCGAGGCGATCATCGGAGAGAAAAAGATCCCTGCAGCCAATACGACACCGGAGTCCTATACGATCCATCAGTATTTTGCAGAGATGGTAAAAGAAGGATGTGACTGCGTGGTCATGGAGGTGTCTTCGCAGGGACTGATGCTCCACAGGACAGCAGGGATTCCGTTTGAGATCGGTATTTTTACGAATCTCGGAAGAGATCATATCGGCCCGAATGAACATAAAGATTTTGAAGATTATAAGAGATGTAAGGGACTTCTGTTCAAGCAGTGCAGACTGGGAATTGCGAATGTGGATGATAAATATTTTGAGGATGTTTTCTCAGATGCAACCTGTAAAGTGGAGACCTTTGGATTTTCGGAAAAGGCAGATCTGCGTGCAGAGAATGTGCAGTTGGTATCCAGACCGGGATATCTGGGAGTGGCATATCATGTAGCAGGAGTGATGGATTTTGATGTTGAAATCGACATTCCGGGAACGTTCAGCGTCTACAATTCTCTGACTGCGATCTCAGTATGCAGACATTTTGAAGTGCCGGCAGAACTGATCAAAGATGCCCTGAAAAAGGCAAAGGTAAAGGGAAGAATTGAGATGGTCAAGGTGTCGGATGATTTTACGCTGATGATTGATTATGCTCATAATGCGATGAGTCTGGAGAGTCTTTTGACCACATTGAAGGAATATCATCCGAAGCGTCTGGTATGCTTATTTGGATGCGGGGGAAACCGTTCCAGAGACAGAAGATTTGAAATGGGAGAAGTTTCAGGAAGACTGGCAGACCTGACGATCATTACTTCGGATAACCCAAGATTTGAAGAGCCGCAGGCGATCATTGACGATATCAAGACCGGTATTGGAAGAACCAATGGAAAATACGTGGAGATCTGTGACCGTAAGGAGGCCATCAAGTATGCCATCAGCCACGGTGAAGTGGGGGACGTGATCGTGCTTGCTGGAAAAGGTCATGAGGACTATCAGGAAATCAAGGGTGTGAAATATCCGATGGATGAGAGAGTCCTGATTGCAGAAGTTCTTGAGGAACTGAAAGAAGAAAAGCAGGAGAAGGATCAGAATAAGTAGGTCCTGAATAAAAGCAGGGCAGTAAAATCGGGATAAAAAGTCAGAACCGAAAATAAGCAGGAAGTGTGGCAGGAAAAGCGTGTTTGCAGATGTAATAGTAGATATTCAACATGAAAAACTGGATAAGATCTTTCAGTACCGCATCCCGGAAGAACTGGAGTCAAGACTTCAACCGGGAATGGAAGTGGTTGTGCCATTCGGAAAAGGAAACCGGCAGATCAAAGGATACGTGACAGGTTTTTCGGAAAAATGCGAATACGACCTTTCCAAAGTGAAATCCATCCTGTCTATTTCTGAAAAGGGAATGGAGATTGAGACCAGGCTGATTGCTCTTGCGGCATGGATGAAAGAGCATTATGGCGGGACAATGATCCAGTCGCTCAAGACCGTTCTGCCGATCAGGCAGAAAGAGAATGCAAAGGTAAAGAAGCATTTACGGCTTCTCCTTTCGGAAAAAGAAGGAGAAGAAAAGCTTGCATTTTATAGAAAAAAGAACCAGAAGGCACGGGCAAGACTGCTGGAAGCATTGCTTGCAGACCGGCTTTTAGATTATGAACTGGTGACCGGAAAGCTGAATATTACCCTGCCGGTGATCCGTGCGTTAGAAGAGCAGGGAGTACTGAAGCTCGAATCCGAGCAGATCTACCGTAATCCGGTGCAGCAGGGAACGCAGCAGGAGCGAACCATCACCTTTACTTCAGAACAGGAGCAGGTAATCCGGGGATTCCGTGAGGATTATCTGGCGGGAAAGCGAAAGACATATCTCATCCATGGAGTGACAGGGAGCGGCAAGACGGAAGTTTATATGGAAATGATCCATACGGTTGTGGAACATGGCAGACAGGCGATCGTTCTGATCCCGGAGATCGCACTGACGTATCAGACTGTCATGCGGTTTTACAGGAAGTTCGGAGACCGGGTTTCAATTATGAATTCCAGGCTTTCTGCGGGGGAACGTTATGATCAGATGATGCGTGCAAAGCGGGGAGAGATCGATGTGATGATCGGTCCCCGCTCTGCCCTGTTTACACCATTTCCGAATCTTGGACTGGTGGTGATCGACGAGGAACATGAGCCGACTTACAAAAGTGAGCAGATTCCCAGGTATCATGCACGGGAAACTGCGATCCAGAGAGCAAAAGAAGAGGATGCAAGCGTTGTCCTTGGAAGTGCGACGCCCTCGATGGAGGCGATGTACCGGGCGAGGAAGGGTGAGTATGTTCTGTATGAAATGCGGCATCGTTCCAGAATGCAGCAGATGGCAAAGGTGTATACTGTAGATATGCGGGAAGAACTGAAGAACGGGAATCATACGATCCTGAGCGGGAAGCTGCAAAGTCTGATGGAAGAGCGGCTGGAGCGGGGAGAGCAGATCATACTGTTTTTGAACCGGCGTGGATATTCGGGATTTGTGTCCTGCAGGGAGTGTGGACATGTGATCCAGTGTCCACACTGCAATGTATCCCTTTCCGTTCATAAAGGAGGGAAAATGGTCTGCCATTACTGTGGATATGAGCAGCCGAAGATTCGGGTCTGCCCGGAGTGCGGGTCCGGTTTTATCGGAGAATTTAAAGCCGGAACGCAGCAGATCGAGGAGATGGTGAGACGACGTTTCCCACAGGCAAAAGTCCTGCGGATGGATATGGATACGACGAAAAAGAAAGATGCACATACAAAAATTCTTTCAGCATTTGCCAATGAAGAGGCGGATGTGCTGGTAGGAACGCAGATGATCGTAAAGGGACATGATTTCCCGAATGTGACGCTGGTGGGGGTGCTGGCAGCAGATATGTCATTGTATACCGATGATTACCGTTCAGGGGAACGGACCTTTCAGTTGCTGACGCAGGCAGCAGGACGTGCCGGAAGAGGGATGCGGGAAGGAGAAGTGGTCATTCAGACTTATTCCCCGGAGCATTATGCAATCAAAGCTGCTGCGGCACAGGATTATAAAGCTTTTTATGAGCAGGAGATCCGGTACAGGGAGCTGCTGGGGTATCCTCCGGCAGAAGAACTGATGGCTGTGCTGGCAGCAGGAGAAGATGAACGGCTTCTGGAGACTGGGTGTAAATATTTGAAAGAATATGTCTTAAGGATCAAAGGAAAAGCACCACTGGAAGTGATCGGTCCGGCAAGTCCGGGAGTAGATAAGATTAAAGATATTTACCGCCGGGTAATCTATATTAAAGCACCGGAATACAGAACGCTGATCCGGGTAAAAGATCTGATGGAGCAGTATATTGAGATCAATTCAGGCTTTGCAAAGCTGAGGATCCAGTTTGATTTTAATCCGATGAACCTGTGAGAATAAAAGAGAAATATTGGCGTAGAAGCGACAGATCCTGTCGGACAAAAGTCATCGATTAAGATAAGGTAAAATTAAGATAAGGTAAGATTAAGAAGGAGAAGGTTATGGCAATCAGAGAAGTAAGAGAAATCGGGGATGAAATTCTCGGAAAGCAATGTAAAGAAGTAAAGAAAATGACCATCAGGACAAAGATTCTGATTGGTGATATGCTGGATACGATGTATGAAAAGATGGGAGTCGGTCTGGCAGCACCACAGGTAGGAATCCTCAAGCAGATCGTGGTGATCGATGTAGGCGAGGGACCGATCGTACTGATCAACCCGGAGATCATCGAGACTTCCGGTGAGCAGACCGGAGAAGAAGGATGCCTGAGTGTTCCGGGAAAATGGGGCATTGTGACACGTCCGAATTATGTGAAAGTGCGGGCATTGAATGAAGAGATGGAAGAATTTGAAATCGAGGGAGAAGGACTTCTTGCAAGAGCATTCTGCCATGAGATCGATCATCTTTCAGGGCATCTTTATGTGGATAAGGTGGAAGACGGACTGCATGATGTAGAACCGGTGGAGGAACCGGAAGACTGAAAATCTCTGAAATACAGACATTGCAGAGAAGAATAAAAAAAGGGAGGATCATGATGAAGATTATCTTTATGGGAACGCCGGATTTTTCAGTGGGAACGCTGGAGGCACTGATCGAAGCAGGACATGAAGTGTGTCTGGTGGTAACGCAGCCGGACAAGCCGAAGGGGAGAGGCAAAGAAATGCAGCCCACACCGGTGAAAGCAGCGGCAATGAAGCATGGAATCCCGGTGTATCAGCCGAAGAAGATCAGGGATCCTGAGTGTGTGGAAGAATTAAGAAAATATCAGGCAGATGTTATGGTTGTGATTGCATTTGGACAGATCCTTCCAAAGTCAATTCTGGAAATGACACCATATGGGTGCATCAATGTGCATGCCTCACTTCTTCCAAAGTACCGTGGTGCAGCACCGATCCAGTGGGCGATCATCAACGGAGAAAGTGTGACCGGAGTAACGACCATGCAGATGGATGAAGGACTGGACACCGGTGATATGATCATGAAGACGGAAATCGTGCTGGATGAAAAAGAAACTGGTGGATCCTTACATGACAAGCTGGCAGAGGCCGGAGCAAAGTTGTGTGTGGAGACGTTAAAGGCGGTGGAAGACGGTACTGCAGTTCGCACGAAACAGGGCGAGACCGGTACGGATTATGCGAAGCAGCTGAATAAGAAGATGGGAGATATCGACTGGACAAAGCCTGCGGTAGAGATCGAGCGATTGATCCGGGGCTTAAATCCATGGCCAAGTGCATATACTTCATGGAGTGACAAGACTATGAAGATCTGGGAGGCGGAGGTTCTGGATAAAGAGTCGGGACAGGCACCGGGTACAGTTGCAGAAGTAGATAAGAAGACATTTGCAGTGCAGACCGGAAAAGGGATGCTGAAGATATTGAGTCTGCAGCTTCCAGGCAAGAAAAGAATGGATACCGATGCATTTCTGCGGGGTAATCAGATAAAAATAGGAGAAACATTGTAAAAAAAGTGTGAAAAACAGGTTATTGGCCTGTTTTTCGACTATAATAAGGAAAACGCATTACAGGGGGTAAGAACAATGTTTTATTATTATATGGATCCTACGTATATACTGGTGCTGATCGGTGTGGTAATCTGCATGGCAGCATCGTCTAAGATGAACCGTACATTTCAGAAGTATTCCAGAGTGCGCAGTCACAATGGAATGACCGGAAGAGAAGCAGCGGAGCGTATTCTGCACAGCCAGGGAATCTATGATGTGCGTGTAGAGCATGTATCCGGCAATCTGACAGATCATTATGATCCGAGAAATAAAGTGCTGCGTTTGTCAGATGCTACATGGCAGTCTACATCTGTTGCAGCTATTGGAGTTGCAGCGCATGAGTGCGGTCACGCATTACAGCATGCAAGGGGATATGTGCCGCTCTCTATCAGAAGTACACTGGCACCGGTAGCAAGTTTTGGAAGCGGTATTGCATGGCCATTGATCATTCTGGGACTGATCTTTAACAATCATATGTCAGTGACATTATTGAATCTTGGTATTCTTGCATTTTCACTGGCGGTATTGTTTCAGATTGTAACTCTTCCGGTAGAATTTAATGCGTCCAGAAGAGCCCTGAATCTGCTTGGCAGCACGGGAATGCTCTATGAACCAGAGGTATCCGATGTGCGTAAGGTACTGACGGCGGCAGCACTGACTTATGTGGCAGGAACAGCATCTGCAATCTTACAGCTACTCAGAATTCTGATTCTGACTGGCGGAAGACGCAATGATTAAGAGCCTGAACAGTTACAAAAGGAGTATATATGGGAAATACAGTAAATGACCGGGAACTGATACTTGAGATTCTTCTGGCGGTAACCAGAGATGGAGAGTATAGTCATATTGCCCTTCGGAATGTGCTGGAGAATTACCAGTATCTGGATAAATCGGAGCGGGCATTTATTACGAGAGTAACCGAGGGGACATTAGAACGTATGATAGAACTGGATTATATTATTAACCAGTTCTCCAAGACAAAAGTCAATAAAATGAAACCGGTGATCCGGACGATTATCAGGAGCGCAGTCTATCAGCTGAAGTATATGGACAGCGTTCCTGATTCGGCTGTCTGCAATGAGGCAGTGAAGCTGGCCGGTAAGAGAGGATTCTCCGGATTAAAAGGATTTGTCAATGGCGTGCTACGCAATATCAGCCGTAACCTGGACAATGTGAAGTATCCGG
>OLSP01002285.1_pt1 | contig 15769 bp, 10 predicted proteins | sample 1672941 | NCBI WGS metagenome assembly OLSP01 (sample SAMEA3136739, study PRJEB25190) | human gut metagenome | reverse complement strand
GGTAGATAAAGAGTTTGAGAGCTGTGTGAGTCGATGCGCTTGAGCGTGTTGTGTCTAGAGACCCTACAAAACGATGACTAACGCTCTATCGCCACCTAACATAATATCGCCAAGCTCTTAGATGTAACACTAGGCAACCTAATTGAATCATATAGATCACAAGAACTTATGCGTCCATTGCAAAAAGGAGACATTTCAGAAGATGGGAGTGTTCGTATTGTTGATGTAGATCGGCTTTGCTATCTAGTCGAGTCTAGGAGTAGAGGAGCAATAGGGCTACGTACAATCTCTAAAGAGTTGCTCAAAGAGTACATCGACTACTGGAGTAACCACCCAAACTCAACGCCAAACGAAGCTAGAGCAGCTTTGAGTGGGCAGAGTGATATTGACAAGTTTGAATATGGATACACTTCAACCTTGTCAGTAATGGCGGGTATGTACCTTAAGGGAAGCTTAAGTAATCAATCTCACTCATCTCAACCTCATCAAACCATCTACTATGGAGCTCCAGGTAGTGGCAAATCTCATAAAGTCAAAGATATGCTGGCTAGGGTCCCTGAAGAGAACATCTTTCGTACGACCTTTCACCCTGACAGTGACTATGCGAGCTTCGTGGGATGCTACAAACCAATTGTGAGAGCGAAGGGCGATACAAACCTGAGCAAAGAGGAGCTTTTGAAGTGTTTTGAGACGCTTCGTTCAGAAACTGCATCTTACCCAGTAGATAAGTTTGCAGCAAGGTATCATGCCTCTCTTCAAAACATCTCAAAACTCGAAAAGAAGTGGCTACGAGAAGAATTGCAAAACACAGCTGGCATTAGCTTTGACCCTTATGCCCAGATGAATACTGCTATCGCTGTCGGAGATTATCTTGCCGAGCAAGGGCTACTCCACAGCGATGAGACTATCACATACGACTTCTCTCCGCAAGTATTTACGAATGCCTATGTACGGGCTTGGGAAGTGCCGTCTGAGCATGTGTATCTCATCATTGAGGAGATAAACAGAGGAAACTGTGCTCAAATCTTTGGTGACCTCTTTCAACTACTGGATCGAGATCGCTTCGGTGTCTCTGAGTACAAGATTAAAGCGGACGAAGATCTCGCTCGTTATCTACAAAGTAAGCTAGGAATGACGCATGAGGGTATTAAAGGTGGTAATCTGTGCTTACCCTCCAACCTTCACATCATCGCTACGATGAATACATCTGACCAGTCGCTCTTTCCGATGGATAGTGCCTTCAAGCGGCGCTGGGAGTGGAAGTATGTACCAATCAACTATAGCGATAGCCTAGATATACCTTCTGGAAAATACAGCATCACCATCGGCTGTAATGAATACCGTTGGGTAGACTTCCTTGAAAAGATCAATGAGCAAATACTTCAAGTGACGGACTCTGAAGATAAGCAGATGGGCAATTTCTTTATCAAGCACTCTGTAGGTGAAGACGAGTTCAAGAGTAAGGTAATGTTTTACCTATGGCATGAAGTGTGCAAAGATGAGTTCCACACAAAGAATAACTTCTTCCGCTCTACAACAAAAGAGAAACAAGAGGAGCAAGAGTTTAGCTTTAATGATCTCTACAAGGAGGGCAGTACTGACCGCTTAAATGGCTTTATGGACTACCTTAGGGTAACTCCTATACCCCAGGCTAGCACATCTATAGCAGAGGCTAGCACATCCGCAGTATCAGATGCTAGCTCTACAGAGACCACGGCTTAATCCGTAGTCATCATAGCTGGACTGTCGTGAAAATACTTTTTGAAGAGTATAAGTATAAGCCCGAAGAGCTCCCATCTCTAGAGGGCATTGATCCTATCGAGCTAAAAGATGGGGGAGTCAAGCTTCCCTATGTGGGGTACTACTATGATGTAGCATCGGCAGAGACGATTTTCATATTGCCTAAGGTCTTTATTATAGATAGCCTCGCTTTCAATAGGTATGATCCCGAGCTCTTATGTAAGTCGCAGAGTGCAAAGGAACCGCTTTCTGCAGATGATCAGGCTTTTCTCTTTAGCCTCTCAGCTTGGCTCTATCAGGCTATTGCACTGTTCAACGAGAGACACCCTAGCAATGAGATTACTTCACCGCGTAGCCTAGCGGGTGTCGTAGGGCATAAGGGCAAGGATGACGTCACGCTACTAGACCACGTACTGTCTCTCTTGCGCTTCAATAGGGAGCATCAGTCGCTTTTTACTTATATAGCGACTATTAAGCATACGGGTCAACACAGGATACACTGGACCAAGACTATACGTACGACCACTCCTCTAGTCAAAGGTAAGACCCCCTACTATCTAGAGTGCAGGACTAAAGATAAGACCGTTGACTATGACGAAGAGCTTATCTGCTTCTTCTACTCCACTCTTGACTACTTGAAGCAGAGCTACCACTTTGTAGTGCAGCGACATTTAAACTACAAGACAGAGAAGCCTCACCGCATAGCTAACATGATAGAGTGTGGCAAAGGAACTAGATATCTACGTAAGATACGAGGGAAGTACTTCAAAGATGAGTTGGTGCAACTGTGGAACTTGCTCTATGCTTTTTACGAGCGAGCTGAGGAGGTAGCACAGAAGAGAGTCCCGAATGAGCGGCTGCTCGTCCGCAACTTCAATATCGTCTTTGAGGATATGATCGACTGCTTGATAGGCGAGTCAGAGCTCCCGAAGGGACTGAAAGAACAAAAAGACGGCAAAATCATTGACCACATCTACCGAGATAAGTCTCTTGTCGATGACGATGACATTTACTTCATAGGTGATAGCAAGTACTACAAAGAGGGCAGCAGCTTTGGCGAGAACTCACGATATAAGCAGATAACCTATGCAAAGAACGTCATCCAGTACAATATAGACCTCTTCAACAGGGGAGCGAAGAGCGAGTATCTGCGCTATCGGGATGAACTGACGGAGGGATACAATCCTACACCAAACTTCTTCATCCGTGGATTTGTAAATCCAGAGGATTTGTCCTATGCTGATAGCAAGCTCGAAAATGAGGGCGAGGGACACTATAGCTATCACTTTGAGAATCGACTTTTCGATAGAGACACACTCTTAGTGCTCACCTATAATATCAACTTCCTATATGTCCTCTCCGCTTATGTCCAGAGCCGTGGATATAGTTCAAGTGTAGATCGCTTCCTCCGAGACAAGTTTAGGCAAGACATCATTGTTGCATACCAAAATAAGTACGTCTTCTATCAGATAGAGCTGGAGGCGATCTCTAGAGAGGAGTTTGTAGCGTCAAACTTCAAGCAACTCATCGGTAAGATATTCCAAACAAAAGATGGCAAGCTTATTCTAGCCCTTGAGAAGGGAAACGAGGAAAACGATGAAAACAAGCTTATTAAAAGGCTTTCTCTCTCAGAGAAGAATGTTTCGCTTCAAGAGATCCACCTGAAGTAACTTGAATCGCATTGACTCTACACCGATCGAGAGCTAGCTGCCACCCAGCAAGCAATCAACCAATAGTCCCTACCCCCCCGACGAGTAGCGAGATGTAAGGACGCACGGACCGAGTAACGAATGTAGGGACGCACGATCTGTGCATCCGTCCCCGTTAAAGCCCTGACTCTGTAACTTTTGACACAACGGACGCCATCCGACTAGACACTAGCCGTGCGTCCATACAGGGCGACGTCTCGATGTTCGACAACGGACGCCCTCCGACTTGATACTCCTGTGCGTCCCGACACCAGCTACTCGTCACGGGGACACACCAGCGGTTACTCGTCTCGCTTTAACACAACGGACGCCATCTCACTAGACACAGGCCGTGAGTCCCTACGGGTCGCACGCTCGTGAGATTTGCGGAATCTACGATGTAAGGGGTGTGGCGTATGTGCAGAAATAGCGTTATCTTTGTTTCTGAATCAAACTAGGAGCGCTTCACTCGCTTGGCTGTTAACTTTCGAATGTGAGGCTTAGCTCCCCTTTTAATCTATAGTAAATCTTTCAACTCTGCTTCATCAATATGACAGACTACAATAAGGACTTCGTCCACTATGCACACGCTCATCTTCGGATGAATACGAATGCACTCAACGACTACATAACCGCCTCCACATCCACAGGCTACATCAACCCCACCATCATCGAGGAGCGTCAGCTCAACGTGGCGCAGATGGATGTCTTCAGCCGACTGATGATGGATCGTATCATCTTCCTCGGCACGGAGGTCAATGACTACACGGCCAATGTGATCCAGGCGCAGCTCCTGTACCTAGACAATGCAGACCCAGGCAAGGATATATCGATCTATATCAATAGCCCTGGTGGATCGGTCTATGCGGGCTTTGGCATCTACGACACAATGCAGTATGTGGGGTGCGATGTCTCGACGATGTGTACTGGCATGGCAGCCTCGATGGCCGCTGTCCTCCTCGTAGCGGGTGCCGAGGGCAAGCGCTACGCACTGCCCCACTCACGGGTTATGATACACCAGCCGATGGGCGGTATGCAGGGTCAGGCAAGCGACATAGAGATCGCTGCTAAGGAGATCCTCAAGGTGAAGGCTGAGCTCTACAAGATCATAGCTGATCACTCAGGTCGCTCCGTCGAGGATATCGAGCGAGACAGCGATCGTGACAAGTGGATGACCGCCTCTGAGGCTCTAGAGTATGGTATGATCGACAAGGTACTCACATCGACCAAGCAAGCAGCTAAGGACAAGAAGGCAGATGGCAAAGAAAAGTAACTCGATAGAGCGTCGATGCTCTTTCTGCAATCGCCCTGAGAGCGAGGTGCCTATACTAATAGGTGCCGAGGGCTCTGCGCAGATCTGTAGTGACTGCGCGGAGCAGATCTACACCTTGCTCTATCAGAACGGACTGGTCTCTGCACCTGTGCTTGACCCTAATGAGCCGAGGAAGCAGGGAGACAAAAGCACGTCCTTTGCACCGCTCACCTATGATTCGCTGCCTAAGCCTCAGGAGATAGCGGCTTACCTTGATCGCTACGTGATCGGGCAGACCGATGCTAAGAAGTATCTCTCGGTGGCTGTCTACAACCACTACAAGCGTATCTTAGCTAGCCAAGAGAAGGACGAAAAGAGCGACGAAAGCTCCAAGCTAGACGATGTAGAGATCGCTAAGAGCAACATCATCATGGTGGGGCCGACTGGGAGTGGTAAGACGCTCCTAGCGCAGTCGATAGCTCGTATGCTGCAGGTACCCTTTGCGATGGTCGATGCGACCGTCCTGACTCAGGCCGGCTATGTGGGAGAGGATATAGAGAGTATCATCTCTCGCCTACTGCAAAACTGCGACTACGACGTAGCTGCTGCAGAGCGTGGCATCGTCTTCATCGATGAGATTGACAAGATAGCGCGCAAGGGCGACAACCCCTCCATCACCCGTGATGTGAGTGGCGAGGGAGTCCAGCAGGGCCTTCTGAAGCTGCTTGAGGGGAGTGTCATCAACGTCCCCCCTTATGGTGGTCGCAAGCATCCCGAGCAGAAGTTTATCCAAGTCAATACGCAGCAGATCCTCTTCATCTGTGCTGGCGCCTTTGACGGCATAGAGCGTATCATCGGCTCTCGCCTCAACACCCGTGTGGTGGGTTATAAGGAGCAGCAGATGGACTATCAGACGATTCAGAACAATCTGTTGGCACACATTACCCACCAAGACCTCCGACGCTACGGCTTGATCCCCGAGATCATCGGACGTCTGCCTATCCTCACCTATCTAGACGCACTAGATAGTGACTCGCTCCTGCGCATCCTCGTAGAGCCTAAGAATGCCATCACAAAGCAGTACCAGAAGCTCTTTGAGATGGATGGCGTACGACTCACCTTCGACGAGGAGGCACTCAAGTATATTGTCCATATTGCTGTCGAGACGAAGCTCGGGGCTCGCGGACTGCGCTCGATCGTGGAGAAGATCATGATCGATGCTATGTACGAGATACCCTCTCTCAAGCGTAAGACGCTACGTATCACAGAGCAGTATGCTCGCTCTAAGGTGACGCCGAGTATGACTGCCTCTCTAGCAAACTAAATCTATCTCTGCCACAAACCAGTGCATCACTCTATGTAATCGTTAATCCACCAGTGGAGAGCGCATACAATGTCTCTCTGGATGACCAATCTCACGAACCATGACACACAATCTGACAGAACTACTGAGTAAGATCTTCGGCTTTGAAGAGTTCAAGGGTAATCAGAAAGAGATCATCCAAAGCCTGCTAGAGGGTCACGACACTTTTGTCCTGATGCCTACGGGTAGCGGTAAGTCTCTGTGCTATCAGCTCCCTGCACTCATCATGGAGGGGACGGCTATCATCGTCTCCCCGCTGATTGCTCTGATGAAGAATCAGGTCGATGCCCTGCGCGAGACGACTGGATCTAACGATATAGCGCATGTGCTGAACTCGTCGCTCAATAAAGCACAGCTAGATCAGGTCTATAACGATGTCTCCGCTGGTCATACGAAGCTACTCTATGTGGCTCCCGAGTCGCTCGGCAAGGCTGAGAACATAGAGTTCTTTCGTCAGGTCAAGATCTCTTTCTTTGCGATTGATGAGGCGCACTGTATCTCAGAGTGGGGACACGATTTTCGCCCTGAGTATCGCAAGATACGTCCCGTGGTCGATGAGATAGGTCGTAGACCGATCATTGCACTGACAGCGACAGCTACGCCTAAGGTGGAGCACGACATTCGCAAGAATCTAGGCATCCTCGAAGGCAGGATCTTTAAGTCTAGCTTCAACCGCCCCAACCTGTTCTACAGCGTCGAGGAGAAGGGCGAAGATGTCAATGCCCGCATCATACGATTTATTCGCAAGAGACCCAACAAGAGCGGCATTATCTACTGCATGAGCCGTGAGAAGGTGATGAATCTCTCCAAGCTACTCCAGATGAACGGCATCAAGGCACTTCCCTACCATGCGGGACTAGACGCTAAGGAGCGTTCGGCCAATCAGGATGCTTTCCTAAGTGAGGAGTGCCGTGTGATCGTTGCCACGATAGCCTTTGGCATGGGTATCGACAAGCCCGATGTGCGCTACGTCATACACTACGATATGCCTAAGAGTCTCGAGGGCTACTATCAGGAGACAGGACGTGCAGGTCGTGATGGTGGCGAGGGATATTGCTTAGCCTTTTATAATGAGAAGGATATACAGAAGCTGGAGAACTTTATGCAAGGAAAACCTATCGCCGAACAGGAGATAGGTAGGCAATTACTCGCAAAAACTTCTACCTTTGCACTCACGCCCATGTGTCGACGGGCATATCTGCTCTATTATTTCGGAGAGAGATATGATCAGGAGAACTGTGGAGCGTGTGACAATTGTGCAAAAAACAGGAAAACAATGGAGGCTAAAGAGCTTTTGAAACAACTGCTCCAAACGGTCTTGGAGCTCAAAGAACAATTTAAGAAAGATCATGTCATCGATGTGATCCTAGGTTGCGACACCGCTCCTATTGAGGACTTTCATCACGACAAACTGGACTCTTACGGCATAGGTAGCGACTACTCACGGGAGATATGGGAGCTAGTCGTAGAGCGCGCATTGGTACTGCAGTACCTGACCGAGAGTACAGAGACGTATGGTATCCTGAGTGTCACACCGAGTGGTAAGAAGTTTATCAAGAAGCCGACCTCGTTCAAGATCGTAGCTCCCGAAGAGGAGGATCTAGATGACGATGAGGATCTGGACGATGATGATGAGGTAGATAGCTCTGTATCTGGAGGTCGTGGACGTACAGCCTCTACAGACCCCGCTCTATACAATATACTCAAGGATATGCGTAAGAAGCTCAGCATCAAGCTCGGGCTGGGACCTAATGGGGTCTTCCCAGATGCTGCTCTTGAGGAGATGTCTACCCTATACCCGATTACGTTGCCTGAGCTTAAGAACATATCGGGTGTCAACGTCGAGCAGGCTGACCGATATGGAGAGGAGTTCGTCCGTGTCATACGTAACTATGTCGAGGAGTATGAGATCGAGCGACCCGAGGATTACAAGATCCGCACACTGCCTAACAATACCAAGCAGCATATCTCTATCGTACAGCAACTAGACCGTCAGGTAATCCTCGAGGATATAGCTATCTCGCACTCTATCAGCACCGACGATCTACTCACTGAGCTGGAGCGTATCGTCAAGTCTGGTACCAAGGTCAAGCTGAACTACCTCATAGCCTCCGAGCTAGGCGAGGATAGCTATGACGAGCTGAAAGAGTATCTAGAGGAGCATCCTGGGTGCACGCTAGACGACCTCATCAGCGAATACGAAGACTTCTACAGTGAGCCAGAGCTACGACTCGCTATGATCATCTTCTCCTGCAATCAATAAGACAACATTAGCAATACAACTCTTATGTCTATCTATAGATCATCTACATCACCCGCACGCTGGATGATAGCATCCATACTATTGTCTTTGCTGACCAGCCTCTCTCTGACGGCTCAGACACCACAGCAAAAGACTTCTGCAGGATCTGTCGTCGATGAGGTTATATGGACCGTAGGCGATGAGCCTATCCTCAAGTCTGAGATAGAAAACCAAAAGCTCTATATGCGCTCTCAGGGGATGCCTCTCGAGGGAAACCCTGACTGCTACCTTACGGAGCAACTTGCTGTCCAAATGCTCTTCCTCAACCAAGCTAAGATCGATAGCGTCTCGGTAGATAATACTAAGGTAGACCGATTTGTGGACAACTTTATGGAGAGCCTCGTTCAGCAGATCGGCTCCCGTGAGCGTCTTGAGGAGTACTTCAATCGTCCCTACTCCAGCATTCGTGAGCAGCAGCGCATCATGGCGGTCAATAATGAGATCGTCCGCCAGATGCAGCAGAAGATCATCCAGGGAGTGGCGGTAACCCCTACAGAGATCCGCTCTTACTACGCTCAGATACCACAAGACAGCTTGCCATACATACCAGATGTCGTCGAGGTACAAGCACTTCGGATCACTCCAGACATTGAGTTAGCTGCTGTTGACCAGATCAAAGAGCAACTCAGAGGTTATTCCGACGACATAGTCGCTGGGCGTCGTGACTTCTCAACGATCGCTCGACTCTACTCTCAAGACTCTCGCACCTCTCTTCGTGGTGGTGAGTATGGCTTCGTAGCTCGTAGCTCCCTAGAGCCTGAGTTTGCTCAGGTTGTCTTCGCATTGACCGACACCAAGCAGGTCTCTCCTATCATACGCACCGCCACAGGCTATCACATCGTACAGCTTATCGAGAAGCGTGACAACACAATCAATTTCCGCCACATACTCCTCAAGCCGAGCGTTGCTCCTGATCAGCTCCAGCAAGCTGTCAACAAAGCAGACTCTGTCGCTGTGCAGGTACGCAATGGCAAGACCACTTTTGACGAGGCGGTCGTCCTATGCAGTAATGTCGACGAGACGAAAAACAACTTTGGTCTCCTCCTCAACGAAGACTACGAGAGCGACCGCTACGGCACGGCACTCTTTACCATGTCGGAGCTACAGCAAGACTTCGCCTCTTATGTAGACAAGATGCAGGTGGGCGACGTCTCTCCAGCCTTTGTGTCTCAAGATGCAAACGGCAATACGCAAGTAGTACTCCTCAAGCTCAAGCAGCGTGTCTCTGGGCACCGTGCTGATATGGCTACCGACTTTCAGCTCATCAAGCAACTAGCTCTGCAGGATAAGCAACAGAAAGAGCTAGACAAGTGGATCGTTCAGCACCAGAAGAGTACTTATATACGCATCAGTCCTGACTATCAGCAGTGCGACTTCAAGTATCCAGGTTGGATCAAGAAGTAGCACCTACGCTTCCTCAGGGAAGACGATAGCCTACCCACATCTCGGCTCATTAGATTATAGAGTCTATGCCCCATCAGCCTAGCGAAGTGACCACTACACGGCGACTACTACTCACCCTCAGCGGGCTGCTAGCGGTCGCTGTGCTACTCTTTGTGGGGCTGCCACTATGGGGCGGATCGACGACACTACACCCTTCGTCTCATATAGCGGACGCTCCAGCACCTCCCCCTACGATGGTCGGAGGCAAGCGGCTCATCATCCTAGATCATGCCGATGTCCTCAGCCACGACCAGGACATACACCCTGACATTGTCATTCTAACGGGCAATGTGCGTCTCACGCATGGTAGCTGGATTATGACTTGCGACAGTGCCAATCTCAATGAGACAACCAATTCCTTTGACGCATTTGGTCATGTGCAGATATTAGAGGGAGACTCGATCTCAGTCACTGCTGGAGAGATGCTATACGACGGTATGACCGCTCTGGCAGAGCTGCACGATAATGTAATATTGACGAAGGACGTGACGACACTCTTCACCGAGAGTCTCTTCTACGATCGCAACCAAAAGGTCGCTTACTACGACAACTTCGGGACCCTTGCCGACTCGGTCAATACGCTCACATCTATCTATGGTGAGTACAATACCAGCTCTGACGAAGCGCTCTTTCAGAATGAAGTACACCTAGAGAACGACCGCTTTACCCTCGACACCGACATACTGTATTACAACACAAAGACCTCGATCTGTCGTATCGTCAGCCCCACTCTCATAGAGACCAAAGACTCAGTTACGATCGAGACTGATCGTGGCTTTTACAATACAGACACCGAGCAGAGTATCCTCCTCGATCACTCGCTCATCACGCACCCCAATGGCACCATGACGGGCGACTCGATACTCTATGATAAGAAGAGACAGATCAGCCAAGCTTACTACGATGTGGTGATCGACAACCAAGAGGACAAGGTCACCTACTTCGGCGACTACGGCTATATGGACGAGGCAAACGGCTATGTCTACGCCACAGGACGAGCCTACGTCATGGACTACTCCGAGGAGGACACCTTATATATGTCTGCCGAGATTATGGAGGGCATCAAGCGCAATCGGGCTCCGCTCCCAGGCACCACCGACTCGCTAGAGGTCAAGTACACCAAGGGGTACCACGATGTGCGCCTTTACCGCAAGGATATACAGGCCATCGGCGACTCCATACACTACTTCTCCGTAGACTCGCTCATCAAGCTCTTTGGCAGCCCCATCTTGTGGAACGACTCCACACAGCTCAAGGGCGATACCATCTATGCCCACCTAGCCAACGACACAATCGACTATGCCTTCGCTTGGCCCAATGCCTCGACAGTGCGCTGGATCGATGACATCAAGCAGGATCGTGTCAAGGCAGATACGATCCAAGCTTACTTTCGCGAAGGGACGCTCGACCACGCTTTCTACCGCTCCAATGTAGAGTCACGCTACTACCTGCAGCAGGAGAAGACGAAGCATTACTACGCCCTCGCTCAGGTGAGGAACCCGCAGATGGATGTCTACATTGTCGATGATAAGCTTGACCGCATCTTTTGGCATGGCAAGGCGGAGGGGACGATCCACCCGATCCAAGACCTCACCGATGCACTGCGTCAGATGAGCGGTGCTGAGTGGCATGGCGACCAGCGTCCGCTCACGCCCGAAGATGTCATCCCCGACCGCACGGCTCCGCTACAGTCTACCGACTCGCTCGCCACACTGCAGGATCCAAGCAGCAAGATGAGCCAAGGTTTCGACGGACTAGCTGCTTGGCAAGCCTTCTACAAGGAGTACCAGCAAGCCCTCGAGAAGCCTAAGCCAGCAGACGTTCAGTCGATGGTAGCCCCCGACACGACTGTCGTAGTCGAGACACCTCTCTCCATCTACATACGTCGCCCGCTAGAGAGCGACACCAGCTCCGTACAGACTCTTACAGACTCGCTACAGAGCTATATACACCTTTTACCACTATACTCATGGGACTCATATTTAGACCACGACAACCCCGCACCTTCCGCCACCAACCCATCTATTGGGATCCTAAGAAGGAGCAACTCCAGCGACGCATCGAGCAGATCAGACGAGAGCTCGAAGCTGCCGAAGGCTCCGACACCGCAGCCCACACCGACAGCAGCACAGCTTGCGACGATACCGACAGAGTCCACAGTACCCCCAGAGAGCAAGTAGAGGCTGACTATGGTTCTGGCGAAGCGTTTCGTGAGAGTCTCTCGGAGAGTCTCTACGGAGGCACACGTCATCTCAAGAAGCAACACGATCGAGGCATAGACAACTATGCCCGCTCGGGCATCATCTTGCGCTCTATCCTGACACTCATCCTCTTAGGCTTCATCGTCTGGGTACTATACTATAGACAGGGTCCCCTCTTCTCCTTCCTATGAGCGAAATCATACATCTCCTCCCCGATAGCATCGCCAATCAGATAGCCGCTGGTGAAGTAATCCAGCGACCAGCCTCTATGCTCAAAGAGTTGGTCGAAAACGCCATCGATGCCCACGCCACGCAGATAACCATCGAGCTACAAGATGCGGGCAAAGAGCTTATGCGCATCATCGATGACGGTGTCGGTATGAGTCCGCTAGATGCTCGTATGGCCTTCGAGCGCCACGCCACCAGCAAGATATCCTCCGTCGACGACCTCTTCACGCTCCGCTCTATGGGCTTTCGTGGCGAGGCGCTTGCCTCTATCGTGGCGGTAGCTCAGATCGAGCTAGTCACACGACAGGCCGACAGCGATATAGGCTACAAGCTCTTGATCAACGGCTCCGAGGTCATCAGCTCCTCCCCCACCGTTGCCGAGGTGGGGACCTCTATCACGGTAAAGAATCTCTTTTACAACGTCCCCGCACGGCGACGCTTCCTCAAAGGCTCCGAGACAGAGCTGAGACACATCTACCGCCAGTTCGAGCGCATCGCACTAGTCTACCCCGAGATTGCCTTCACCCTCTACTCCGAGGGCAAGCTCATACGCAACCTCCCCAAGAGCGACCTGCAGCATCGCATCGTAGACCTACTAGGCAAGAGCTACTCCAAGCAGCTCATCCCGATCGAGTACCAAGGTCCCCTAGCCAACGTCTCAGGCTTCATCACCTTACCACGCGATGCTAAGCGCAGAGGTGCCCAGCAGTTCTTCTTTGTCAATGGACGCTATATGAAGCACCCCTACTTCCACCGTGCGGTTATGAACGTCTTTGAGGACCTCATTGCGCCAGGTAGCCAGCCCAACTACTTCATCTACTTTCAGGTAGACCCCAGTCGCATCGATGTCAATATACATCCGACCAAGACGGAGATCAAGTTCCTCGATGAGCAGGCTATCTTCAAGCTCCTTATGGTAGTGCTACGCGAGCACCTCAGCACCACCAGCGCTATGCCCGCCATCACCTTTAGCACCGACCAGCTTATCGAGATACCCGCTTACGATGCCACACGCCAGAGCGACACGACACTCCAGCCACCGCCTGTACAGATAGACCCTGAGTACAATCCCTTTAAGCTCATCTCTACAGACGATGAGCAACCCCTCGACCCACTCTCCCCTGTGAGTAGTGGCTCACCCGCTCATTGGGAAAGCTTTATCGACGACTTCCAGCAGCGACGAGGTGAGTCAACGCTTCCCACAAGCCAACCCACGGGAGCAGCCTCCACAGCAGTGGATCCACTCTTTATGGTCTCCGCTAGCTCCCCTCAGCCTGCTGCCAATAGCACCAACTTGGTCTACACCTTTCAGGAGCGCTACCTCTTCACCACGATGAGCGACCGTCTTGCGGTCATACAGATCGAGCGCGCACTGCTACGCATCTACTACGAGCAGCAGATAGCCACACTCGCACTCGAGCCCGATCAGGCGCAGCCACTACTCTTTGCCGAGGAGCTGTCGCTACCCAGTGAAATCTACCCGAAGCATCACGAGTTGGTCGAAAGCTTGCGACAGATCGGCTTCGAAATCACGCCGCAAGAAGCATCCGCAGGCACAGACACGGACGACAATGTCTACCTCATCACCTCTGTCCCCAAGCCACTCCGCCCCATCGGTGTCGCCGATATGATCACCCAGACGCTCGGCGAACACCTCGATCAGCTGGAGCGCGAAGAGATCGATGCAGAGCTATCTCAAGAGGCACAGCTAGCGCAGCTCTTCCTCTCCAGCGAAGCCCTGCGCCAAGCCAGCGAACTGGTACGCCACACACTCCACGCACGCGCTACACAGCCCAGTCAGATCATCTCCGACCTCTTCCTGACGCCCAACTCGCAGTTCGACCCGCTCGGACGCTCCATTATGGTCTCGCTCACCTCCGAGGAGATCGACAAGTGGTTCTAAAACTTATAGGATCCTTTTGAGACAAACGCTTGTTGTCTCATTGTAAACCCCTAGTAAGCAGACGGTGCAAAGGTAATATGTCAAGCACTAGAGAGCGCTCTCTAGTGTACGCAGGGTCTGTCTGTAGCCTGCAAAAGTCCTAGCAGATCCTAAGAAGAGACTGTTGCAAAAGTCAACAGTCTGGACAATCTTGCTTGCAAGATTGTTCAGACTTTGCAAAAAGGATGAAGCGCAAGGCGCTGAGGGGGAGGTCTGAAGGGAGCATACCTCCGTATGTGACCGAAGCCGAATCCCGAAAGCAACACAGCGATGCGCCTTTATGCAACAGTCTCAAGAAGAATAGAGTTTGTCAGCCATTCTTGCCATAAGACCGAAGGAGATCAATCGCGAAGGGTGCAGAGGTGGAGGAGCTTGTAGAGGGCGAAGAGGCGTAGTGAGGGGTGGCGCGAGGTGAGCTGTCGACGCAGCAACGGCTTGAGCAGCGGAGCTAAAGCAGCGAGGAGCGGGACGAGCTTAGCACGCTCTAGTCGTAGGTAGAGCTGGAGGAGACGTATTGGATAAGGCGCGAGTAAGGCACGATGTCGGTAGAGGTTCTCCACATAGCGCTCGGTGGTGTCGAGGAATTGGTCGCTGGTCTCCTTGAGCGCATGGATGACGGGGTTGTCGATATGCGTGATGGCGACACCTCGCTCGGCTAGACGATAGCCGAAGTAAGCGTCTTCGTAGCCCATACCCATCTCCGTGGGGAACCCCTCCTCTAGAAAGATCTGACGAGGTATCATAAAGCTCATACTAACGAAAGCATCTGCTGGTGCTTGCTGCCGCTCGGCAAGGCTACGTGTCTCCACCTTGTGCCCATACTTATAGCGCAATAGTCTGTCTCTAGAGGGACGCTCGGTAGGATAGCTAAAGCCCCCTACCACTACCCTATCGCTATGCGCCGCCTGCAGGTAGTCTACGACGAAGCGACTGGAGGCTGGCATCGTGTCGGAGTCAATGATGAGCAGCTGATCGCCCTCGGCTTGCTGCGCTAGGTAGTTGCGCATACGTCCCGCACCGAGATGTGTCGTAGGTCGGACAAGACGTATGAGTACCTCCTGCTGGAGGGTGTCATAGAGCTGAGCGTAGTGAGGGTCGGAGGAGTCGTCTCCAAGGATAATCTCGCCATCTATATACCCCTGCTGTAGCTGACGATGCAGAGCCTCTACGAGTGGACGGCAGTCGTAGTTTCGTGTGGGGATCAGTATGGAGATTTGCTTTGCTGACATAAGATAGCTAGAGGGCGACAGTTTCTTTGCGCAAGCGCAAGGCGCTCCACAAAAGTACTCATTTCGGGCTGTATAGACACAACACAAGAGGAAGAACCCCAGGGCTGACGCATTATAAACGCTCCGTCAGGAGCTACACATAGCGACAAGCGAGAAATAGATGAGTTCATTATAGTATAATGTATCACCCCAGGATTCTCGCGATCCTCACGCCTTGGGGATTTATACATCTTTAAGGGGATCACCCCCCTCCAACTCCTCGATTATCGAATATCCACGTGGAAATTTTCAAATCTCCACGTGAGAAATAAAAATTCCCCACGTGAGCGAGAAATAAAACTTCGGAGGAATCAGATGAAACTTCGGAGGAAATGTTTCGCG
>OLSP01002284.1_pt1 | contig 15776 bp, 11 predicted proteins | sample 1672941 | NCBI WGS metagenome assembly OLSP01 (sample SAMEA3136739, study PRJEB25190) | human gut metagenome | reverse complement strand
TAGAGAATATGATGTGGATGACCTTATTGGTCTATGACTACATCATACCAGGAGAGAAAAAGATGAGCATATATGATCTGACAGCATATGAAGTACTTCAGCAGGAAGATTTATCTGATTTGAAGTCCAAAGGAACGCTTCTGAAGCATAAAAAGAGTGGTGCGAGAGTACTTCTGATGGAGAATGATGATGAAAATAAGGTCTTTACGATCGGTTTCCGTACGCCTCCGTCCGACAGCACGGGAGTTCCGCATATTATGGAACATTCAGTTCTGTGCGGATCGAGAGAATTTCCGGTGAAAGATCCTTTTGTCGAGCTGGTAAAGGGATCTTTGAATACATTTCTGAACGCAATGACGTATCCTGACAAGACGGTTTATCCGGTTGCAAGCTGCAATGATAAGGATTTTCAGAATCTGATGCATGTGTATATGGATGCGGTATTTTATCCGGATATCTACAAGCAGGATAAGACTTTCCGCCAGGAAGGCTGGAGCTATAAACTGGATGATCCGGATGGGGAACTGACGATCAGCGGAGTTGTATATAACGAGATGAAAGGAGCGTACTCTTCACCGGAAGGTGTGCTGGACCGCGAGATCCAGAGTTCGCTTTTTACGGATACGACTTATGCAGTTGATTCAGGTGGAGATCCTGAGGTGATCCCACAGTTGACTTATGAGCAGTTTTTGGACTTCCACAGAAAGTATTACCACCCATCCAACAGTTATATTTATCTGTATGGCGATATGGATATGGAAGAGAAACTGAGATGGCTGGATGAAAAATATCTTTCTCACTTTGAAAATGAACCGGTTGATTCAGAGATCCATCTGCAAAAGCCATTTACTGAGATGAGAGAAGTAGTTCAGAATTATTCGATTACGAGTGAAGAAAGTGAAGAAGATAATACTTATCTTTCGTATAATAAAGTAGTGGGAACGTCACTGGATGAGAAATTATATCTGGCATTTGAGATTCTGGATTATGCACTGCTGTCTGCACCGGGAGCACCGCTTAAGAAAGCCCTGATCGATGCAGGAATCGGAAAGGATGTATCCGGTTCTTTTGACAGTGGAATTTATCAGCCGGTATTCTCCATTGTTGCAAAGAATGCCAACGTGGAGCAGAAAGAGGCATTTATCAGTACGATTGAGGATACACTGAGAAAAATTGCTGAAGAAGGAATCGATAAAAAGGCACTCCGGGCGGGAATTAATTATCATGAATTCCGTTTCCGGGAGGCAGATTTCGGAAGTTATCCGCGGGGACTGATGTATGGACTCCAGTTATTTGACAGTTGGTTATATGATGAAGAAAAGCCTTTTATCCATATGAAAGCAATCCCGACCTTTGAGTTCCTGAAAGAGCAGGTTGAGACAGGATATTTTGAAGAGCTGATCCGTGAATACATTTTAGACAATCCGCATGGTTCAATCGTGATCATCAGACCGGAACAGGGGATGACGGCACGTATGGATAAGGAACTGGCAGATCGTCTGCAGGCGTATAAAGAGGGTCTTTCAGCAGAAGAAATCGCAGCTCTTGTAAAAGCAACGAAGGAGCTGGAAGCGTATCAGGAAGAAGAGTCTGCACCGGAAGATCTTGCAAAGATACCGGTTCTCGGACGGGAAGATATTTCAAGGGAGATTGCACCAATTTATAATGAAGAGCGTCAGACAGACGGAGTGAAATTGCTTTATCACGATGTGGAGACGAATGGAATCGGATATGTGACAGCTCTGTTCGATCTTTCGGAAATCGAAGAAGAACTGCTTCCATATGCAGGAATCCTGCAGAGTGTTCTCGGCATCATTGATACAGAGCATTATGGATACGGAGAACTTTTCAATGAGATCAATGTGCATACCGGTGGAATCGGAACTTCACTGGAGCTGTATACAGATGTGACAAAAGTGAAAGAAAAAGAGTTCCGTGCAACGTTTGAAATCAAAGGAAAAGCACTTTATCCGAAGCTGGATGTACTTTTTGCCATGATGCGTGAGATCCTGATGGAGTCGAAGCTGGGAGATGAAAAGCGTCTGAAAGAAATTTTATCCATGCTGAAGACAAGACTTCAGACCTCTTTCCTTTCAGCCGGACATACGACAGCAGTACTGCGTTCACTTTCCTACACTTCTCCGATCGCAAGATTCAGGGATATTACCAGTGGAATTGGATTTTATGAAGTTGTAAAAGATCTGGAAGAGAATTTTGAAGAAAGAAAAGAACTGTTGATCGAAAATTTGAAAAAGATCGCAGGACGTATTTTCAGAAAAGAGAATCTTATGCTCAGTTATACTTCCGCACAGGAGGGACTTGCAGTACTGGAAAAAGCAGTGCCACAGTTTGCAGATTCACTTCATACGGGAGAAAAAGAGAGCCACGGACAGTGCATCATCCACTGTAAGAAGAGAAATGAGGGCTTCAGAACTTCCTCCAAAGTCCAGTATGTGGCAAGGACCGGTAACTTTATTGATGGTGGAGCAGAATATACGGGTGCATTGCAGATTCTGAAAGTCATTTTAAGTTATGATTATCTGTGGCAGAATGTACGTGTAAAAGGAGGAGCGTATGGCTGTATGAGCGGCTTTAACCGGATCGGAGAGGGGTATTTAGTTTCTTACAGAGATCCGAATCTTGAAAAGACGATGGAAATTTACGAAGGAGTCGTAGATTATCTGAAGAATTTTGATATAGATGACAGAGATATGAATAAGTTTATTATCGGTACGATCAGTAATTTAGACCGTCCGATGAATCCGGCGGCAAAGGGCAGCCGCTCATTGAATCTGTATATGAACCGGATTACAGAAGAGATGATCCGCAGGGAAAGAGAACAGATCCTGGATGCACAGCAGGAGGATATCCGTGGACTGGCAACAGTACTGGAGGCGGTATTGGCAGCCGGAGAATTGTGTGTGATCGGAAGCGAGGAGAAGATCGAAGAAGCGAAGGAAATGTTTGGAGAGATCAGGACACTTTAAAATACTGGGATGAAAAGAAGAAGGAGCAGAGATGAAAGAAAACTTTAAGTCAGGATTTGTAACTTTGATCGGAAGACCGAATGTGGGAAAGTCAACCTTGATGAACCATCTGATCGGACAGAAGATCGCAATTACGTCAAATAAACCGCAGACGACAAGAAACCGCATCCAGACAGTGCTTACAACGGAGGAGGGGCAGATTGTGTTTGTGGACACTCCGGGAATCCATAAGGCAAAAAATAAACTGGGCGTATATATGGTGAATATTGCAGAGCGTTCTTTAAATGAAGTAGATGTAGTGCTTTGGCTTGTTGAACCATCTAATTTTATCGGAGCGGGAGAAAAGCATATCATTGAGCAGTTGAAGAAGGTAAAGACACCGGTTATTCTTGTTATCAATAAGATCGATATGGTAAAAAGAGAAGAAATTCTGGCTTTTATTGATACGTATAGAAAAGAATATGATTTTGCAGAGATCGTTCCGGTTTCTGCAAGGACAGGAGATAATACGGATGAGCTTGTAAAAGTCATTTTGAATTATCTGCCGTACGGTCCGCAGTTTTATGATGAAGATACGGTCACAGATCAGCCGGAGCGACAGATTGTTGCAGAATTGATCCGTGAGAAGGCATTACATTGTCTGAATGAAGAAATTCCGCATGGAATTGCAGTGGCGATCGATCAGATGAAGATGAATAAGAAAGTATGCCATATTGATGCAACGATTATCTGCGAACGGGATTCACATAAGGGAATTATTATCGGAAAGCAGGGAAGTATGCTGAAAAAGATCGGAAGCACAGCACGGTATGAGATTGAACGGCTTTTAGACTGCAAAGTGAATCTGAAACTTTGGGTAAAAGTGCAGAAAAACTGGCGTGACAGTGATTATATGATGAAAAACTTTGGATACAGGGAGGATGATATGTCGTAAATCTTAAAGAATCATACGTTTTTCTTTAAGAAATACGAAAGATAGTTGTTATTTTAAAATTATCGTCTAAAATGGAAAACATGGGAAAATTAAAGTTACTTAAAGGAAAAAATTCAGAAGAATTATGTAAGATCGTTTTACCACCGTTATTTACCTTTGTGGTAAATTCGCTGGTTTATTGGGGAGCACCTTTGATCGTGGGGACGGGAAGATCGCATAACCTGTCCGGCGGCCTGGACGAACTGGTTCCGTTTATGCCTGCATTTATCATTATTTATTTTGGCTGTTACATTTTCTGGGTAGTCAATTATCTGATGGTAGCGTTTTATGAAGATGAGAATAAATACAGATTTTACACGGCAGATTTTTACGCACGGCTGATCTGTCTTGCATTTTTTGTGCTTTTCCCGACGACAAATACGAGGCCGGAACTTACGGGAAATGGGATTTTTATTCGGGCAATGCGATTTTTATATACCGTTGATAAGCCGGTAAACCTGTTTCCGTCGATTCATTGTATGGCGAGCTGGTTCTGCTGTATCGGTCTTAGAAAGTGTAAGGAGATTCCTGAGTGGTATAAGCTGATGTCAGTACTGATTGCAATATCGGTCTTCATTTCTACGCTTGCAACGAGACAGCATGTATTATGGGATGTGGCAGGAGGCATCGGGGTAGCTGAGCTGACCTGGTTTATCAGCAACCGGACGAATGGCTGGAAGACATATCAGAGACTGAATGAAAAGATATCTGTCGGTATAAGCAGAAGATTAGGACGATAAAATCATGGAAAATAAGAAAAAGATGGCGTTTAATGTGGTATTTCTGATCCTTGTATTCGCCGGTACAATTTATGGAGTCTTCCACGGGGAAGATCTTGGAGAGATTGCGAGGATATTGAAGACCGTGAATCTGCTGTGGCTCATTCCCGGATTTATATGCGTGATCGTATTTATATGGGGAGAATCCATCATTATCTATTATATGATGAGAACTCTTGGAATCAAAAGAAAAAAGTGGACCTGCTTTTTGTTTTCGTCTGTTGGATTTTTCTTTAGTTGTATTACGCCGTCTGCTTCGGGGGGACAGCCTGCACAGATTTATTATATGAAAAAGGAAAAGATCCCGATTCCGGTGTCAACACTGGTGCTTATGATCGTAACGATCACGTATAAGCTGGTGCTGGTTGTCATCGGAGTTGTGGTGACTTTTTTCGGGCAGGGATTTATACATAAATATCTTTATGATGTCAGATACGTTTTTTATCTTGGAACGGGGCTGAACGTTTTCTGCGTGGTGACAATGCTGATCCTTGTGTTTCATCCGGTACTTGCAAGAACAATCCTTGTAAAAGGAATGGCACTTCTTGAGCGGATGCATCTGATGAAAAGGAAGCAGTCCAGGCTCGACAGGCTCAATGCCTCCATGGATCAGTACCGGGAAACGGCAGTGTATCTGAAGAATCATGTAAAAGTGCTGGTAAATGTATTTGGAATTACGTTGTTTCAGAGATTTGCACTTTTTACAGCTACATGGTTTGTATATAAGGCATTTGGATTGTCAGGTCAGAGTGCGTGGCTGATTATTCTGCTTCAGTCAACCATCTCGGTTTCAGTGGATATGCTGCCACTTCCGGGCGGAATGGGAATCAGCGAAAAGCTGTTCCTGGTTATCTTTGCACCAATCTTTGGAACGGGGCTGCTTCTTCCGGGAATGATTTTAAGCAGAGGACTTGGATATTATACAGAGCTGCTTGTAAGTGCAGTACTTACGATCGTGGCTAATTTTACTATAGGAAAAGGGAAAAAGGTGAGAGAAAATGTTGGGAATTTATGATTATACGGTAGTGCTTACATATGTAAGTCTGATGGTATCCATCGGGGGAATGATGCTGTCAGTAAACGGACATCTGAATCTGGCCGTGCTTTGTCTGGCAATTTCAGGATTGTGTGATATGTTTGACGGGAAGATCGCACGGACGAAAAAGGATCGTACCGAAGAAGAAAAATGCTTTGGAATCCAGATTGATTCGTTGTGTGATATCGTCTGTTTCGGGGTAGGACCGGCGATCATCTGTTATTGTATTGGGATGAGAGGCCCGATCGGAATGGTGATCTTAATGTTCTATGTCCTTGCAGGACTGATCCGTCTGGCATGGTTTAATGTGACGGAAGAGTGCAGACAAAAAGAGACCGATGAGAAGCGTGCATGTTATCAGGGACTTCCGATTACATCCATGGCGATCATTCTTCCATTGGTTGTAGTGTTCCGCCCATTGCTTGGAAAAGAGTTTATGGTAGCACTTCATGCAGCGGTACTCGTAGTCGGACTTTTATTTATTACTGATTTTAAATTGAGAAAGCCGAAAAATGCAACACTGGTAGTGCTGGTAGTAATAGTGGCAGCCGCAGTACTTAAAATTTTACATGTATGTCAGTAAGGCAGGATACAGAGGAAAGAAAACGATGATTTATGTAGATAGAAATGGAAACCGAACAAAGGGAACAACGGGACAGGACAGGCTGCTGAAGTTTATTTATACGCATACCGCGACAAGACTTCTGATCCGTCCTTTTCTCAGTCCCTGGGTATCAAAGCTTGGCGGAACGTTTCTGAGTACAAGACTTTCTGCAGTGGCAATCCGTCCATTTGTTGAAAAGAATCAGATCAATCTCAGTCAATATGAAAAGCAGGAGTTTGCTTCTTATAATGAATTTTTCACAAGAAAGATCAAAGCAGAAGAACGTCCGGTGGAAATGGATGAAGAAGTGCTGATCAGTCCGTGTGACGGAAAAGTGAGTGTATATCCGATCTGTGAAAAAGGAAAATTTGAGATCAAGCATACGGCTTATACAGCAGAGCAATTACTTCAGGACGCACATCTGGCAAAGCATTATTATGGTGGCTGGATCTATATCCTGCGGTTGACGGTGGATGATTATCATCGCTATTGCTATGTGGCAGATGGAATAAAGTCTTCGCAGAAGAAGATAAAAGGAATCCTTCATACAGTTAATCCGGTGGCGAATGATGCCTGTCCGATCTACAAAATGAATGCAAGGGAATACTGTCTGTTAAAGACAGAAACTCTTGGAACGGTGCTGATGATGGAAGTTGGTGCTTTGATGGTAGGAAAGATCAAAAATCATGAGCAGAGAAACTGCAGGGTCTGCCGTGGAACAGAAAAGGGAATGTTTGAGTTTGGGGGATCAACTGTGATCCTGATGACAGAACCGGGCAAAGTACAGCCGGATGAAGATCTGATCCGGAATACAGAAGCCGGGTATGAGACGCTGGTGAAGCTGGGAGAACAAGTGGGCAGAAAGATAAAAGTCTGAACATATAAGATTAAAAAATAGCCGGGAATGTATCCCGGAAGAGGAAAAGACAAAGGAAAAGTTTATGCAGCGGTCAGTCAGGGATTCAGAAAGACCGCAGCGTAAACTTATTTTTATAAAAATCGAGAATCCCATCAGTCCGCATTTTCCCAAGTTCTTTGGAAAGGGCAGTACGATCTACATTTAGATAGTCAGCGAGCTGCTGTCGGTCAAAGGGGATCTGAAAGGTAGTATTCCCGGCTTTGACAGATTCCATGGACAGATAAGTTAAAAGGCGGGAGCGGATCGTTTTAGCAGAAGTACAGAAAATACGATTCGATAAAACCAGATTTTTCTGTACCGAAAGCTTCAGGATATTTTGCATGATTTTTGCGTGCCATGGCTGAGAAGCATACCGATTGCTAAGGAGAATATCAAGATCAGCGAAGAGAACTTGTGTATCCTCTATAGCAACGACATCGACCAGCATCGGTTCATGGCAGATTGCATAAGTTTCGGCAAAAATCTGCCCCTGTGAAATATTGCTTAAAATACTTTTATTGCCTAAAAGATCAATATTTTCAATATTTACGCTACCGGATTCAATGATTCCGATTTCGTGGATCAGATCCCCGGTATGAAAGATAGTTCCATTTTTAAAGAAAAAAGAAGAACGCATGGAATGTAATTCTTTCATGGTCTCAAATTCGGATTCTGTGATTCCAAGGAAAAGCGGAGTGTGGAAAAGTTTCATAAAAATCTCCTTTCGTGGTTATAACCACATAAATATTAAATTTATTATAATATAATTGCAATAGAAATTGAAGGGAGAAGATATAATATGATAAGAAGAGTGATTCAGATAGATGAAGAAAAATGTAATGGCTGTGGAATATGCGTGACCGCCTGTCATGAAGGGGCAATCGGTATGGTTGACGGAAAGGCAAGACTGATGCGTGATGATTATTGCGACGGACTGGGAGATTGCCTTCCAAATTGTCCAACCGGTGCGATCAGTTTTATAGAAAGAGAAGCTGCGGCATATGATGAGGCAGCAGTAAAAGCTAATATGGAAAGAAAAGAAACCCATAAAGCAGATCAACTTCATTCCGCTGTGCATCGTTGCCCTGGACAGGCAATCCGCGAATTTAACAGGCGTGGTTTACAGGAAGAGGTATCTCGGGAGACGGTGCAGTCCCAGCTTCAGCAGTGGCCGTGTCAGATTAAACTTGCTCCTGTTAATGCACCATATTTTGAAGATGTAAAATTACTGATTGCTGCAGATTGTACTGCATATGCTTATGCAAATGTGCATGAGGAGTTCATGAAAGGAAAAATAACATTGATCGGATGTCCTAAATTAGATCAAATTGATTACAGTGAAAAGTTGACACAGATCATTGCAGAGAATAATATAAAAAGTGTGACGGTACTCAGAATGGAAGTACCATGCTGTGGCGGATTGGAGAATGCAGCAGTAAAAGCTTTAAAAAATAGTGGAAAATTTCTTCCATGGCAGGTCGTAACGATCTCGATTGACGGAAGAATTTTATAAGGGGAAAAAAGATGGCAGGAATTAAAAATTTTGAAAAAGCAGAAGTAGTAACATTAAAGGAGCAGATCGATTATCAGAAAGGCCAGGTCGTTTCCAAGACGATGGCACAGAACGAGCATCTCAGTGTAACCTTATTTGCGTTTGATAAAGATGAAGAGATCAGCACACATGAATCCGGTGGAGACGCATTTGTAACCTGCCTGGACGGAGTGGGAAAGATTACGATTGATGGAGAAGAATATATTCTTCATGAAGGAGAATCGATTGTAATGCCTGCAAAACATCCACATGCAGTTTATGGACAAGAACAATTTAAAATGCTGCTGGTGGTTGTATTTTAAATTTGTAGTTGTTGGAGAGATACGCTTGTAAATCAGAAAGCTTCTTTGTGGCGAATCGGATGCGAAAAACAGAGATATTCCTTCGCAGTGCAGGCCCGCTTTAGAGCCCTGCTAATGCACCTGCTCAGGAACACGCTGCTTTCCGCTGGCAGTCGCAGTAAGAAGTTTTTTCTGACTCCACAGCGTATCCACTCAATAATACAAATTTAAAAATAATAGGAAGAAGCCGGATGGCTATTTATTCAGGACATAAAATGCTTTCTGGGAAAAAGAAACTCGAAGTAGCGAAAGACTGATCAAAAGCCCTTCGCTTTACATATTAAAGAGGAGCAACCTAAAGAGTAGCACGAAGCATGATCTTTGCAGTGAAGACTCCATTTTCATAAGTGAAATTACAAGAACCATCGTTCTTTTCTGCCATTCTGCGGACAGACTGGGTACCAATCCCCAGACCTTTCCGTTTGGTAGAATGGAGCAGATGGTTCTTTTCTTTGATGATTCCATCAAAATTATTCTCAACCCGAATTAAAAGAAGAGAAGCTGAATGCTGGCGGATCTCAAGCAAAATCTGCTGCCGTGACATTGTAGTCTTGCGGCTGGCTTCCAATGCATTTTCAAGAAGGTTTGAAAGGATAAGACACAGATCCATTTCATCTACAGAAAGCTCCTGAGGCAGATCGACACGTGCATCAAACGGAATCTCTTCTTTCTGAGCCAACGCATAATAATATCCGATCACATTATCAACAGACTGATTTTCACAGAAATGAAAATCAAAGCCAGGAATTTTATCCATTGCGTTCTGCAGATAGTCCTTTATCTTCTCGAGATTGCCATCTTCGGCCAGGACAGATAATTGAACGAAATGATGACGGATATCATGTCGTGCCTGTCTTGCTTCTTCGATTGCAGATCTTAAATTCTCATATCGCTCCTGCTGTACAGAAAGAAACAGATTTTCCTGCTGCAGTTTTTGGTTTTTATTCAAAATGTTAGCCATCATCAGAAACATTGTGTAAAACAGTGCGAGAATAAGAAGAAGGGCGTAAACAATCACAATGTATCCGTGCAAGAAACGCTGTGTGTGCAGAATCGTATTATATTTTGGAATGAGAACAAGGTTCAATCCGATGATAAGAACCGGAAGTACCCAGAATACATACCATGTCTGGGCAAGATTTTCATCCTCGACCATGTCCTTGACAACGTGAGAAGCCGGATGCCAGATCAATATAACAAAAAGGATACAGAAAATGTTATATAGGACAGCAAATACGGAGAATCCAGAAAAAGCCTGTTCTTCAGAATTAAAGCTAAGCATAGCAGACGTTGCTCTTGCGAGACTGTTAAAGCAAGAAAAAACTGCACAGACAGCAAGATAGATGCTGACGGATTTCCATAGTGAGATTCGCAGTGTTGCCTGATACAGGATAAACGTAAGAAACAGAAGCGGCAGAAGAATCATTCTTGTTGATAAATGAAATCTGTTGCATACAAATCCACTCGAAAAAGAAATTATGACAAGAAGAGGAAGCATCCAGGCAATCATTTTCTTAGGTTTTTGCTTTAAAGATGAGTTCACAGGGAGATATGCAAGCAACATGCCCGGAATCAGAACTGTAAATTCCAAAGCCTGAAAAATTATTGTACGCATTAGAAATCCTCCCTTTGAAATAAATAATCCATAAAGTGTTGTCGTGCCAGTTTGCTTAGTTCTCGACTGACAGCAATCTTGCTTCCGTCATCCAATAGAAACATCGTTCCATCAAAATCAACTGCATGTTCCATATTAATGATCGTTCCCCTGTTGCAGACAAAAAAGCGGGAATCTTCTTTTAATGGAGCAGTAAAAGAACTGAAGGATTGTCGGATGACAAGTTCTTTTTTTGCAGTTGTATGAATGTGGATCATATGAGAAAAATGATCCGCATGGACGATCGTTTTAAACGGTACTTGAAATTCACTCCCATTTACTTTCAATGGAAGTGTTTTCTCGGGAGTTGGGATTCTGGACAAAATCTCATCAGTTAAAGAAGAAAGTTCATCCTCGGTATATGGCTTTACAAGATAGTGCATGGCACGAACCTGAAAACCTTCCAACGCATGATCCGAAGATGTTGTTGTAAAGATCAGCAGACAGTCTTTATTCGATTTCCTGAATTCCTTTGCAATTTCAATCCCATTTGCACCATCCATATAAATGTCCAAAAATAAAACTGTGATGTCCTGATCCTTCGAAGCTTCAAGAAATGCCTCCCCATTCTCATACTCACAGCAATGAAATCCCATATCTTTCTGATGAAAAATCTTTTCTAACCGTGTTCGCAGCAGAACACGTTCTTCCTTAATATCATCAACAATAGCGATTGTCATATGAAAATCCTCCCAGAGTTGTATCTGCTTGAAGCAAATATTACTTTACACACCACACATGACCGATAACAAGCAGATAGTTAAGTTAAAATCTAAAACTAGTATACCACAGAATGACAATTCGTGCCATTTTCGGGCAATTCGTGTCAGAAATATTGTAAAAAAAGATATCAAAAATATAATAAAAAGAAATGGAGTTGCCTAAATACGATGAGGAGGAGAGAAATACATGAAAAAAATCAAAAGAATAATGGCAGTGCTCATATGTATGACAATCACACTTACAGGAATACCAGTCAGTGTAAATGCAGAGAATTCCGGTGGAAAAAGTGTACAGACGATGGAGACAGGAAATGAATTATTTATTACACTTGAGGAAAATACGAGATATCGCTGGAATGTAAACGATAGTGCAGAAAAAAACAGTGTAGTTCATTTGGATACTTCAGGAGGAGATAATTGTCGTTTTCGGTTAGATCATATAGAAAATGAATGGTATGGAATTAAACATATTAAAGTTGATGGAACGGACCGTTTTGCAGATGTAGATGGTAAAAGTAAAAACAACGGTGCAGTACTTCATTTATGGGAGTCTTCAGACAGTAAAGTAAAGGGAAACAATCACCGTCAGTTTGCATTTTATTATATTGGTAATGATGCAAATGGAAATGCGAGGTACTATATTAAAAATAGAAACAGTGGAAAATGGATCGGATATGAAGGAAAACTGAATAATAACAATCCAAAGATCATTCAGACAGATGAGAAAAATAGAAAAGTCTGGTTGATTACAAAATCCGTGGTTCCGTTTACGGGAAAGGAAAGTCAGGTACTGCACAAAGATGATAAAACAGCCGTCTGTGAGATTCACAAAGCCGGAGAACTGGCAGCTTTAAACAGAATGGCGGATAGTCTGGTTCCGGGTGCACTTCCTCATTTTTATACAATGGGAACAACAAGTAAATGGAAGCTGACCTGGGTTAAGGATTATAATGCTTATCAAATCGAAAGCATTTCAGAAGGAGAAAAAGATACAGGACTTGCTCTTGATGTGCAATCAGAATCGGGAAGAATGAATACCACTATTAATTTGTGGGTAGAAGAAGAATTTGATCATAATCAAAATACAAGCCAGCTTTGGCGTTTTTTCAAACAATCGGATGGAACATACCTGATTCAGAATGCAAGAAGTGGTTTGTACATTCTGGAGACTGTTAATGGATTAAAGCTTGGAGAACAAGGAACGAAAATAGATCTGTCTATTTTGGCAGGAAACACAGAGAAGACGAAGTACTATTATGCAGAAAACTGGATGGCAAATATTCCGGATGATGCACTTTTATCATCTGTAAATATTCCGGCAACACATGATACAGGAACAGCAGGAGTTGTAGAGGATGATATACCACAGGTATCCATTACATCATGTCAGAATCTTTATTATGATGAACAGTTAAATATGGGAGCACGCAGCTTTGATATCCGTGCAAATGCGACAAAAGATGATGCTTCTGTGGCAGACGTAAAGATAGTACATGGAGGCGAATTATGGCAGTGTCAGGAAAAAAACGGAAGTGATCTTACATTACAGTCAATCCTCAATACCTCCCTCGGTTTTTTAGAGAAGCATAAGTCAGAAACAGTCATTCTTACAGTAAAATCAGATGCCGGTTCTACAATTGGATTAGAGCATGCGGTAGCTGAATTTATTGAAAAAAATAAGGACAAGGTCTACAGTGGAGGGGATATCCCATCAATGAAGGAAGCAAGGGGAAAAATCATATTTCTTCGAAGATTTAATCTAACCAAGGACTACGAAAGTTCGGTTGAACGTGCGATGGGATTTAACCTTGCGAATTGGGATGACATAAAATATAAAGATTATAAATATGCGTATAAATTATATGATGATGGAAAAAATCATGTGTATATTCAGGATGCATATAATACATATGGAAGTGAGAAGTGGCCGTATATATTAGAAACAATGAAGCAAACAACAGGACAGGATACAAGCCATCCGATCGAGTACAATTCTTGGGTATTTAATTATACTTCTTGCTCACGAGGAGCACCGTTAGGATTGACACGGGAAATTAATCCGAGATTATTTAAAGACGAAGGCAATTGTATTGACAACCGATTCCTTGGAACAGTAATGCTTAACTTTATTGATGATCCAATGGCACGGTTGATCTATGAGACAAACAGCAACATGATATTTGAACCAAAGCTTCCGACACCGGAAGTAGAAGTTGAATATGGTCAGACACTGGCAGAAGCTACATTAAAAGGGATTGAAGATGCACCGGCAGGGGCATGGGTATTCAAAGATGCAGATCATGTTGTGACAGATCAGGAAGTGACAGATCAGACAAAATTTGAACTGATCTTTCAGCCGGCAGATAATAAAAAATACAAAAGTTTTACTATGTGCGTTCCGGTAAAAACAGTGAACAAGTCGGAAGTCGTTTCAGCAAATGCAACAGATGAAATGGAAATCCAGGAGATAGAACAGTTGCAAAGTGAAGCGATTGATGAAAGCAGCAGTGCACGGAGAATTGTTGTCAATGCAGAAAAGAAAGCAAAGACATACGGAGAGATATTGACGAGTGAAGATCTTACATTTACGATCAGTGATTCAGAAAAGGAGAAACTTCTTCCGGGAGATACAGTTGATAGTCTTGGACTGACACTGAAAGCAACAACAATCGTACAGGAAGATATTTTGTCAGGAAGTACAACAGATGAAGATGGAGATGACATTCTTGGTGCTTATGGAAATGCAGGAAAATATGTTATTCTGAAAGATAATGCATCAAATAGTAATTATGATGTTGTAGTTCGTCCAGCATTCCTTAATGTATCACAAAAGGAAGCAGAGATAGAATGGAATGCGGCAGCACAGTATACATATACAGGAAATGCATGTGGAATAGAAGCAAACGTGAAAGCAGACAGCCTTTTAGAAAATGACAGCTGTGAGATTAAGAGACTGCTGAATGCACAGCGTACAGAAGTCGGCTCTTATAAAGCACTTGCAATAGGACTGACAAATGCGAATTATATCTTTTCCGGCATGAGACGTGTGTGTGTATGGAAATATGAGATTCTTCCGGCAGATCCGGAAGTGACTTTCCCTACAGTAGAAGTGACTTATGGAGATAGCTTGAGAAAGGCAGTTCGTACAGGTCAGTCAGGTAATGGTGTATTTCGTTTTGCAGATAATACTGCAATGCTTACGGTAGCAGAGAACCAGAGTGAGCAGGAGATGATCTTCACTCCATTTAATCCGAATTATAAAACAGTTACGTCATCAGTTCCTGTAACTGTATTGCCGAGAAAGCTTACGATCAGACCGGACCGTATGGAGAAAGAATATGGACAGACAATTACAGAGTATACCTGGTCAATCAGTGATGGAAGTCTGGCAGGGGATGATCAGTTAGAGGATTTGAAAATAAATGTCACATTGACAGCAGGAAATGCAGAAAAAGAAAACTGTAAGGTCGGTCTTTATGATATTACAGAAAAAACTCCGTTGACAGCAGATAATGTGAATTACACAGTACTGTTTAAACCAGGAACGCTGCAGGTACAGCCAAAACCACTGGGCGTTGCATGGAATACGGACGGAACTGTGATTGATACAGGGAAAGAAGCAAATGTGTCTGCAGAATTTACAGGGGTATTGTTCGAAGATGACTGCAAGGCGGTTGTAGAAGGTGGAAATGAAATCAAGACCGGAACATATACAGCCACTATTGTCGGAATGATCGGCGAACAGAGTGATAATTATGTGCTTCACGGAGAGGATACAGACTATCAGATAGAGTATCAGATCGTGAAGAAAGAAGAAACAAAGAATCCAACCGATTCGAAGGAAACATCGACAGGTACTGCCGGAAAGAAACCAACAGGAACTTCAGTGTCAGGAAAACAGGTGAAAACAGCAAAGACAGGAGACAGCATCAGCTACATCTGGATTCTGATGATTGCAGGATCAATCGCAGTGATCGGTGGAATGATTTATGTTATTAGAAGAAGAAAACAGAAGTAAAATAAAAGTGAATCTATAAACGATAGATAGAAAGGTGTCAGGCATATGTGGAAACTGTTATTTTAAACTTCGGCCTGACACCTTTTGTTGAAAAAAGATGCGGTATATCCTAAATATGCAATAAAAAGTGTTTTTGACCGCATGTGTTGAGAGAAAAAGGAGCTTCCTGTATAATTCAAATATAGGGAATTCCAAGAAAGAAGGTTGAGAAA
>OLSP01002280.1_pt1 | contig 15789 bp, 11 predicted proteins | sample 1672941 | NCBI WGS metagenome assembly OLSP01 (sample SAMEA3136739, study PRJEB25190) | human gut metagenome | reverse complement strand
TTTGTGTTTTGTACAACTGAGTCAAAATCAATACCTTTTCATGTCGGCCTTTTCTTAGAAGACGACTTCTCGTAACGACGAAAATCACAAATATAGATGATTTGATTCTCAGACTTCGTCTGTTTACTCACCCCGGCAAATTCCTATTTTCTATGCAGGATTCTGATGGAGTTGAGCAGGCACAATACCGATACTCCTGTATCAGCAAATACCGCAATCCACATATTTGCGAATCCAAACAGACCCATAATCATAACGATGATTTTGATTGCAAGTGCAAATACAACGTTCTGCCATGAAATACTATTTGTCATTTTGGCAATGCCGACGGCTTCTGGGATGGCTTTCATTTCGGAGTTCATGAATACGACATCTGCTGCTTCGATTGCTGCGTCCGCGCCGCTTCCCATAGCTGCTCCAACATCAGCTCCGGCAAGTACCGGTGCATCGTTGATACCGTCTCCGACAAACATAACCGCTCCATGATTTTCTCTGATTTTCTTCAATTCAGATAATTTATCCTGCGGAAGCAGTTTTGCGTGTACTTCATCAATTCCAGTTTCTTTTGCTACAGCATCTGCACTTTCCTGTGCATCACCCGTAAGCATTGCTGTAATAATTCCCTGTTTCTTTACATCGGCGATTGCATCTTTGGCATCGTCTTTTACTGTATCGGAAATGACGATATTTCCAACAAATTTGCCATTTAAGGCAACGAGTACTTCTGTACCAAAGTTTTCTTTCTGGTATACACTTAAGTCTACGTTCTGTGCATCCATAAGCTTTCTGTTACCACAGAGAACAACACCTCTGCTAAGTTCGGCACGAATACCATGTCCGGCAATTTCTTCTACTTTCGATGGTCTTTCGATAGAAAGTCCCTTTTCTTCAGCTGCTTCTACGATGCTATTTCCAATTGGATGTGTAGAAGACAATTCACAACTTGCACTGATTGCTAATAAATCATTGGCAGTCATTGCATTTCCTGCTGGATTGGCTTTCTGAACAACAAAGTTACCCTTTGTGATCGTTCCCGTCTTATCCATTACGATTGCTTTTACATTTTTCAGACTTTCAATTGCAATTCCACCTTTGAAAAGGATACCTTTCTTAGAGCCTGCTCCGATTCCAGAGAAGAATGCCAGCGGTACACTTAATACTAACGCACATGGACAACTGATAACTAAGAATGTCAGCGCTGTGTAAATAGATGCGGTTCCGCTTGTTCCATGAATCGTATTTACTGTTCCTGTATAGGCACTGTCTACGAAGAAATGCCAATTCAGGGAATCTGGTAAAATAAATGGAAGTACTACTGCTACAAATAATGCGAATAATACAACGAATGGTGTGTATACTCTTGCAAAACGAGTAATAAATTTATCAATGTTTGGTTTACTTGCCGCTGCATTTTCCACAGAGTCAAGAATTCTTGTTACCATAGATTCTTCAAGAATTTTTTCTACACGAATCTTTAACTGTCCAGATGTATTCACACATCCGGAAACGATGTTGTCTCCTGCCTTTGCCATAACAGGTACTGGCTCACCGGTAACTGGTGAAGTATCAATACGGCTCTCTCCATCAATGATAACACCATCTAATGGAATACGGTCACCCGGACGGACTAAAAGGATATCTCCTACATTTGCTTCTTCCGCATCAATAATACGGACATCATTTCCAATGACAAGATTAACAACTTCTGGTCTTAAGTCAACCGCTTCCATAATCTGAGTACGGCTCTGCTCGGTTGCTTTTTCTTCAAAATACTCACCGATACGATAGAAAAGCATTACGCCTACTGCTTCTGGGAATTCCTGAATACAGAACGCACCAATTGTTGCAATACACATAAGGAAGTTCTCATCAAATACCTGACCTTTCATGATATTCTTTCCAGCTGTGATTAATACCTTGCCGCCAAGAACTAAATAAGCAATCAGGAACAGGGCAAACATTGGAATGGTTGGTACATTTCCCACATGTTCAAGAATTTCACCAATGATGAAAATAACTGCTCCCACGCCGATGCTTACAAGAGGATTGTTAAAAGAGAACTTCTTCTCTCCTGCTTCTTCAGATTTTATCACTTTATTGTCTTTTGGAACAATTGTGATTCCATCTTCCATTGCATCAATTGTCTCTTTAATCATCGGAATCATCTGGTCTGGATTCTTAGCAGAAAGTTTCATCTGCTTCGTTGCATAAGTAATTGTCAGATCATCCACACCATTTAATGTTTTTCTAGGACATGGTGCACCATGATGTGCTCCTATTACATTTGCAACACTTTCCGGAAGATTTATACTAACTGTATCACTTTGTAATATCCATTGTCCTGCATATGAATGTGGTGTTTTCCCTCGATGAAGCATATTTTCACAAACAATTAAACCCGAACTAACAATATTATCATATAGAATCGGTACTTTTTTACATATAATTGCTTGAAAATATGATGTGGCTTTTCCAATATCATGAGTAGCTGCAACAAATTCTGCAATTGCGTAAAAATTCTCGAACTGCATACCACAACTTTCAACCGTTGCGTCTGCTATCCAGTTTTCCAATAATAATTTCATAACCCCAGCCGTATCTTGTAAATGTACCCATAACGGCAGCCAATTAAAATTATCATCCACCTTACCAACTAATAACTTATTTACCATTGCTCCCCCTTTATATTAGCAACATCTCTTTTGACAAAAAAATCCCCAACTCACATTCCTGCGTTTTGGGGATTCATCCATTCCTATTTACCTATCCCCATCAGCGCTTTATACGCCAATATTATCACACTTCAAAGATGATGTCAAAAAATCTGTAACTTTTTGTAATATTTTTATATTCACTGCTACTATGCATTTTATTTTTTATTTATTGTTCTGCCAACTCCTTTTCTATTTTCTCAAAAAGCACATCAATTTTTTTCTTCTTTGTACGCATCATCTTCTTGTCATGATGATAAATATATTGCACGACGTCATAAAAATTATGGGTTTTCAAATTCTGATTGTGAAAGCCTTGGTTGCATTTTATACGACCACGCTTGGAAGCGGTCGAACAATTGACGCGAAAGTTTGCATGCATGACATACCGCACATTGTCATCATCCAAATAAATCCGCCAATAACCGGCTGCCGTGGTGATGGAAACCATATCCGCAATGAAATTACAGGAAAAGCCAAACGCCTCACAGATTTTCTCAATGTTATTATCAGTAAGCGGAAGAAGCCGTAATCTTTTCACTTTTTGCTGCTTTCTATCTTCCTTACTTGGCTTTTTCCAATAAAAACGCTGCCATTGGTCTTTTGAAAAACAACACCAGCAGGGTTTATACCCAGAAAAGACAAACTTTTTTGCTCCCTGCATTTCAACTGCATTTTTTCCTGCTGCATACCGGCAGTCACTCTGATGTATTTTTCGGGTAATCGGATTCACTGCACATAAATCATCCCTCGTCCGCCCGTCGTATTTTACATACATACTCTTAAATAGCTCGTACAGATAAGAAACATCATATTTGGAGTAATGCAGCATCCACGGCCGATACGAAACTTTTGCCTGCCTGAGAGCCGCTTCAAAACCAATTGGATTCTTTTCTTCCACCGCTATCGTTTGCAAAATTTCCTGCATCAATATCACTCGATGCTTCGGCAGCTGTATCTCCTCTCGTTTCATAGTCTCACGGTATATCTGATAGGTTTCCCAAGACCAAACAACAACAAATGAGAATTTGGGAAATGTTTCTTTCAGGTTTCCGAACACTTCCTTTGCCGGTTTTGCCACAGCCACTTCTTTCCTTTGCACATGGGTTAGTTTGCAAGTATTTTCTGTAAGGGTCTCAATATCTTTCAGACCTACCCGCTTGGCAAATGATTTTTCTGCCTTCAAATCTGCATCTGCTCCGATTGCTGCCACCTGAACCGGCTCCCAATCGGATATGTTCTTTGAATTGTTTTTTGCATTCCATTCAATATCTAAGAATAAATATTCTATCATTCATACCGCCACCTTTCCACCTTTTTCAAATAACTGATATTTTTATAGTTCTCAAAGGTTTTCTTCCCTTTCGGTGACTCCATCCTACCACACCATACTGTCCAATAAACTTCTCAATAAACTTGTTTATAACACATTACTTAAACAAGTTCAATACCTAAAAATCCCCATATAAAAACAACCCCGCACTTTCCAAAGTACGAGGTCATTCAAATGATTTTTATTCAGTTTTCTTTTGTTGATACCATATGCACATCCATCTGTGGAAATGGGATGGAAATACCGGCTTCGTCAAACGACTTCTTAATCTGCTCGGTCATTGCCCAGCGGGTCGTCCAGTAATCTTCCGGTTTCACCCAGAGCTGAATCAGCAAAATCACGGCACTGTCACCAAGCTCCGAAACGACAACGCGAATTGGTTCGTCAGGAAGTCTGTCTTTCTGGCTCTCACCAATTTTCATCAACACTTCTTTTGCCAGGTTAAGCGGTGCGTCATAAGCAATTCCAACTGAAATATCCACGCGGCGGCGGTCTTCTTTTGTTGCATTGACAATGTTAGAATCCGCCAGTTTTCCATTTGGTAAAATGACGGCACGGTTATCAGCCGTTGTCAGCGTGGTGTAAACCACATCAATCTTCTGAACAACGCCTTCCACATCACCGACAATGATGTAATCACCGACACAAAATGGTTTCATAATCAAAATCAGGACACCACCGGCGAAGTTGGCAAGGCTGCCTTGAAGGGCGAGACCGATTGCAAGACCGGCAGAGCCGACAATTGCAATAATGGAACTTGCAGCAAATCCGAAAATCTGTGCTACAGTGATTACCAAAAATACATACAGCGTGATTTTAGATGCCGAGAGAAAAAAGGAAATAACACCCGGGTCCATTTCTCTTTTTTCCATCGAACGCCGCACAATTTTCAATAGTTTTTTTATAAGCTTTGATCCAACAAAAAAGACAATGATTCCAATGGCGAGGGAAAGGATAAAATCCATTCCCCGCGGAACCAGCTGCTCTACATATTGAATGAGCTGCTGCATTATATTTACCATGATTTAACTCTCTTTCTTTTTGCGTCCTGCTTTTGACGGCACTTTTGTGCAGGTAAATACCTGAATGGCAAGTGGCGCAAGACGACACTCAATCGAATTTACTCTGCCATCCCAGTGCTTGCGTTTGGACTGTTTTACGCGCGGATTCACAAATCCGGTTCCGCCGTATTCGGACGCATCACTGTTAAAGATTTCTTTATATTTTCCGGCAAACGGCACACCGATACGGAATGCCTCGTAAGAAACCGGAGTAAAATTGCACACAACCAAAAGTGTTTCGTCTTTGCTTTTTCGTAAAAAAGCAATTACACTGTGGTCTGCATCCAATGTACTAATCCACTCAAAACCGGCAGGACGTGCATCCAGTTCATACATCGCCGGATGTGCCAGATAGAACGAATTGAGAACACTGACATATTGGCGCAGTCTCTCGTTATCCGACATTTCTCCGTCTACGGCATCCAAAAGATTCCAGTCGAGTTCCCGTTTCTCCGAAAATTCTCTTTCCTGTCCAAATTCCTGACCCATAAAAATTAGTTTTTTGCCAGGATGTGCTGTCATGTAACCGTACGTCAGACGAAGTGTAGCAAATTTATCCGAAATACTTCCCGGCATTTTCGTAAACATGGAGCCTTTCATGTGAACGACTTCATCGTGGCTCAAGACAAGCATAAAATCTTCCGAATACTGGTAAATCATGCTGAAGGTGAGCATACCATGACGACCTTTACGAAACAGCGGGTCGGTGCGGATGTACTCCAGATAATCATTCATCCAGCCCATGTTCCATTTCAAATCAAAGTCAAGGCCGCCCTCTTTGACAGGACCGGTCACCTGCGGCCACGCCGTAGATTCCTCAGCAACCGAAAAGCTTCCATCTTTTCTTTCATGAATTTTTTTGTTCAAATTCTGTAAAAATGCAATGGCTTCTAAATTCTCATTTCCGCCATAAACATTGGCAACCCATTCGCCATCTTCCTTGCCGTAATCGAGATACAGCATCGAAGCAACTGCGTCCATCCGAAGTCCGTCAATGTGGAAACGCTCCAGCCAGAACAGCGCATTGGCAGTGAGGAAATTGATTACTTCCGGTCTGCCATAATTGTAAATCAGCGTGCCCCAGTGCGGATGTTCGCCCTGACGCTTGTCCAAATGCTCATACAAACAAGTGCCGTCAAAACGGGCAAGTCCATGTTCGTCTTTTGGAAAATGCGCCGGTACCCAGTCTAAAATAACGCCGATTCCATGCTGGTGCAGAAAATCTACCAAATACATAAAATCATCCGGCGTTCCATAACGGGAAGTCGGTGCATAATAACCGGTTACCTGATACCCCCAGGAAGCGTCATACGGATGCTCCATAATCGGCATCAGTTCCACATGCGTATAACCCATTTCCTCACAATAATCGCAAATCATCGGAGCAAGTTCACGATAATTATAAAATTCTTTTTCGGCATCCGCCGGCTTTTTAAATGCGCCAAGCGCCACTTCGTAAACAAGCATCGGCTCCTTTTTCGCATTCCATTTTTTACGCTTAGCAAGCCACTTTTCATCTTTCCAGTGATACTTATTCAAATCCCATACAATACTTGCCGTCGCCGGACGACGCTCTGCATAATTGCCGTACGGATCTGCCTTCATCACGCGCTTTCCGTCCGCGCCCCAGATTTCATATTTATACAAATCTCCGGCACTTACACCCGGAACAAACAACTCGTAAATTCCTGCTGCCTCCAGATAGCGCATCGGATTTCTCGCTGCCTGCCAGTCGTTAAAATCACCTACGACGCTAACCGCCTTTGCCTCCGGCGCCCACACAGCAAAATACGTTCCTTTCACGCCCTCGATTGTCATCGGATGAGCACCCATTTTTTCATAAACGGTATCGTGAATTCCGTTGCTAAACTGCGTCATGTCCACGCCGTCAAACAAAGAGTCTACTGCATAAGCATCCGTTTTTTCAATTTTCTTTTTCCCCTGTTTCAAGACAAAATGATACGAAGGAATTTTTTTTGCCGGAATCAATACCGCAAAATACCCGGTCTCGTCCATTTTTGTCATTTTGTATTCTTTTTTTAAATCCTCACCGGAAACGACAATCGAATCTGCCTCCGGTTCAAATGCCGTGATAAGCACATGGCTTTTGTCCACCTGCTTCGGTCCAAGAACCGTCTCCGGTCTGCCGCACTCGGCATACATAAGCGCCTCAATTTCCGGCCACTGCATATAGTCTTCTAATTGTTTTGCCATAATTTTCTCCCTTTTCTTTACTCGTTATACCAAGCTACAATTTCTTCCCCATCTTCTGTGTATTTTTTCTCTTCTTTTGGCATATATTTTTTCATGACATGCTCCATTGGGAACGTGTACAAGAGTGACGCAGCACCCGGCGCAAAAATGAAAACAAGCACCACGTTTGTCACCATGCCAAACCAGATAAGTGCTACCGTTGCCGCCAGAATCACAAGCATCAAAAGTGTATGCAGGAAATGACGGAACGCACAATATAAACTCAAACGCAGAATCTGCGAGAATTTTGTTCCAAAGCGTGAAATAATCGGGTAAATGTAACAGCTGATACACAAAATGATAAACAAAAGGGCGTAATACGCACCAATCAGATACCCGCCTTTTTCACCGCCGGTCTCCGCTACAATATTCATATTCAGCCAAAGAAGCACCACGATAATTGCCGTTACAACCCACGCAATTGTGGACTGCAAAAAGTTTGTCTTAAAACTGTGCCAGAACTCACGCCATACATAACTGCGGTTGTGGCGCAGCACTTTGGCACTTACATAATACAGCGATGTTGTTGCTGCTCCCACGGTAACAATCGGAATACAAAACACGAGATAAATAAGTGTCAGCCAGCCAATATCAAAAATTTTGCTGAGCGTGCGCATTACCATATTGTCCGAATTAAAAAACTTATCCATTTAAATTTTCCTCCTTAGATTTCGTGAATAAATAATCCACTGCGTAATTTCGGTTCAAACCACGTTGATTTTGGCGGCATCAAAAGTTTTTGGTCTGCCACGTCAAAAAGTTCCGTAATGGATGTCGGATACATGGAAAATGAAACTTTCATGTCGTTATCTGCCCGACGCTCCAATTCTTTGAGTCCGCGGATTCCTCCGATAAAATCAATCCGCGAATCGGTACGCGGGTCGCCAATACCAAGAACCGGTCCCAAAAGATAATCCTGCAGCACCGATACATCCAGTGAACCAACCGCATCTTTTCCTTCAAACAACTCTGGTTTTGCTATCAGACGGTACCACTGTTTGTCGAGATACATTCCAACTTCGCCCTTCTTTTGTGGGCGGACAGCGCCATCTTCTTCATTTACCTCAAAGCATTCAGCTACTTTTTCCAAAAATTCGTCTTTACTTAATCCATTTAAATCTTTTACGGTGCGGTTATAATCCATAATCATCAACTGGTCATGCGGGAAAAGCACTGACAGGAAATAATTAAATTCTTCATCCCCGGTATAACCCGGATTTTCTTTTCTGCGTTTCAATCCGACTTTCACTGCCGAAGCTGCACGGTGGTGGCCATCTGCAATGTAAATATTTTCAATATCCGCAAACGCTTTTCCTAATTTTTCTACGTCCTCCGCCTCCGCAATTTTCCAGACGCGATGTGTAATTCCATCCACTGCCGTAAAATCATAAATCGGCTCTTCTTTCTGTTTTTTCGCCACAATTTCATCAATCACTTTTTCACTGCGGTATGCAAGAAAGATTGGTCCGGTCTGGGCATTACACGTGTCCACATGTGTAATACGGTCAATTTCTTTGTCTTCTCTTGTATTTTCATGTTTTTTGATTACGCCATTTACATAATCATCCACGGATGCGCAGGCAACAATCCCCGTCTGTGAACGTCCATCCATCACGAGTTCATATACATAATACGCCGAATCTGTGTCTTTTATATAAACACCGTCCGCAATATCTTTTTCGAGCAATTCTTTTGCTTTTTGATAAACTTCCGGTGCATAGGTGTCCACCGAATCGTCAAAACTAGTTTCTGCACGGTCAATTTTTAAAAATGACATTGGCTCACGAAGAACTTCTTCTTTTGCCTCCTGTCGATTATATACATCATATGGTAAAGCGGCGACTCTTGCTGCTTTTGATTTTTCAGGTCTTACACATTGAAATGGTCGAATGACTGCCATATCTGTTGTACCTCCTATCTGGATTTTCTGCTTTTTTAACGTATCATATTTATTATACCGAATTCCATGAGTATTCGCAAGCATTTCGGGGCATACTGCTTCTAGGAGGGATGGTTTTGAATAAGATATTAAAAAAACAAACAACTGATTTTCTGAAATGTGGTCTCATCGGCTGGGGTATGGAATGTTTATGGACCGGATGCGGCTCTTTGTGCGGAGAAAAAAATAAGAAAATGCCCTGCCAGACATCCATCTGGATGTTCCCCATTTATGGCATGGCGTCCGTTCTTTCTCCTCTCTGCAAAAAAATGCAGGGCAGGCATGTCCTCGTGCGCGGCTCCGTCTACACCGCCTGTATTTTCCTCACCGAATACAGCACCGGCTCCTTCTTGAAAAAACGCGGCTGCTGCCCGTGGGATTATAGTAAATCCAAAGCAAATTATAAAGGAATCGTCCGCTTTGACTACGCCCCACTCTGGTTTTTGGTTGGGCTGATGTATGAGAAGGTGTTGATGAAGTAGGAATCGGGCGGGCTTTTTGTTTTCGAGTAGTTTATTAAAAAAATATGTATCAAGTGGGCGCTCCCGCTCGTTGAGTGCGTAGCGGTATGGGCACTGAAAATACCAGTGCTTCATACCGACGTACTCAAACCCACTTGATACATATTTTTTTAATAAATTACGAAGATAAAAAGTCGTACAATTCTTGATACAGGGCGTCTCTTTTAATGCAGGTAAGTGAAGTATGCAACCTTAACCTTTATAAAAAGCGAAAAGAGTTGCATGAATTTTGAAAAGAACTGTCTGAAAACAACCAAAAGGCAAGAAATCCATAGAAAGAGTTGCATTTGCCCTGTGATTTTCTTTAATAAAGGCTGATAATCAGGCAAATATGCAACTCTATAAGACAAATCAAGTAAAAAGCGTTGTTTTGGAAACACTAGAGGGGCAATTTAACATTTAAGCATGGTTCAATTATGCCAAAAATTTGTTGTCAATCGATTTGGAATTCCAGTAATACAAAAGAAAAACTTTGAGACTCGTGGGTTTTGAGTGCGTCGGTATGAGTTGCAAGAAGTCCAGTGGACTTCTGTTATGCAACGACCGAAGCGGAGCGGAGACCACTGGTATTTTCAGTGCCCATACCGCTACGCACTCAATTAGCGAAAGCGCCCACGAGACGCAAAGTTTTTCTTTTGAATTACGGAAACCAAAAAAATTCCAACAAATATTTATCACAAAGACTTCTTACATACCTCCTGCAAACAACACTTTTCACAATAGGCTTTTCTTGCGGTACATACTTCCCTGCCATGATTAACAAGGCGGTGGCAGAAGTCGCTTCCCTTCTCGCCTGGAATGATTTTCCAGAGAGCCATCTCTACCTTCTTCGGGTCTTTGATGCCGTCCACGAGTCCCATCCGGTTTGTGAGGCGGATGCAGTGTGTATCGGTAACAATTGCCGGCTTTCCAAAAACATCGCCCATAATCAGGTTGGCGCTCTTTCGTCCGACACCGGGGAGTTTTAGCAATTTGTCAAAGTCATCCGGCACCTGTCCGTTATATTGTTCTACAAGCGTAGTCATGCATTTATGAATATCTCTTGCTTTGCTTTTACCAAGTCCGCACGGCTTCACAATCTCTTCAATTTCTTCCGGTGTGGCGGCGGCAAGTGCTGCCGGTGACGGATACTTGGCAAATAAATCTTTCACCACAACATTCACTCGGGCGTCCGTACACTGTGCCGCCAAACGCACGCTGACAAGCAGTTTCCATGCCTCATCATAATCAAGTGTACAGTCCGCCAGCGGATATTCTTTTTCCAGCAATTCAATAATTTTTTCTGCCCGCTGCTTCTTTGTCATACCGGTATCACCTCGTAAAATTCTATCATAACAATTGTGAATTCAAGAAAAATTCGATATATTCCCAGACCTCATCCTTTCCCTCTTTCGTTGCTGAGGAAAATGGAATAACCGGCACTTCCTGTGATAAGCCAAGTTTCTTTCGGATGATGGAAATATTTTTATTTCTCACATTTTTCTTTATTTTATCTGCTTTTGTCGCAATAATCAACGGATTAAATCCTTTTTTGAATAACATCTGATACGTTTCAACATCTTTTGAGGTCGGTTCATGGCGGATGTCCACAAGTAAAAATACAACCCTCAGTGCGTTTGAAGTATCCAGATAACGCTCAATCATACGCGCCCATTTTGCCTGAATCTCCTTGGAAATTTTAGCATAACCATATCCAGGCAAATCCACCATGTAACATAAATCATTGATGTTATAATAATTGATGGTCTGAGTTTTACCCGGCTGGGACGAAATGCGCGCCATAGATTTCCGGTTCCAAAGCGTATTCAAAAGAGAGGACTTTCCAACATTGGAACGTCCCCAAAACGCCATTTCTATTTTGTCATGCTGCGGCAGTTTACTGGTAATGCCGCATACTGTCTCTAATTCTAACGATTTTATCGTCATACTTTTCTCCCTTCACATGGCAAATGGCCACTACTTTTGAACAAGTGCTTCTTTCAAAACATCCGAAATCGAACCAGCAAAAATAATCTGCATACCTTCTGTGATTTCTTCCTCCAGTTCTTCAACATCCGGCTTATTTTCCTTTGGAACTACAACCTTTTGGATGCCCGCCTGTTTTGCTGCCAGCAGTTTTTCCTTTAAGCCGCCAATTGGCAGAACCCGTCCGCGAAGTGTAATCTCACCGGTCATCGCTACTTTTGCCAGTACCTTTTTCCCGGTTACCGCCGAATAAATCGCTGTCGTCATCGTCACACCGGCTGACGGACCATCTTTTGGCACCGCCCCTTCCGGTACATGGAGATGAAAATCATGCGTTTTGAAAAATTCTTCCTTCTTCGGAAGCAGGGCACGCACCAGACTCAGCGCAATTTCTGCTGACTCTTTCATCACATCGCCAAGCTGTCCGGTCAGTTTCAAATTACCCTCGCCCGGCATCGTATTCACTTCGATTTCCAGTGTATCGCCACCAACTTCCGTCCAGGCAAGCCCGCGAACAATACCAACCTCATCTTTTCTTGCTGCCTTTTCCACGCGGAAACGCTTTTTGCCAAGAAAATCTGTAATATTTTTAGAAGTGACGCGGATTGTCTCCGTTTCACCTTCCATGATTTTTTTCGCACATTTGCGGCAGACTTTTCCAATCTGACGCTCTAATTCACGGACACCTGCTTCCTTCGTATAGTGTGAAATAATCGCACGCAGTCCGCCATCCAGAATCTGTAAATTTTTCTTCTGCAAACCATTTTTCTCAAGCTGTTTCGGAATCAGATAATCTTTTCCGATGTGGAACCGCTCATTTTCCGTATAACCGGCAATGGAAATTAATTCCATTCGGTCAAGAAGCGGTCTTGGAATCGTTTCTGTCGTATTTGCCGTACAAATAAATAATACATCCGACAAATCAACCGGCAGTTCAATATAATGATCCACAAAATTCCGGTTTTGCTCCGGGTCAAGAATCTCTAACAAAGCCGATGCGCAATCCCCTTTGTAATCACTTCCGACTTTATCAATCTCATCCAAAAGCATCAGCGGATTTCTCACTTTCGCCTTCTTCAGCCCTTCAACAAAACGTCCCGGCAAAGCGCCCACATACGTCCGTCTGTGTCCACGAATTTCCGCCTCATCGCGAACACCGCCAAGGCAGATACGCACATACTCTTTATCAAGTGCTCTGGCAACCGAACGGGCAATCGATGTTTTACCGGTACCCGGTGGTCCCACAAGACACAAAATCGGGCTCTCACTCTTATCCGTCAGACAGCGGACAGCCAAAGATTCCAAAATGCGCTCTTTGACTTTTTTAAGTCCGTAGTGATCCTCTTCCAAAATCTGCTCCGCATGCACAATGTCATTGCAATCAATCGAAGCTTTGTCCCACGGAAGTGCCAGAAGATTTTCAATATAGGTGCGCTCTACAATATGTTCAGATGAGCTTGTTGGAATTGCATCCAAACGCTTGATTTCTTCTGCAATTTTCTGATATACCTCTTCGCTGCATGAAAGCTGTTCTAACTGTTCTTTGTATTTTTCCTGATATTCCTCCGCAGACGCGCCATCGCCTAACTCATTGCGTATCACTTTCATCTGCTCACGAAGGAAATATTCTTTCTGGTTTTTATCAACTTCTTCTTTCACTTTACGGCGGTATCCCTCACGAATCCGTGATAAATTCACCTCATTCGTAAGAATCCCTGCCACCATTTCATAACGAAGTTCTAGGTCAAGGCACTCTAAAATTTCCTGGCGTTTGTCAAATCCCATATTGATATGCATCGCAATTAAATCCGTCAGTTTTCCTAAGTCCTTCATACCTTGGATTTTTTCCAAATCACTCCGGCTTGCCCGCGGATTTTCATTCAAATAAATCGTGTACACATCTTTCAAATTGCGGCACATCGCCTCTTTTTCAAGCGCCCCCGGACGCAGTTCTTCGTCACCCCATTCATAAGGAACAACTTCTCCCTTAAGAAATGGCTTTGTCTGGTTCAAACTCAAAAGATTTCCGCGCTCCTTCGTCGAAATCATGACACGGAGCACGTCATCCTTTACTTTTACTTCCTGCTTTATTTTTGCAATCACACCGATTTCATATAAGTCATGAAATGACGGTGTCTCAATCGATTCATCACGCTGAAGAGTGAGGAAAATACTTCCATCCTCTGCCATTGCTTCTTCAATTGCTCGTTTTGTAATCTCTCTGCTCACATCTAAATGAACCAACATGCCCGGCAGTACGCACACATCCCTCATGGCGAGAATCGGCATCGTCTTCATTTGCTGTTCACTCATAAGTATCACCTGTCCTTGTTTCTTTTCAGGCACTTTCACTTTCCTTTTTCTCAGGTTCTTCTTGCTTTTCTTCAAGTGCCGGCACTTCTTTTCCGGCTGCCAAAAGTTTTGGCTCTCCCTCACCGGTAATTACATCTTTGGTAATAATACATTCTGTCACATCTTCTCTGGATGGCAATTCATACATATATTCCATCATACTCGATTCAAGAATCGCACGCAGTCCTCTGGCACCCGTTTTTCTCTCATTGGAAAGGCGGGCAACTTCCGTAATCGCGCCATCCTCAAAATCCAATTTCACGCCGTCCAGCGAAAGCAGTTTCTGATACTGCTTCGTAATTGCATTTTTCGGTCTTGTCAAAATTTCTTTCAACGCCTCTTCATCCAAAAGGTCAAGTGCAACGGTTACCGGCACACGACCGATAAACTCCGGAATTAAACCGAATTTCACAAAATCCTGTGGCAATGCCTGTTTAAACAACTCACCGATATTCTGCTCGGTCGGGTCTGCAATATCCGCATTAAAACCAATAGATTTTTTATCAATACGGGAACTGATAATCTTATCCAGTCCGTCAAAAGCACCACCGCAGATAAACAAAATGTTTGTCGTATTGATATGGAAAAACTCCTGCTGTGGATGCTTGCGTCCGCCCTGTGGCGGAACACTGGCTTCTGTTCCCTCCAAGATTTTCAAAAGTGCCTGCTGTACGCCTTCACCGGAAACATCACGGGTAATGGATACATTTTCTGCTTTTTTTGTGATTTTATCAATCTCATCGAGATAAATAATACCATGCTCAGCACGCTTAATATCATAATCCGCTGCCTGAATGATTTTGAGAAGAATGTTTTCAACATCTTCTCCGACATATCCTGCTTCTGTAAGCGCAGTTGCATCTGCAATTGCAAACGGTACATTCAGGATTTTTGCGAGAGACTGTGCCAGAAAAGTCTTACCGCATCCTGTCGGTCCGAGCATGAGAATATTACTTTTACCAAGGTCTACTCCCATATTTCTTCCCGCCATTACACGTTTATAATGATTATAAACAGCTACCGATAATACTTTTTTCGCTTCTTCCTGACCAATGACATATTCATCCAGAAATGCTTTGATCTCTTCCGGTTTTAAAAGATTGATATCCGAGAACGGATTCCATTCTCTTCCGTTCTCGTATTCAAATTCTTCTTCTATAATCTCTGCGCAGACATCCACACACTCATCACGGATATATGCCCCATTCGGACCTGCGATCAGCTTCCTCACCTGATTCTGCGTCTTGTTACAGAACGAGCATCTTACCTGATCATCGTTCTTTCCTGCCATACTTTTCACCTCGTCTGAGGACTGCCCTAGCGGTTCTTGATGACTTCGTCAATCAGACCATACGCTTTGGCTTCTTCCGCAGTCATAAAATTATCTCTTTCTGTATCTGCGTTGATGACCTCTAACGGCTGTCCTGTATTTTCTGCCAGAATCTGATTCAGTTTCTGACGAGTTTTTAAGATATGATCTGCTGCGATCTGAATCTCTGTTGCCTGTCCCTGAGCTCCGCCAAGCGGCTGATGGATCATGATCTCAGAGTTTGGGAGTGCAAGTCTCTTTCCCTTTGTTCCTCCTGTAAGAAGGAATGAACCCATACTTGCAGCCATACCAATACAGATTGTAGAAACATCACACTTGATGTAC
>OLSP01002268.1_pt1 | contig 15865 bp, 10 predicted proteins | sample 1672941 | NCBI WGS metagenome assembly OLSP01 (sample SAMEA3136739, study PRJEB25190) | human gut metagenome | reverse complement strand
GCTTTTGATCTCTCACTTTGGCGGATTCAAGCGTTTTCACGGCTGCAAATCGGTCGTATAAGAGCCTCCGTACGCTGACGCTCCTCCTCACTCTCACAGTTGGCTAGGATCTCATCTCGCTTGGCTGTGTCGATAATAAATGCGTCGTTACAACCAGTAAGCACTCCTCGGTAGATGCTTATATCCCACTCTTTGAGGGGGGTGCCGACAGCCTCTATCTTGCGTTTGATACTTGCTTCGATAGGCGATAGGATAATCCAAGCATCGGAGGTAGAGAAGTCTGCTATGGTGTGGTGTTGCTCTACGAAATAGCTCAAATTAGAAGCACTATGCTTATCCAAAAGTTTGCCAGCTATGGCACGACAGTTTCTTTGATTCTGAGCTTTGCAAAACAATAGGATATTGGTGTCAACAGTGGCACTTTCAAATATTTTTACTCCACCGAAGTCTATTAGCAACTTAGGATCTGTACTAGTTGCCAAGAAGCCTCTCATTTCTACTCCATATCCAGCTCTCATCCACTTATTAGACGTTATGTAGCAGAGATGTCCCTTCTCTTTTAGCAGTTGACAGCCACGCTCATAGAAAAGGCAATAAATGTCTCCTGTGCGTCTGAAAGTTTGGAATTTGTAAGTTTCATAGAGATTAGCAAGTTCACCTCCATTACTTTGCAATTGAATATATGGCGGATTGCCTATGACAATGTCGAAGCCATCTCGTACACCGAGCATCCACTCTGGGTCGAAGAAGGAGGCAACCGCGTTTTGGTCGTAGGGATCCCACGAAACTAGCTGCTCTACATCCTTTGGAGGAATAGAACCTCCTTTTTGAAGTTCCTTAGCAAGCTTGTTTCGCAGAACTTTATCCTCATCACGTAGCTGTCGCTTAGCATAGGATGTCTTTGCAGAGAAGTGTTGATGTCGGATGTTTATGATTTGGTCTCTTAGCTCTTCGATTTCCTTTCCGAATAGGCTGGAGTCACAAGCATTTTCGATCCATTTTCCTCCGATATAAGCTTTAGCCTCTCTATTGTGTAAAGCAATCAGAGAATTGGCAGCAACAAAAGTTGTCTCTAGGTTAGGTAAGGTCGGAATCCCAAAGTTTGGCTTATTGGCGTCAGGCTCGCAATCACAAATGAGTGATATAAAGAATCGAAGCTTGGAAATCTGTACAGCAATACTCTGTATGTCACTCCCATAGATGCAATTCTCTATGATATAGAGCTTGAGCTCATAGATGTTTGCGTAGGGCTCCAGTTGCTTTAAGAGGTGTACTAGTCGATTGAGTATCCCCATAGGGTAAGCCCCTGATCCACAAGCAGGGTCTAATATTTTGATAGCCTTAAGTCGCTCAGCTAGCTTTATATACTGAGTACTTTCAGTCGCATCATACTCAAATTTTTCATCTAGCAAGCTGTCAACAATAGGAGAAGAGCCTAGGTATGCGCGTAGGCTTTCATTGACCATATAATCGACTATCTGACGAGGTGTGTAAAAGGATCCACTTTCTTTACGAGCCGTCTTGCTTGTTTCTGGGTTATAGGCTCCGAGTAGATTCTCAAAGATTTTGCCTAGTAGCTCTGGATCCAAAGCTACTTGCTGATCTTGAGGAGAGTTCTCCTCAATGGTAAAGTTGTATCTGCTGAGTATAGAAAACAATCCTTTTTCAGGATCAAAGAAGAGAACATTGGGTACTACAGCTCTATGCTTAAATCGTCCATCAGCAAAACGCTCTCCATTACGACTGAAGCCATCGAAGTTGTAACTCTGCTTTACTCCATCGATGGTTCGAGTTTTATCTAGGCATTCGAAGAGCCCTCCGTTTAGAAATGGGACCTTTGCAAATAACTTGATAACATCCTGCTCGCTGATAGTAAACATCTCAGCATATCTATAGAGACTCTTTATGTCTCGCTTGCTGGCTGTGGCAAAGCTTCGAGTTTTACCCTCCTCGTCTTTGATGGCTCTATTGAGCGTGGCAAAAAACAAGTTCTGTAGGATAGCGTTGTAGTAATTACCCTCTGTCGCACTTTGAGGATCGAAATCTTTGAGTATTTGGGTAAGGAACGATGTATCAAATATATTGTTGGGTACTAGTCCCTTTTGCTTGATAAACCAGACAAACATGATACGTGTAATCATGCGAATCACCTTGGTCTCTAGATCATCTCGGTCATCATCTTCTGTTGCAGTGTTATTAGGAAAGGTGATTTGCGTCTTGGGATCAATCGCCCACTCATACCACTCGAAGAGCTCCTTGTAAAACTCTTTGGTTAGAGCTTCGACGGAAAATGCAGCCGTAACATCGCTAAGAGCCTGCCGACTATTACGGAGTGCTGTAAACTGCTTGATGGCTGTATGGCAGGCACGACCCTCCCCAAGTAGGTAAGTGTAGCGTTTGGTGTCTGTAGATACCAATTCGTACTTGCCTTTACTATTGAAGCCCCATATCTCACTGACGTAAGAAAAGCGTAGGATGCTCTCTTCATCTCGGTAGCAGAACATAAATGCTCCAGCACATCCTCTATTGCGCCAATCAGTGGTTAGCATATTTCGTATTCCAGTGCGGTTGCGCTCGATCTGTACTCTATCAGCTAGCTCAACCTCATAGACAGCTATTATGTTGCCATCACTGAGTGTTATTTTCCCTAGGTTACGAACCTCTTTGGCTAGTTGACTCTCCACCTCTACAGTGGATGGAGCTACCCAAAAAGCAGCTTTGTTACCGAAAATGTCGTGAAGTAAGTTTTGCCATGCTTCTCGATTATAGCGAGATTCTATGATTTCTTTGTAGTTCATAACGATGAGTGATGATTACTATATGATGTGTGATGTTTATCTTGTGATGATTGCTACACGAAACTCTCCGAGAGCGTATAATCTCGGCCGTTGTTTCTTGTTCGTTGTTCATTGCTTCTTTGGCAATATAATAAGGAGCATACTTTTTTGCCATCTCTACGACTTCACTTAGAGCTTCTTCGTAAGTTATCCCGGCCTTACTCTCCGTTCGACCGAGGTCTTTATGTATACGTTGTAAGCGCTTAGCTATATAGGTAATAACACCCCGCTCTACGAGAGACTTCAGTTGATTGACCTGAAGTCTTAAATCGTCATTGGGGATATCGTCCATAAAGCTCTTAAGTAGGTTGACGGCCGTGTTGACTTGGACACCTAGATTTCCAGGTTCTTTAGATTCCTCTTCAGACTGAATTTCAACATTTCTCTTTGTGTCAAACTGTTCTAGAGCCTTTGTTACATGTTGATGGTGATCTCCTATGCGAGGTGCGGACACTTCATTAGGTTCTGCCTTAAAGTAGCTGAGTGCTTCTATTACAGAGAGTTCTTTGACCTCATCGGACACTAGAAAGAACATCTTCCGGAAGTTTGTCTTGAGAAAAACGAGTGTGCTATCTGACAGAGTTGCTCCATCTATGGTACGCGCTGTGCGTCCTGTACGGCTACGTAGGGATAGTCTTGCTATGCGGTTATACTCTTGACGGTCCTCCTGATAAAGATGGCGTAACTCCTCATAGTATGGGAGCTCTTGGTTAACATCCTCTTCTTTACTCTTCAAGGCTTCATCAAAAAGCTTGACTGGATTAAAGTCCAGAATCTCTCGTTGTGAATATATTTGGTTATCCTCCCCAAATGTGGAGTGAAATGTTTGTATCTTACTGAGAGCTATTTGAACAAGTCTAAGCTCCCTATTCCCTTCTCTAGAGGGGTAGAATACATAGTTGTATATTTTGTTGCTCTTAGAGCCTATACGATTGACACGCCCGATGCGCTGCATAAGACGAGTAGCATTCCATGGTGTGTCATAATTGACGATGACATTAGCTCTGTGGAGGTTGATACCCTCAGCTAGCACATCTGTTGTCAAGATAATATTGTAGTGGTTGAGTTGAGTGGTGTAATTCGCATCAAAGTTTTCTCTAATCGTTTTGAAGAGTTTGCTGCGGTTTTCGGAGGTTATCACCAAAACGTCTTGTCGATCAATCCTTTCGGCTAAGTATTGTACAGTGTCAATTGACTCAGAGAATACAACCAATTTTTGCTCTGGATTTCGTTCTTTGTCAAATAGCTCACCTTGTAGTAGCTCCTTGAATTTGGCAAACTTAGAGTCATCGTCCTCAGTTACCTGTTCCCAGTCACTACACATCTTCTCTAAAATCTCTTGGTCAGCTTTGAGTTTGTTGATAAATCCAGGGTCAAAATCTGAAGCATGAAAAGTTGCATTCTTGGGATTGCTTAGGGCTTTTTCGTTCAGGCGTATCTCTATCTCCTCTTCACTCATCGTTTCCAACATCTTGTTGATGTCAAAATCTGGGGTGATGAAGATTTTGTCCTTTTTGAACATATCAATCATGTTCTGATTGGCCTGACGGAAGTTGCTGATTGACACTTGAAAAGAGTGAAAACTACTCTCAAGTCTCTTCACTAGCCCACTCTTGCGAATGTTGGCTAGACTTCGACTGATTTGCTCAGCATTATCATAAAGACCTTTTGCAGCTTCTTCTTTTAGAGAGGCAATAGCTTGATAACGAGCATAGGTCAGCTTTTGCATTAGGGCGATCACTGCTTCTTTAAATAGTTTGGCTAGGTGCTCGTTGAGCTCATATCTACTCTCTATAGGACGCTCGACCTTAGGAAAAGCTCCGAGATCCTTACGATAACGAGGTATGCGCTCTATGTCTGTGCGAGTGCGACGCACTGTCAGCGGCTTTATAATCCTACTGCGTACTTGTTCGGCTAGCTCTTCGAAGTCTTTCACATCGGCACTTGAATTCCGACGTAGTTTTTTAAACTCTTTGATTAGAGGAGCAAAGAAAGCCGTCAAATTACCAACTCCATCAATAGTGCTATGGCGAGCATCTTGAAATAGAAGTATCTGGTTGTATAGATCTTCAGGACTATTATTCATCGGAGTTGCAGAGATGAGTATTACTTTCTTTTTATAGCCAGGAACCCCACCGGTGTTTACTCGTGGCATCTTACAAATATCTTGTAACTGCTCAAAGGCTGTGGTCGTATGAGTGCGAAATTTGTGTGATTCATCCACTAATATGAGATCATAGTCTCCTGCATCCCAATAGTCGTAATTGTCTTCATCAAGTATTTTCTTTAGGCTACCATTGCTAATGAACCTGGTGTATTTGTCTATGTCAAAGGCTTGAAATGTAGTCTTCTAATTTTGCTCGACAGCAGGTGGATAGACAACTAGTATTTTAGTTTGTTCTCTCCCGTTTTCAATCAGAAACTTCTTGGCAATCATCGTTGCGACAACTGTCTTTCCTAGACCTACGACATCCGCAAGAAAGAATCCATCGTAGCGCATCAGTTTTTGGTAACCCTCTATTACAGCGTCAGTCTGATAGTCATACTTGTCGAATCCTTTAGGCATATCAAAGGGATCCCCTTTGTCTGTTTCTAAGATGCGATCAGAAAAATACTCCATCAGCATCTTGATGTATAGGTCGTATGGAGAGGCATCCTGATGTAAGTAGGTACTATCGATTGACCTTTGAATGTCTTCTGCTGTAATCTGACAATTCTTAGACTCTTCCCAGAGAAGTTCGAACTCGTCTTTGGCGAATTGCACATCTTCGTATTGGGTCATTTTTACATTGAACTCATACTGCTTCTCTTCTGAAATGCCCAATCCATTTCCCGATAGGTTGCTAGAGCCAGTAATAGCCATGCCTTGTGCATATTGATTGAACTCTTCTGGGTAAAGAATATAGATCTTGGCATGAACTCTCTTTGAGGGGTGTGCTCGTAGCTCCAGTCTACCATCTATGAGATCTTGGACCATTTGAAAAACTCCATCCTCGACCTCTTTACTATACTTTGATCGCTCAATGTCCTTTCGAACTTCTTCCATGTAGTCAGACTTAACGTTATTCGCAGCATCATAGAATAGGATCCTTTGCATCGCGGCTTGAGCAATATATTTATCGACATCAATACCTATGAGTATCCGAACATGGTTGATACTATTAAGGAATGGGCGAAGAGAAAAATAACCTGAAGCTCTGAGAAACCCAACCACAGCGTCAAGTTTACAAATAGAAGGGTTGTGCTGTAACACTCCCTCAAACTCCTTAATGAGGGTGTTACCATCTCTGTTAGTAAATATGTGAGAATTGTTGGACATGTACTCTAGATCTATACCAATTAATGATAGACGAAAGCTCTTGTCTCAAAGGTACAGTTTTTATGAGATAAAACACTCCTTGTTCTTGTAGCCAATGAGTGGAGTTGAAGCCAATGGCAACTGAAAAATCAGTGTGTGAGACACTCAGAGCAGTAGGCTTCACCACACCATAGCTCCTTGAGTATCTTTGCAGTGAAGAAATATACTGGCCCCGACTCAGTTGTCTTAGAGTGATGCGGTTGTTCGTGTGGGGTCGTGTGGCGGGGTCGTGTCAGGCGAGGTCGAAGGTGTGCCACGAGCCGTGCCACAGGTCGACGGTGAGGAGCTTGCCGAGGAGGGCGGGCGTCTGCCCTAAGGCTAGCTGGATTGTCTGGCTCGCCTGAATGCTGCCGATGACGCCGGCGGTGGCGCCGATGACGCCTGGTGGTACGGTCTTCTCTGCGCTGTGCGGCTCGCTGTACAGGTCGCGGTAGCGTAGACTACTGGAGGGCGCAAAGATGGTACATTGTCCCCGCCACCCCTCGATGGCTCCATGGACGAAGGGCTTGGCAGTGCTGCGGGTGTAGTCGTCTAGGAGGTAGCGTGTGGAGTAGTTGTCCGTAGCGTCGACGATGATCTGGTAGTCGGCCAGTAGGGTCTCCACATTGGTCTCATTGAGTCGCTCGGTGATCGCTTCGATCTGAAGGGTACTATTGAGTGCGGTGAGACGCTTTTGCGCTTGGAAGGCTTTGGGCTGTGCGAGGTCGGACTCACAGTAGAGGATCTGACGCTGGAGGTTGGAGGGGGAGACGACATCGCAATCAATGATAGCGATGCGCCCGATGCCTGCTGCCGTAAGGTAGTAGAGTAGGGGAGCTCCCAAGCCCCCAGCGCCAACGACTGCCACGCTCGTCTGAGCGAGTAGTCGCTGACCCTCGGGACCTATCTCGGGGAGCTGTAGCTGACGCGCATATCGTGCGCAGTCAGTGATGCCCGTGTTGCCAGTGCTGTTTTGGGGCGTGCGAGTTACATCCACTGGTCCCAGTCTTTCCAGATGACTTCGTATCCCTGAGCTTTGATAGCAGCGATCATCTCTTCGGGAGAGCGTGAGTCGTTGATAGAGAATTGCTCTAGCTCGGGATTGGGATTGACATAACCGCCAGGCTGTGTGCTACTGCCAGCACTCATAGAGTTGGCGCCGATGCGTACGGCCATATCTCTGAAGGCACTGCTCTCGCGTGTGGATAGGGAGATCTCGACCTCGGGGTCGAAGATGCGGTAAGCGCAGATGAGCTGTACCATCTGACGGTCGTTGATCGGGTCTGCGGGCATGTAGGAACCTACGTGCGGACGCAGACGGGGTAGCGAGATAGAGTACTTGGTCTGCCAGTGGTGGCTCTCAAGATAGTCTAGGTGTAGTGCGGTAAAGAAAGCGTCCGTGCGCCAGTTGTCTAGTCCTAGGAGGGCACCGATACCGACCTTGCGAAAGCCTGCCTCGGCGGCTCTGTCGGGTGTCTCTAGGCGGAAGCGGTAGTTGGCCTTGAGCCCCTTGGGGTGAAAGCGTGGGTAGCTCTCCTCGTTGTAAGTCTCCTGATAGACACAGACGTAGTGTGCGCCCGCCTCGACGAGAACTTTGTAGTCCTCGACAGACATAGGCTGTACCTCGATGGATATTTGCGCGAACATGGGGCGGATAAGCTCGATGACCTGACGGTAGTACTCAACGCCAGCATGCTTGGGCGACTCACCAGCCACGAGGAGGATATGGGTGAAGCCCATATCGGCAATAGCTTTTGCCTCAGCCTGCACCTCCTCCATAGTGAGTACCTTGCGAACGATGTCGTTCTCCTGATTGAATCCACAGTAGACGCAGTGGTTGTGGCAATAGTTAGAGAGGTAGAGAGGCTCATACATACGTATGGTCTTGCCAAAGCGCTCGATGCTGAGCTGCTGCGCTTTGGTCGCCATAGCATCTAGATAAGCATCTCCCGCAGGAGAGATGAGTGCCTTGAAGTCGCGTAGCGTAGGCGTGGCTGTGGCGATGGCGTGCTCTACATCTTGAGCAGTAAAGGTGTCAAACTCAGCACATTCCTGCTCCCAATTGTACTGCTGCTTATAATCGTAGAATGTCATTAGTCAAAGAATCCTTGGAGTGGTGAAGTGGCGGTGGCGGTCATATCGGTGGCGGGCTGATGCAGACCCATCTCGTAAGCTGAGCGACCAGCCTCGACAGCTTTTCTAAAGGCGGTGGCCATAGCTACTGGGTCGGCAGCGGTAGAGATAGCGGTATTGACGAGTACCGCATCGGCACCTAGCTCCATAGCTTCGGCAGCGTGTGAGGGGCGACCGATACCAGCGTCTACAACTACGGGAACGGTACTCTCGGCGATGATGATACGTAGCATATCTCTCGTGGTGAGTCCCATATTGCTACCGATTGGCGCACCTAGGGGCATGACGCAAGGTGCACCGACCTCCTCGAGTCGCTTACAGAGTACGGGGTCTGCCTGTATGTATGGCATGACGATGAAGCCCTCCTTAACGAGCTGCTCGGTGGCGCGGAGTGTCTCCATAGCATCGGGGAGGAGGTACTTGGGATCGGGGTGTACCTCTAGTTTAATCCAGTTGGTCTGTAGCGCCTCACGGGCTAGCTGTGCTGCATAGATCGCCTCGTCGGCAGTGCGTGCGCCAGAGGTATTAGGTAGGATGATGACATTGGGGCGTGTGATGCTCTCAATGAGTGTATCGTGGAGGCCTGCAGAGGTCTCTACTCGGCGAAGCGCGACGGTGATAAGCTCGCTGCCAGAGGCGTCTAGCGCGTCTGACATAAGTTGATTGTTGGCAAATTTGCCAGTTCCGATGAAGAGGCGCGAGGTGAAGTCGTGATCTCCGATTTTCAATGACTTAGTCTGCATGTGTATAGTAGATTAGAATGTATGTTTATCTTGGATAGTTTGATGTGCCACACTGTAATTGCGATACGGTATGAGCCATATCGGTGGCGTGCTCGATGGCACCACTCACAGCGATGCCGTCAATGTCTTCGTTGCCTAAGAGCGTCTCAGCATCTTCTGGCTGTATGCCTCCGATAGCTACGATCTGAGGAGTGGTGTAGCAGCGATCTGTCTCTTGGACTTGCTGAGCGATCTGCGAGATCCCCTCTAAGCCCAGAATGGGAGCGAGGAGCGCTTTGGTTCGTGTGTCTCGATAGGGACCCACACCGATGTAGTCAATGTCGGCCACCATGGCACGTGGCAAATCATCGAGACTATTGACTGTATAGCCGATGATGTAGTCGTCACCTAGGGTGCGTCGCGCCTCTTGCGGAGGACAGTCTCGCTTGCCGAGGTGCACCCCGTCAGCGTCCACAGCGATGGTGGCGATGATGTCGTCATCGATGAGTAAGCAGGCGTTGTAGCGGTCGGTCAGCGTGCGGAGGCGCAGTCCCATCTCGATGCGCTCTTCGGTGGTCGCCTCCTTGAGTCGTAGCTGCACCCAGCGCCCGCCCGCCTCGAGGTATTGGGACACCTTATTATATAGTCTGTCGGGGTCTGACTCATTGGTCACATATTGCAGGGCAAAGTGTGTGTACAGATGCTCCTTCTTTCGATCCTCTCTAAATATCTTGGGACAGAGTAGCTGTCGCCCAGGGAGGTTTGGTTGCCCCGCAAAGATAGTGGCGAGGTAGTGACAAGCCCGCTGCACAGAGCTTACGAGGCTGTACTCCATAGCCCAGTAGCTGGCGATCGCTGCGGAGAGCATACAGCCAGTGCCGTGGATCGACTTGTCATAGCGATGCGCATAGCAGGGGTGGATGCCGTCGCTGGTGATCAGATGGTTGACCACAAGATGTGGCGAAGTGGTATCGTGCCCCCCTTTCAGCAGGATAGCCACACCGTGCTTCTGAGCAATGCGCTGGAGCTTTGCGGGATCGTCTGTACCAAAGAGCGCCTGAGCCTCAGGGGTGTTGGGCGTGACGAGGCTCACCTCATTCAATAGAGTAGCGAGCTGATCCTGCTCCTCTGTCCAGAGGTGGAGCTGCGTCTCTTTTGCTGCTGTGGGCTGAAGGATAGGGTCCCAAATGATTCGCCTGACGCCTAGCGCCTTCATCAGCGCAACGATCTGCACCGCCTGCTGTAAGTCCTGCACCATACCGAGCTTAGCCACGGTGACGGGGTGGTCGGTGAGAAGCGTTGTTAGTGATGTCTGAAGTTGGTCTGACGGCGTAGCAGTAGCGGAGACGAAGCGGTGCAGGCTCTGTGCCGTGAGCGTAGAGATAACGCTGTAGCACTGCACGCTCAGATCATTTGCGATGCGGGTGTCTACGCTGATGCCAGCTCCCGATGTGGGGTCGTGACCCGCAACGGTCAGGATGGCGGGCGTTTGGTACTGATCCAGACGCTCTTGCCGTTGTTCTTGCGGTTGTGACCAGATGTCTCCTAGTACGGCGACCCCAGCGTAGCCCGCCTTTGCGACGGTCTCTTGCTGCTCGGGGGTAATGCCCCCAAGAGCGTAGACAGGGTAAGGGAGCTTGAGCAATTCCTCCCGACAAGAGAGTAAGGCGGGGTTGCCCTGATAGCCCTCCTTGCTAATGCTATCAAAGAGCGGACTGAGCAAGGCGTAGTCTGGTGTGAAGGGCAGCTCCAGTAGCTCTTGAATCGAATGCGCCCCGACCGCTATCGTCTGGTGAGGAGCGAGAGGGATATCCCTCCACTCCGCCACACGACGATAGGGTAGGTAGACGCCCGCCACGTCATACTCCGCCAGTAGCGCATAGTGATCACACAGCACGATATGCTGGTGATAGGCGGGCTCTAGACTGTCTAAGACCTGTCTAAAGTCTGTCTCAGAAGCTCCCGGTATGCGCAGGTGTTCCTTACAGATGCAACTTCTTACGACATCAATGATATCGCGGGCTACATCTTCTACATACTGACGTTCGGGCGGTGTGATGACGATCATGGGGCGACTGGACGGTTAATGATTACTTGTCGTCCTCGATGCGCTTCTGCAGCTGACGACTTGCACGCATCGAGCAGAAGTGCTCACCACACATCGAGCAGAAGTGAGCCTCCTTGTGTCCCTCAGCGGGTAGCGTCTCGTCGTGATACTGAAGCGCGGTCTCGCTGTCGAGTGCTAGGTGGAACTGATCCTTCCAGCGGAACTCATAGCGTGCCTTGCTCATAGCGTAGTCGCGGTAGTATGCGCCTGGGTGTCCCTTGGCAAGGTCGGCCGCATGGGCTGCCAGCTTGAAGGTGACGACACCCTCCTTGACATCGTCTTTGTTGGGCAGGCCTAGGTGCTCCTTGCGGGTCACGTAGCAGAGCATCGCTGTGCCACGCCACGCAATCATAGCACCACCTATGGCACTGGTTATGTGGTCATAGCCTGGGGCAATGTCAGTGACCAACGGGCCGAGCGTGTAGAAAGGCGCTTCGTTGCAAAGGTCTAGCTGCAAGTCCATATTCTCCTTGATACGCTGCATAGGCACGTGACCAGGGCCCTCGATGAGGACCTGCACGCAGTGCTTGTCCGCAATGCGAGATAGCTCGCCCAGCGTACGTAGCTCGGCAAACTGCGCCTCATCGTTGGCATCGGCGATAGAGCCAGGACGCAGGCCGTCACCGATACTGATACCTACGTCGTAGCGAGCGCAGATCTGACAGATCTCATCAAAGTGCTCGTAGAGGAAGCTCTCACGCTTGTGCGTCGTACACCAGTTCGCCATGATAGCACCGCCACGAGAGACGATACCAGTGAGACGCTTCATCGTCAGCGGGATGAACTGCCAGCGTAAGCCGGCATGGATGGTGAAGTAGTCGACACCCTGCTCCGCCTGCTCGATGAGCGTGTCGCGGTAGAGTTCCCAGGTGAGTTTGTCTGCCTGTCCCTTGACTTTTTCCAAGGCTTGGTATAGTGGCACGGTGCCTACAGGTACTGGCGAATTGCGAATGATCCACTCTCTCGTCTCGTGGATGTTGCGTCCCGTGGAGAGGTCCATAATGGTGTCAGCACCCCAGCGGATAGCCCAGACCGCCTTCTCGACTTCCTCCTGGATAGAGGAGGTGATGGGTGAGTTACCAATGTTGGCGTTGATCTTGACGAGGAAGTTGCGTCCGATGATCATCGGCTCGCTCTCGGGGTGGTTGATATTGTTGGGGAGGATAGCTCGTCCAGCAGCGATCTCGTCACGGACGAACTCTGGGGTGATACGCTCTGGGATATTAGCTCCAAAGCTCTCGCCTAGATGCTGCGGGTACTGCTCTCGGATCTCGTCCATAAGCTGATTCTCACGGATAGCCACATACTCCATCTCGGGGGTGATGATCCCCTGACGCGCGTAGTATAGCTGCGTGACAGGATGCTCCTCGGTGCCTACGAGCGGCTGGTCGTTGAGATGGGCAAAGCGCAGATGATCTAGCGAAGCGTCTTGTCTCCGCTTGCGACCATACTCCGAGCTCTGCTCCTTCAGTCTCGTCGTGTCGCCACGCTCCTCAATCCACTGCTGGCGTATCTTAGGTAGTCCTTGGTGCGGATCGACATGATAGTCGGGATCGGTGTAGGGTCCCGAGGTGTCGTAGACTACGACCGAGCCGTTGTTGTGCCGTACACCCTCCTCATCGATGGTGTCAGAGAGTGCGATGCGACGCATCGGCACGCGAATGTCGGGGCGAGAGCCAGTGACATATATCTTTGTAGAGCCAGGGAGTGGACCCTGAGAGATGTTTAGATTGTCCGTTTGATCTTTTTGCTTCATAGAGTAAAGAGATTAAGTGTGTTTGGAAGACGAGGAGTGCTTTATCCACCCATCGCTGCGGTAATGATCGTGACGGCATCGCCCTCACAGAGCTGGTGCGTGGGCCAGGCATCACGTGGTATGACACGATGGTTGACCGCTAGCGCCGTGTGGTCGAGCGTAGCGACGACAGGCGATACCGCCTCTAGTAGCGAGGTACCTGTAGGCAGGTCGTGTGGAGTCTTATTGATCGTTACTTGCATAAGCCATATAAAAAGAAAAAGAGCCTACATACCTTCATCAGTCTGGTATGTAAAACTCTTAGTGTGTACTGCCCAGCCAACGAGGCTTGACAAGTAGGGTGTCCCAGTATGAGAGTCTGCACGGTCAGCGTGTAGTCGTTCTCTTTGCCTACGCCAGTATTATCTGGATCAGGTCGAGGGTCTCATCTCAGCCACCATGCAGTCGCACTGCGGCACCCCTAAGAGTCACCCGCAAAGGTAATGAAAAATATCAGAGTAGACAACTCTCGCGTAGCCCCTCGATTTCGTACAAGTTGAAGTCGGCTAATCCCTATTTTGAGGTGCTGGGGGAGAACGCCACACTCAAAAAGCTAACTGAAGTGAATTGATTAACTTGCGCCCCCAAATGAATGGAGAGAGCTTTTCGGCCTTCCCCCTTACCACCTCAAGATAAGAATTAGCCCAAGTCGTTATGCGCCGAGTCGTTGTTAGTCTTCTCTCTCAACGATGCCCTCCCCCACGCTAACTCTTATCTGTGAGTATCCATAGAGGTCAGGAGTCGTTTAGTATAGCTCTGATTTTGTCATATATATGAGTTTCAAAAGGGAAACTCTTTATTGGCTGATAATATTTCCATAACTTTGTCGAAGTAATAAACATTGTTTTAACCAACTCTTATCACAACTACTACCTATGCAGTATTACTTACACGCTTCGCTACGAGAAGGTCTGCTCGCAGGCTTGCTCCTACTCTTTGCCACGAGCTGGCTAGAGGCAACCCCCTTAGCGACCCTCGCTCCAGACACAATCATCGAGCGGGATGACTACAAAGTCATTATAGAGTCTAGTAAAGATCAGACCGACGTGACACTCGTCGACTACAACGAGCAGCACCGTGTGCGCCGTATGGAGACGAACGCTTTCTCGCTAGATCGTGAGTTGCGTCAGGGACTTTCGGGCATAGGTGGTGTATTTGGGATCTACGATGATAACAGCTTTCGCTGGGGTACGATACGTCTCTTCCCAAAGCTTTACTTCGGCTCGACGATGATGCTGGGAGATGCCTTCGCCCATGCCGCTACCCCCTGCTTCAACCACTATATGGTGGCTCCGATAGGGTATAGATATTACCTGCGGGGGCGCTACTTCGTTGGCTTTGACTTTGCTTTTGAGGGGCGTACTTATAGTTTGCGTGATGGCTACTACTTTACGCCTAATAAAGAGTTCAACGGGCTGTCACAGAACCACTATGATGAGGAAATAGGACTACGTCAGAGCAAGCTGGTGACACGCTACATATCGCTCCCGATCACGCTGGGAATGCGCCCGATGATGAATAGTCGTATGCGCATCGGCATCGAGGTAATCCCACAGATCAAGTACAAGGAGTATGTGATGCACAAGCAGTATGGCAATCGACACAAGGAGCGCACCAAGACAGAGGCTACACCGCCCTTGTCGATGACTTATGGCGCTTTTATCGACTTTAGACCCATCGGTCTATATGTACACTATACGCCTCAGTCGCTGCTTCTCGTCAAAGACGCTATGAGCGGGTACAACAACAAGGGGCTTCTCACCGCTGGACTAAGTATCACCTTCTAATCGCATCGTAACTATGTACTCAAGAGTTTATACATTACCCATATTTGCGCTGGTCACCCTACTACTCTCTACGCTAGGAGCCGCAGGGCAGACTAGGACTGCGTGTGATACGATCCAGCTAGCTGACCGCACGGTCTATGTGATGCGAGGTGAGAAAGATAGTCAGGTAGAGGTGGCGAGCCGACTCCCTGGAGGTCAGGAGAAGGAAGTGCCACTCTATATAGATAAGGTGTGGACTAGAGGTGGTCGGCAGACTGCTTGGAACCGCTCTCGGATCAGTACGGTCCATAAGCAGGACGGACGACCCATCATCTACAAGACACTCATAGGAGATTTCTCTTATCACTTTGCCACATCCTTCGGTTGGAATCTTTTTACCGCTCCTGAGTGGAGTGGCAAGCAGCGCTTTTGGTGCTCTACTCGTGGAGAATTTGGTTTCTATGGCATCCTTCAGATCGGTCGCAGTCCGTGGGCTTTTAACGTCGGCACTTCGCTCGTGGGGCGTAACTTTGCTTTTGACAAGAAGTACGCTATGCAGCGTGACCATGAGGACCAGACGATTCTAAAGCAGGAGTCGACAGACGTAGGTTACGCACGGACACAGCTAGACATTCTCACTATTGAGATGCCAGTAGGTCTGTCGCTCTCTTGGGGCGAGACGAATGCGTGGAGCTCGCTATCGATCGTCCCGAAGTTTGTATGCCTGCAAAAGTCTCGCACCCGCTCGCTCGATGAGCGTGTCAATACGCTTGTGGACAATGATCTCAATGTGCGTCCCTTCGGACTCGATCTGCGTGGCGAGATAGGGTATAGTTTCTTCGGACTCTTCGGACAGATCGGTCTGCTCAGTACTATGCCGTCAGCACAAGCTGAGGTTAACACGAGAGACTGCTCGATAGGAATCGTGATGCGCTTCTAGAGTAAAGCTCACTGACCCCTTATAGGGTAAAGAGCGGAGGAGCGATAATGGTCTCGATCTGTAGACCTGTCGCTCCTCCGCTTGCTTCAAAAAGTCAATCTCCACGTGGGAATTTCCAAATCCCAAGGGAGGAACGGAAAAATCCCCACGTGGGGACGAAACATTTCCTACGTAGGAACTATTAGGGGGAAGGGCATTAGGGAGAGGATTGTGGGTAAGTAAATGGAA
>OLSP01002260.1_pt1 | contig 15922 bp, 12 predicted proteins | sample 1672941 | NCBI WGS metagenome assembly OLSP01 (sample SAMEA3136739, study PRJEB25190) | human gut metagenome | reverse complement strand
TCAGGAAGATGCTCAGCTGGCCGATGGAGATGCCGCCGCCCACCGCGTAGAGCGCACCCACGAGGCCGACGCCTGCGTAGACGATATTGTTGACGAAGCGGGTGGCGGGGTTGGTCAGGCTGGAGAAGAAGATGGCCTTCAGGCTCACGTCCTGCAAGCGGCCATTCACCTCATCGAAGGCCGCAAGGCTCTGGGCCTCATGGCCGAAGGCCTGCACGACCTTCTGGCCCTCGATCATCTCGTTGACGAGGGCGGTCTGCTCGCCGCGGACGGTGCTCTGGCTCTGGAAGTAGCCATAGCTGCGCTTGGCGAGGAAGCTGGCCACCACGAGGCTCAGGGGGGTGATGCAGACCACCACCAGCGTGATGGGCACGTTCTGCCGCAACATGAACAGCAGGGTGCCGAGGATGGTCAGCATGCCCGAGAACAGCTGGGTGAAGCCCATCAGCAGGCCGTCGGCGAAGGTATCCACGTCGGCCACCATCCGGCTCACGATGTCGCCGGAGGGGTGGCTGTCGAGGTAGGAGAGGGGCAGGGTCTGGATCTTCCGCATGGCGGCGTTTCGCAGGTCGCGGCTGACCGCGAAGGTGATGCGGTTGTTGCAGACGCTCAGCAGCCACTGCGCAAAGGCGGCGGTCACGGCCACAGCCACGATCTCATACACGATGCGCAGCACGCCCGCGAAGTCCACGTCCCCCTTGCCCAGCATCATATCGATGGCGTCGCCGCAGAGGATGGGGATATACAGCTGGGCCGCGACGCTCACCGCCGCCACGATGAGGCTGCACCCCACAAAAAATCCGTAGGGCCTGATCTTCTGGAGCACCCGGGTCATGGTGGCCTTCTGCTGCTCAGGGGTCAGCCTGCTTTTTGCTTTTGCACTCATTTCTGCGCATCCCCTTTCTTGAACTGGCTCTCGTAAATTTCACGATAGACCGGGCAGCTGTCCAGCAGCTCGGCGTGACGGCCAAGGCCCACCATATGGCCGTCATCCAGCACGATGATCTGGTCTGCGTGCTGCAGACTGGCGGCACGCTGGCTGACGATGAAGACAGTCAGAGCGCCCGGCAGCGCGGCCAGCGCCTTGCGCAGGGCCGCATCGGTGGCGTAGTCCAGTGCACTGGCGCTGTCGTCGAGGATGAGGATGTCGGGCCTGCCCACGAGGGCGCGGGCGATGGTCAGGCGCTGCTTCTGGCCGCCGGAGAGGTTTCGTCCCCCCTGCTCCACCGGCTCATCGAGGCCGAGGGGCTTGGACCGGACGAACTCCGCAGCCTGCGCCGTCTCCAGCGCGGCCCAGAGGTCAGCCTCGGAGGCATTCTGGTTGCCCCAGAGCAGGTTCGAGCGGATGGTGCCGCCGAAGAGCTGGGCCTTCTGCATGACCACGGCCACCCTGCCCCGCAGGTCGGCCCGGGGGTACTGCCGGACGGGGCGGCCCATGATCTCCACGCTGCCCTCGGTGGCGTCGTAGAAGCGGGGGATGAGGCTGATGAGGCTGGATTTGCCGCTGCCGGTGCCGCCGATGACGCCGATGGTCTGGCCGCGTTTGGCCGTGAAGCTGATGTCGGAGAGGCTGGGTGCGCCTGCGCCCTGATAGGTCAGGCCCACATGGTCGAAGCGGACGGCGTCGCCGGCCTTTTCCGCCGGGACTTCACCGGCAGACTCCCGCGGGAACTCCATGCCCGGCTCGGTGTCCAGCACGGCCTGCACACGGCCTGCACAGGCCAGCGCCTTGCTCACCTGCACGATGAGGTTGGCCAGCTTGACCAGCTCGATCAGGATCTGGTTCATATAGTTGACCAGCGCGATGACGTCGCCGGAGGCCATGCCCCCGATGTTGATCTCGATGCTGCCCACATACAGCAGCGCCACGATGGCAAGGTTGATGATGACATAGGTCAGCGGGTTCATCAGGGCGGAGATGTGGCCGACATGGAGCTGCATCTTCGTCAGCAGCTCGTTGGCGTCCTCGAAACGGTCCACCTCGGTCTTCTCCTTGTCGAAGGCGCGGACGACGCGGACGCCGGTGAGGTTCTCGCGGGTCAGGCCCAGCACGCGGTCGAGCCGCGCCTGCACCGCCTTATACAGGGGTCGGGTGATGACCATGACGCCGAAGACCACGACGCTCAGCAGCGGGATGGCCACCACGAAGATGAGGGCGGCGCGGAAATTGACCGTAAAGGCCATGACCATCGCGCCGAACACCACGAAGGGACTGCGCAGGAACAGCCGGAGGAAGAGGTTCAGGCCGCTCTGCACCTGATTGACGTCGCTGGTCATCCGGGTGATGAGGGTGCTGGTGCCCATGGTGTCCATCTCGGTGAAGCTCAGGCGCTGGATGTGCTCAAACAGCGCGTGGCGCAGGCCGGTGGAGTAACCCACTGCGGCCTTGGCCGAGAAATACTGGGCGGTCAGGCTGCAGACAAGGCCCACGAAGGCCAGCAGGAGCAGGATGCCGCACCGCACGAGGATGTAGCGGAAGTCGTGGGCCGCGATGCCCACGTTGACGATGTCGGCCATCACAAGCGGCACGAACAGGTCAAAGGTGGCTTCCAGCATCTTGAAAAGCGGCGCAAGCACGCTCTCGCGCTTATAGCCGCTGAGGTAGCGAAGCATTTTATTCAAGGCTCGATTCTCCCTTTCTTTGATGTATTTCAGTCAAAACAGTTTTTATTATAGCGCATTCCAAACCAGAATGCCATGTTTCCGATTGAGAAAAACGGAAAATCCTGCTATACTGGAAAGGAATCTCAAACGAAAGAATGGTGGATGCTATGGCAAAGGATGGAACAGCACGGCTGCGGCTGCGCCCGGTGGGCGCGGCAGACCGCAAAAAGCTGCCGGAGTATGGGCCGCTGGGCACAGGCTGCCCCGCCGTGGAGCGGGCAGTGGCTGCGCTTTATAAGGGCCAGAACGAGGAGAGCTTCTGGGCGCTGATGAACGCCATCAACTACGCCCTCGAGCTGGACACCCGGGTGCTGGTGCCGCTGGAAGCCTCGTCCGACCAGCCGGACGGCGCGGCCCCGTGGGCCGAGCACCCCGTCCCGGCGGAAAAGGCCAAGGACCTGCCGTTCTGGACCCTGCACACCCAGAAGGGCCGGTGCTATCTGCCCCTCTTCACCTCGGTGCGGGCGGCGGAGGCCGACAAGGGCACCGCCAGCCGCCCCATGGCCGAAATGCTTCTGTCTGCCGCCATGCAGTCAGCGCTGGACTCTGACCGCATCGACGGTGTGGTCATCGACCCGTGGACAAGCTCGGCCACGCTGGACTGTTCGCTCCTCAACGGCCTGCTCCATGCCGGCCACGACACCAGCGAGCCGGGCGAAGAGGAGCTGCGGGCCGGGAACCGGGCCATGGCCGAGGGCCGCTGGGACGACGCGATGCACTTCTATCAGCTCTCCGCCGAGGAGGGCTGCGCCGAGGGCCTCGCCATGATGGGCGAGCTGCTCTACGAGGGCAAAGGCTGCCGCAAAAGCCCCGCGCAGGCCCGGAAGTTCTGGAAAAAAGCCGCCGATGCCGGAGACGTAGCCGCATGGGTGGCGCTGGGCGACGACGCCATGGTACAGGGCAAGGGCGTGGGCGCAGCCCTGCGGGCCTACCGCAAGGCCCAGAAGCTCTGCGCCTCCACCCCCGACATCGCCTATATGCCGCAGGTCTGCCTCCGGGTGGCCCAGTATGAGACGCAGTATATCTCCCGCAAGCAGGCGCTGGCCCAGCTGGCCGAGGCAAAACAGGGCTTCCTCATCCGCCAAAAGGAGGGTGACGAGACGGCCCGGAGCTGGCTGGATGAGACAGAGCGCGTCATCCGCCAGCTGCTCGAGAACGAGTCGGGCTGAAACACAAAATCTTTACAAATGCTCCAAGGAATCGTCATACGGAACCGATATGATACCTATGAGAAAATATGCGCGTCGCAAAAACAGAGAGGACGACCAGAATGAGCAAAGTGATCGGTATTGACCTTGGCACCACCAACAGCTGCGTAGCCGTGGTGGAGGGCGGCAAGCCCGTCGTTATCACCAACGCAGAGGGCGAACGCACCACCCCCAGTGTGGTGGCGTTTACCAAGGACGGCGAGCGGCTGGTGGGCGGCGCGGCCAAGCGCCAGCTCGCCGCCAACTCCGGACGGACGGTGTCCAGCATCAAGCGGCATATGGGCAGCGACTACCGCGTCCACATCGACGGCAAGGACCTGACCCCGCAGGAGATCAGCGCCATGATCCTGACCAAGATCCGCCGCGACGCCGAGATCTATCTGGGCGAGCCGGTGACGGAGGCCGTCATCACCGTCCCGGCCTACTTCGACGACAGCCAGCGCAAGGCCACGCAGGACGCGGGCCGCATCGCGGGCCTGAACGTCCTGCGCATCATCAACGAGCCGACCGCCGCAGCCGTGGCCTACGGCCTCGACAACGAAGCACCCCAGAAGATCCTGGTCTACGACCTCGGCGGCGGCACCTTCGATGTCTCCATCATCGAGATCGAGGACGGCACCTTCACGGTGCTGGCTACCGGCGGCGATACCCGTCTGGGCGGTGACGACTTCGACCAGCGCATCGTGGAGTACGCGGTGGCAGAGTTCAAAAAATCTGACCGCATCGACCTCTCCCGCGACCCCGCCGCCATGGGCCGCCTGAAGGAAGAGGCCGAAAAGGCCAAGAAGGAGCTGTCCAGCGCCCTCTCGGCCCAGCTCAATCTCCCCTTCATCGCGGTGGGCAAGGACGGCCCCCACCACCTCGACCTGACCCTCTCCCGCCCCCAGTTCGAAATGATGACCGGTGACCTGCTGGCCCGGACCGTGGCCCCTGTGCAGAACGCGCTGCGGGACGCCGACATCTCGGCCTCCCAGCTGGGCAAGGTGCTTCTGGTGGGCGGCAGCACCCGGATGCCTGCCGTCGAGCGTCAGGTAAAAGAGCTGCTGGGCTGTGAGCCGAGCCACAGCCTCAACCCCGACGAGTGCGTGGCGATGGGTGCCGCCGTACAGGGCGGCCTGCTGCAGGGCGGCGGCAAGCTGGCCGGTGCCACCGGTGCAGCGGCGCAGGGCCTCGTGCTGATGGATGTCACCCCTCTGACCCTCTCCATCGAGACGCTGGGCGGCGTCGCCACCCCCCTCATCACCCGCAACAGTATGATCCCCACCCGCAAGAGCCAGCTCTTCACCACGGCCCGCCCCATGCAGACCAGCGTGGAGATCAACGTCCTGCAGGGCGAGCGGCATTTTGCCCGGGACAACAAGAGCCTCGGCAAGTTCAAGCTGAACGGCATCCGGGCCAGCTTCTCGTCCAAGCCACAGATCGAAGTCACCTTTGACATCGACGTCAACGGCGTGGTCAAGGTGTCGGCCAAGGATCTCGGCACAGGCCGGGAGCAGAACATCACCATCACCGGCAGCACCAACCTCTCGGAGAATGAGATCCAGCGCGCCATGGCGGACGCCGCCGCCTACGAGGCCGAGGACAGCCGCCGCAAGGAGCGTCTCGACCTCCACAATCAGGCCGAGGTGCTGGCCTATAAGGTAGACGAAGCCCTCTCGAAGTGCAAGAAAGAACTGGACAAGGAGGAGAAGAACCGCATCAAAGCCGATGTGGCGAACCTCCGCCGCTGCCTGCGGAAGGATAAGCCCGAGAAGATGAACGAGACGGAGGAAGCGAACCTCCGTCAGGCCAAGAGCCAGCTGGAGGCCAGTGCAAACCACCTGATGCTCCTCTATGCCTCGGAGCAGGGCGGGAGCGGCCCGGACGATACCATCTGAACACACAAGAAGGCCCGCTGCGATGAATGCAGCGGGCCTTCTTGCTGTTCGTATCAGTGGAAAAGAGGAGAGAAAACGGTTCGTTTGCGGCTCAGCGACCGACGATGAGGTCGCGGCGGCTGCGGAAGCCCACGGTGAGGCGGGCGCTGCTGCCGAGGTGGCGCAGGGTCACTTTGGTGCCGGACTTCTGGCCCTCGCACAGGAGGGTCAGGTTCAGGGTGGTGGAGGTCTTGCCGGTCTTGAACACCAGCGTGCTCACGCCCTGATCCAGCAGGGCCTGCATATCGAGGATGGTGGCCCGGAAGGTAGCATTGTCATCCGGAGCGTCCAGCGTCAGCACCTGGCCCTCCTGACGGGCGGTATAAAGCACCTGCTTGCCCAGCAGACCCTTGACGGTGTAACGGGCCTCGTGCTTTTCCTCCGCTGCATCGGAGATCATCATGACGTTGCCCTGAATGGGATTCTCCACCGGGGAGGCGTAGCCGCCGTAGTTGGGGTCTACCTCCCCCACCGGAACGTCGGAGTGGAGGGCGATGTCGCCCTGCGTCATGACGCTCTCGGCCTGCGGGGGCAGATAGCCCTCGACGACCGTGTCATCGGCAGCGAAAGCACCCACGCTCATTGCAGCGGTCATGGTCAGCAGAGCGGCCGCAGCAGCGGCACGGCGTGCAGTGTTCTTGTTCAGTCTCATATGTCGTATCCTCCTGTAGGGGGACGACCTCTCTGTCAGCGCTGACGGAGGGATCTTCCCAAATTACTATCTTATTTGCGACACGGCGCATCAGAAAACCGCCGTATCTGTAATGAATACGGATACGGCGGTCGGATTATTGCAGCGCTTTCCTTTTATTTTTCATCTGAGGCTTTTTCTTCGAGGATGGCCATGAACTCGTCGCCGGTGATGGTCTCCTTCTCGTAGAGGTACTTTGCCAGTTCGTCGAGCTTGGCCCGGTTGTCGGTCAGGATCCGGATGGCCTTTTCGTGCTGGGCCTTCACCAGCTCCACGACCCGCTGGTCGATCTCCCGCTGGGTCTGGGCCGAGCAGGCCAGCGAGGTGTCGCCGCCCAGATACTGGTTGTTCACCGTCTCAAGGGCCACCATGTCGAACTCCTTGCTCATGCCGTAGCGGGTGAGCATGGCGCGGGCCAGCTTGGTGGCCTGCTCGATGTCGTTGGATGCACCGGTCGTGACCGACTGGAAGGCCACCTCCTCGGCGGCACGACCGCCGGTGAGGGTGGCGATCTTATTTTCCAGCTCTTCCTTGGTCATGAGGTAGTGGTTGCCCTCTTCGACCTGCATGGTATAACCCAGCGCACCCGAGGTGCGGGGGATGATGGTGATCTTCTGGACGGGAGCGGAGTGGCTCTGGAGCGCCGCCACCAGCGCATGGCCGACCTCATGGTAGGCCACGATGCACTTTTCCTTGTCGGTGAGGATGGAGTTCTTCTTCTGGTAGCCTGCGATGACCACCTCGATGCTCTCCTCAAGGTCAGCCTGCGTCACGCTCTTGCGGCCCGAGCGGACAGCCCGCAGAGCGGCTTCGTTGACGATGTTGGCCAGCTCTGCGCCGGAAGCGCCGGAGGCCATCCGGGCCACGGTGTTGAAGTCGATGCCGGGGGCAAGCGCCACCTTCTTGGCATGGACCTTCAGGATCTCCTCGCGGCCCTTGAGGTCGGGCAGCTCGACCGGCACACGGCGGTCGAAGCGACCCGGACGGGTCAGGGCGGGGTCGAGGGAGTCCGGGCGGTTGGTGGCCGCGAGGATGATGACTCCGGTGTTGCCCTCAAAGCCGTCCATCTCGGTGAGCAGCTGGTTCAGGGTCTGCTCCCGCTCATCGTTGCCGCCCAGCTGACCGCTGTTGCGCTTCTGGCCGATGGCGTCGATCTCATCGATAAAGACGATGCAGGGTGCTTTTTCCTTCGCCTGCTTGAACAGGTCGCGCACCTTGGAGGCTCCCATGCCCACGAACATCTCCACGAACTCCGAGCCGGAGATCGAGAAGAAGGGCACATTGGACTCACCGGCCACGGCTTTTGCCAGCATGGTCTTGCCGGTGCCCGGAGGGCCGACGAGGAGGATGCCCTTGGGCATGGAAGCGCCGATCTCCTCGTATTTCTTAGGGTCGTGCAGATAATCGACGATCTCCTGCAGATTCTCTTTGGCCTCGTCCTCGCCGGCCACATCCGCGAAGCGGATGCCGTGGGTGGACTGGACATAGACCTTGGCGTTGGACTTGCCCACGCCGCCGAACATCATCGAGTTCGCGCCTCCGGCCTTCTCCATCAGCTTCCGGTTCATAACATTGCCCAGCCAGACGAAGAGGACGATGGGCAGCACGAAGCTCAGCAGAAAGCTCATCAGCGGCGAGGCCTGCTCGACGATCTCGCTGGAAAACTGTGCGCCCGCGTCGTAAAGGCGCTGGGTCAGGTCAGGGTCGTTCATGAGGCCCGTCTTGTAGACCTGCGTTTCGTCTTTATCGGTAAAAAGGATCTGGTTGGATTCCACATCCACCCGGCCGATGTCCTTCTCCTCGGTCATGGACATGAAGGTGCCGTAGTCCACTTCCTTGATCTGCCGTTCGTTCATCCACGGCACGAGCACGAAGTTGAGCAGCATCAGCACCAGCAGCACGATGGCGTAATAGATGGCCAGCGGCTTTTTGGGGGTCTTGACTTCTTTCATGGGGTTCCCTCCTCGCCCTCTCCGTCTGCTTTGCAGCCACCTCTCCCACGGGGAGAGGCACTGGCGTGCCGGGCAGGCTGAAGCGGGACGACCAAAGCTTATGATCTCGGAAACGGCAGTGCCCTGCAGTTCCCTGTGAGTTTGATAGTAGCATACCACGACGCTATTTAAGAAACCAGCGTTTCGAGGGTAACTTTGCAAAAACTTCGCAGATTCTTAACAAAGAAGCCCGCTGGATGCATTTTCCATCCGGCGGGCTTCCCCTGCCTTTTATCACCCTGCGGTTTTCCCGGAGGATGAGATTCAGCTTTCGGCCTTCAGCACCGTCGGCTCAGCGGGCGGCGGCGTGAGGGTGGAGTGGGCCAGCACGAAGGCAGCGGCCCTGCTGGACGCGATGCGCTGCGCGGCGCGGCGGCGGTCGTTTGAGGGGAAGGTGTGCTCCCCGTCCCGCTTGTCGTCCCAGTGGGCCAGTTCTTCCTCCACCTCGGCCTCCGTGGGCCAGAGCTGCTCTCGCTGCGCCACCAGCAGCAGGCCCATCCGGCTGCGCAGCTTGCGCTCCGCCTCGGTGTGGAGCCATGCGCGGAACTCCTCTACGGTCTGGCCCTGCACCTTCAGATACTGGTCGAAGTTGATGCCGTTGGCCTGCATCCGCAGGTTGAACTGACGCTGTTCGGCAAAGTAGTTGCCCGCCACGAGCTGCTTGGGCAGCGGGCCTGTGACCTGTGTGCCCAGCTGGGCGATGAGGGCCTGTTCGGCCACGGCGCGGGCCTGCTGGCAGCGCTGGGCGTAGATCTCCTGCGTCACTCTGGCCCGGAGTTCCCGCCTGCCCTCGGCGTCGGCGGCACGGTCCTCGTCGCCATGATTCCGGTTGATCTCCAACTCGATGGTCAGTTCCCGGATGGGCCGGGGCTGGATGGGCTGGACAAAGCCGGTGTATCCCCCCAGCTCCAGTGGCGGCAGACAGAAGAACTGCGCCCCCACCCGGAATCCCTCGGCCCGGTTCACCGCCAGAAGCTCAAAATCGGGGTCTGTGACAGGCTGCAAGCCATGCTCCGCCATCAGCTGAGCAAACAAGGGCGAAAAGCCCTCCAGGATTGCCCGGTTCACCGCCGCCGTCAGCAGGTCATCTTCGTCCTGCGCAGCCCCCGGGGCGGCTCTCACAGCCTGCACGGCTTCTTCCAGCTCTGCCGCCGTCGCGGAAAAGACCACCCGGCAGTCGCCCGGCTCTGCCATTCCAAAATGTTCGAGTTTCATCTTTCTTTTCCCCCTCTCAGTGGACGATGCCGGCCATCAGCACCAGCAGCACGATGCCCAGCACGATGTACAGCACTTCCGCGCCCAGAACGGACTTATCGCCCTCGACGTACATCTCGGCGGGGTCGTCCGGGTCATAATAAAGGGTGACGACCGCGCCCTGTGCCAGCTCTCTGCCCTTTGCGGACTTGGGATAATGGAGATGGTGGATGCCGCCTGCGGTAGAAAATTCCAGCAGATAGGCTTTACCGTCCCGGCTCTGCACTGTGCCCGCCACTGCGGCCTCTACTTTTTCGCCCCGGGTCATGAGCCTGCGCCGACGCGACCAGCTCCGCCACGCCATATAGAACATGATGCCTGCGCCGATGAGAAAGATAATGATATTGAACATCTGTAGTTTCCCTCTTCCGTAAATAGTCCCGCCGGGCCGCCTGCCCCGCAGGGGGTGATATTTATTGTACCATATCCCGCCAGATTTTTCGCCCCATTCGGCCTATACGGAATGCAACAATTTTCGCTCGAAAATTTGTAGCATGATTTTTGAAAAAAGTGCTTGACTTTTTCTGTATCCGTGGTATAATAACTATCGTTCCGATCCGAACGGCCACGAACAAAAACAGAATATGCGGATATGGCGGAATTGGCAGACGCGTTAGATTCAGGTTCTAATCGGGGCAACTCGGTGGAGGTTCAAGTCCTCTTATCCGCACCATCTTCTGAAAAGACCTTGTAGACTTCAAAGTTTACAAGGTCTTTTGTTTTACCTTCTGGCAAAAAGATACTCGTCGAATTTCTTCGTTCTCTGCGAATAGTCCGACGAGTGTTTTTTATTTGCTGAAAGGAACCCGCTATGGAAAAAATCAAAATGCAGCCGACCCGACCGGAAGATGCCCTGCTGACCGATGCCTTTGCCGACTTTCTGGAAAAGTGCAGAGCTAAGAATCTGTCTGAGAAAACGCTGAACATCTATACTGTCCACTTCAAGTTCTTCAGGGAATACCTCAGCGACCCGGATAAAAAGGCTTCTGACATCACGGAGGACACCTTAGAGGGCTTTATCCTCTATCTTCAGAACCGGGGCTGTAACGACATCACCGTTCAGTCCTATATGCGGGGAGTACGCTGTTTCTGCTATTATCTGATGGAGGAAGGGTATCTCCAACGCTTCAAAATTAAGCTTCCCAAAGCGGATAAGCGTATCAAGGAAACCTACACGGATGCCGAACTGAAGAAACTTCTCAAAAAGCCGAATGTAAAAACCTGCGAGTTCAACGAATATAAAACTTGGGTGTTCTCCAACTATCTTCTGGCGACTGGAAACCGTATCTCTACGGTGCTGAGCCTTCAAATCAAAGACCTTGATTTTGAGAATGAAACGATTCAACTGAACAAGTGTAAGAACCGCAAGGCTCAAATCGTGCCGATGGCTTCTTCCCTGAAAGTGATCCTGAAAGAATACCTGACCTACCGGAAAGGCTCCCCTGACGATTATGTATTCTGTAACTCGTATGGAGGAAAGGGTAATATTCGCTCCTATCAGGAAATGCTGGCGAAGTATAATCAAAAGCGTGGAGTTTCCAAGACTTCAGCTCACCTGTACCGTCATACCTTTGCGAAGCGCTGGATACTGAATGGTGGAGATATTTTCCGCCTTCAAAAGCTTTTAGGTCATAGTAATCTGGATATTGTAAAAGAATATGTAAATATGTTTGGTCGTGACCTGACGAAGGATTATACAAGCTTTAATCCGCTGGATACGCTGGGGACTGTTCGGACTGCTGGAAAAATCGGGTTTGGAAAATGATTCCCGGAGGTACGGAGGTAATATAAAAGTTTTTGCTTCTTTTTAAGTAAACCCTCGGGTTTACATAGGCTATTTGAGTGGATAACGGGCTTATCCTAACGGAACGCCCTATCCACTCAAATAGGCTGCGCTAACGCGCAGCTTAAGAAAAGATTTTTCTGTTGTTTTTATGTAGTAAATTGGGGACTAGAGAGAATGATAAAATAAAGTTAGAAAACCTAGAAACTCTGAAAGTCAGAAAGCCTAGCCCTATAAAACTGTTGTCGTTCCCCCATATCTCGTTATGGAAAAACTATCGCCTGTAAGCATCAGCCTTGCGAAGCGAAGTAATAGAAAACCAAAGCTTTACTTTCAGAAAATTATCTCCGTACCTCCGGCAGGCATCAAATCTTACCGTCCGTATAGGAGAATAAGAGCTTCAGCATATTTACAGCTAGTTCTTTTTCTTCTACCGTCTTTCCACGAAAAAGCTGAGTAAGGATATTCAGGTTGTTATCTTCATCGGTTACAATATAGTCCGTCAAGAGAAAATCTACTGTCACCCCCAGATAATTCGCCAGAGGAATCAGCTTGTCCAGCGTAATACAACGCTCACCACGTTCAATCTGACCTAAATAAGCGGTAGAGATACCCACTTTTTCCGAAAGCTTCTCTTGGGTAAGATTCAGACGTAGCCGTTCTTCCTTAATACGTTTTCCCAGTCTGGTATAATCCATAAGCGCACTCCTCAATACAGCTATCAGCATAAGAAAATGATACATTTCGTCGGCGTCAGTGGTAATATGCTGAAAGCTGTATTTTCGTAGGCTTATGGTTGCTTTTCTTGCAAAGCTATGCTATTATGAGGGTAACATACAAAAGGAGGGCGAGTTTTATGAAGGTCGTTTTAAGCCGAAAAGGTATGGACAGCAGAGCGGGTGGCATCCCCAGCCCGATTTTACCGGACGGTACGCTGTTGTCCCTTCCTATTCCAAACGAAAAAAGCGGTGTCCCCTATGGAGATTTGGTCTATAAGGGGCGTACTTATCAGCAGATCATCCAGCAGATTCACCCGACTTTTGATTTTCAGAAGCATCCATTCTGTCACCTTGACCCGGATATTTACGGTGTATTGAAGAATAAGCACGCCGGGTGGAAGCCTGCTTTTGGTCAGTACGAAATCCCGGCAAAGCATCTGGATGGGCAGGGCGTAGACGTAGGCGATGTCTTTTTGTTCTATGGAATGTTCCGTCAGACTGAAAAACTTCCAGACGGAACGCTCCATTTTGTAAAGGGTGCACCCATCCAGCATATCATCTATGGCTATATGGTAGTAAGCGAAATCCTGAAAGACCAGGATAAAATCAAAGAACTTTATCCGTGGCACCCGCACGCGGCAAGTACGGAACACCCGGACAACCGCCTTTACCTCGCTACGGACTACGGCGTGTTCGAGAACCGTGATTCTCTCCTTCTTAGTAAACCGGGACAGCCGAACCGTCGGCTTTGGAATTTGCCTGCTTTCTGCGCCGCTCGTGACATTTTCATTTCTTGGCAGGGTAAGAATACCCCCGTGCTGGTAAATGGTCACGCAGAGCTGAACTCCGCTTGCCGGGGTCAGGAGTTCGTCATCACCGCCAAGACACCAGAACTCGAAAAAGAACTCCGGAAGTGGGCGGAAAGCCTGATTGGACACGCGCTAGCCTGAGCAGGAGGACAGCGGGATGGATACAATACATTTTCTCTATCCAGACGAAAACGGCTGTATTTACTGTAAGCGAATCAACGGCTTGATAAAGATTCTCCCGATGAAAACGCCCTGTCTTACCTGCGGAAAGCTGGCGGGAACGATTCAGGGCGCAGGATGCGAGTGCGTATGGAACGACTTCGATTTTGAGAATGGCGGGACAGTCGCTGTCTTTGACCCGTTGGCGGAGTATGACCGTATCAACCAGTTCAAGACCGTTCCCAAGAAAAAACGTCTGGCGGTCTGGAATCATCGGAATGAATGGGCGCATTCAAAATATGTACAGGCGCAGAACGAAGCCTTTTCTGAACCGGAGCAAAAGCTCTCAGCCCGGCGGGAGAAACGCCGGGAAAAGCTGATGGAGGAAGTACGGACGCTGAGTGAATCGCTCAAGGAGTACGGAGTAGAGCCGCCGGTTGGCTTTCCTTATGTCAGCGAGAAGGATATGGAGGACTGGCTGGCTCTCTGGCAGAGATTCAAGGAAAAATAAACGCTCAGAACTGAATAGCCCTACACGAGAAAGAGGTACGGAGGTAAAAATCCGCACCTCTTTTTGTTGATTTCCGTATTTTAACCATTTTTTCCAAATCCTCGCATTTATTGCCGGATAGTTGCATACACTTTGATTAAAGCAGTCGTATCAAACGACTAAAAGAAAGACGATGCCGGAGGGAAAAAGATTATGGCAAAGAAAAAATCTACAGAAACATCGGAAAATGCAGTGGTCAATCAGGAGAACAAGGAACCGAAGAAAAAACAGGAAGACATCCTTTTGGAAATGATTCAGCGGTATCGAATCTCCCATACGAAAAACGGAATCTTTATCCATATCCCCAAAACGAATGGAAAACTGGAAGCCTACAATTTGAACGACAGTCGGCTGAAAATCAAGCTCAAAAGTATGTTCAAGGATGAAGTTGGAGAGTTTCCGCCAGACGCAGTTATCCAGAATTGCTTACAGTACACGGAAAGTCATGCGATGGAACTTCCGTTGGAAGAGGTAAAGTACCGAATTGCCTCACGCGATAAATCGGTGATTTACGATTTACAGAACGGAAAGTGCGTTGTAGTAAATGAAAAAGGCTGGCGAATCGTAGATAACATCTACCCGATGTTTCTGAAAGGCGCGGACGAAATTGAACAGGTAATGCCTATTCACGGCAGCGGAAAGAAAGGACTTGACCGAATCGACCGCTATTTGAACCTCTCGCCAGAGGAAAAGTTCTTGCTCAAGGTTTATCTTGTCACCTGTTTCAACCCGGATATCACCTTCCCGTCTGTCAGCATCGACGGAACAAACGGCTCCGGTAAGAGCACCCTTTCCAGAATCATCAAGAAAATCATCGACCCTTCTTCCAATGAATTGGAAACGCTCCCGGATACGATTGACGACCTGCGGGTACGCCTGAATCAGGACTACTATCTCGCCTTTGATAATCTGTCCAGTATCAGCAAAAAACAGAGCGATTTTCTCTGCGCGGCGATTACAGGTGTAACAAGTTCCAACCGTATGAAGTATACGGATAATATCATCAACAGCGTTTATATCAAGCGTGGTATGTGTCTGAACGGTATCTCGCCTTTTGTTCAAAAGGCTGATTTGGCAGAGCGTGTACTGTTCTTTACCGCTAAGCTGATCAAGGATACTTCCCGTATCAGCGATATGACGTTCTGGAAAGACTTTTCTGCTGATTTACCGTATATCTTGGGCGGTATCTTTGACCTGTACTCGAAGGCAATGAAAATCTTGCCGACTGTCAAACTTCAAAAATTACAGCGGCTGGCAGACTTCCACCTTTTTGGATATGCAGTAGCTGAAGCTATGAAAACGGGGCTGGGCAAGAAGTTCAATGAAGTTTTGGAGGATAATAAGACCCGCCAGATGGAGATCACTTGTCAGAACGCCATGATTATCTCTCTCGTGGAAGATTTTTTGAAGAATGAAGAAGATGAGGGCTACTGGAAAGGAACGATGAGCCTGCTTTATAAGTCGCTCAAGGATTTCATGAGCCAGCAAAATATGACGGAGGAAATTTACAATCCCCGGACGTATCCCAAAGAAGCAAACCACCTGAGCAGGGCACTCCATCAGTACGAAGCTGCATTTGCGAGCAAAGGCATCCATTTTCAGAGTAAGAAAAATAGCAAGGGCAACATGGAGATTGAGATTACAACGGACTGGCTCAAAGACGACATAGGAACTATCAAACGTGTACCTATCATCACCTCCAAGACGTGACCTGATTTTTCGATTTAATAGGGAAAAGGGGCACCAGCATTCAAAGCGCTGGTGCCCCTTTGGCGTTAAACTGCTATTAAAAAATCACTTAAAAACGAGAAATCGCTTTCTTAAAACTGGTTTTCAGCTTATGAAAGACTCTCATTGGTTCCTTGCTCTTTCTTCAAGCTGAACTATTTAAGCGTATCCACTTTACTTTTAATAAAATTTCCGGTATGATAAATTTAAGAGCAGAACGAGTTTTCATAGAGAACGGCTCAGATAACCCCTATGAAAATTTGGAGTTTTACGAGTGAAAGCTGAGAAAGTCTTACGAGGGTCAAACCCGCCGGGAAGATGAACAAAAACCTCTGAACGTGAAAAACGGTTGGAACTCCATAACGAAACCGGTCTGAGAAAGTAATATCCGTACCAACAGAATATGCGGATATGGCGGAATTGGCAGACGCGTTAGATTCAGGTTCTAAT
>OLSP01002248.1_pt1 | contig 15983 bp, 10 predicted proteins | sample 1672941 | NCBI WGS metagenome assembly OLSP01 (sample SAMEA3136739, study PRJEB25190) | human gut metagenome | reverse complement strand
ACAGATGGATCACCTGTATTCCATTCCCAAGGCGGTTGGACAGAGTGGAGCGGCGACAACACAACCCTGCCGCAGATGCCGGAAGGCTATCTTGCCGATGAAAGCTACGATAAAGTCTTTATGAGCATCTCCGATGCAGAGGATGTCATTGATGTTGATAAAATGGTATCTTGGCACGCAGGTGCCTCCCGTATGGATGCAGGTCTGCAAATCACAAAGCAGTTGGCAGAAATTGCAAAAGAACACAAAGGCGAGGACCGCAACCTTATCATCTTTGTTGCCGCCAGCTCTCTGCCCTATCAGAACGGCATGGGCGTTCAGAATCTCCGCCCCGAAGCGGCACAGGCAGCGGCAACGGAATTGAAAAATAATTATAACGCTACCATCTTCGGCTTTGGTGACTTCCGTGCGCTGAACTTGCAAAGCGGAATGTCCTCAGAGGAACAGCGTACACAATTCAATGAAACCATGCCCGGAATCTGCGGCAATTCCAACACACTGGATGGCACACCCTATTTCAAGGGCTTGAGCCAAGTGCATGATATTGATGAGGCGCTCAATGAACTGCTGATTCAGATTGACGCAAATGTCAATCCAAATGCGGAACGCCGGCATATCAATGTGGAGAACTTCCAAGAAAAATCCACAGAGCCTACCTCGCATACCTCGCATACTTGGAAGGAATTGAAAGAGAAACACCATATTCTTACAAGCAGTGCCATCAACGAAACTGCCTCTGTGGATTATTACCGCTTTACGGGGTATGAAAACGGCAATCCGCAATTTGCCGCAACCCCCTTTCGGCACTTCGAGCTGAGCCTTTCCAGTATCGACAGTAGCGACAGTAGCGGCAGTAACGACAGTATTCAAACGGCACTCAGCCTTCAGCCGATTCCCCCTGCAAAAACAACAGGGACTGCCTACGGCGAAAAAGCAGTCATTACCATTACCGATCCCGTCTGTGTGGACTATAAATGGGCAGGGCGTTGGACACCGGATTTCAATCCGCCCGACCACGAGCACGCCGCGCGTGGTGTGAAGCACAGCCCCACAAATCCGGAACAAAATGAAACCACAAGCGACACCATGAAATTAAAATTTGACGGTTGGTACCGTCTTTGGGATGACAACATTGACCATGAGGAGAATGGAAAGAAAACTTGGACGACGTATGACGGGAAAAAATACGTTGCCTATCAGGATAACGTATATGATGCCTTCGGCAGTGATTTAACCCTGTATGGGCGTTGGATTCCTTCCATTGATGTAAATTTCCAATGGATTGGCTCTGTCATCCCCGCAGATGCCACACCGCCTTCCACCGTTTCCCTTGCACTGAGCGATGACGGAACCGCTTCCTTTACCCCCGCCGTACCATCCCAAGAGGGGTATGAATTTGACGGCTGGTATAAGAATTCCGCCTGCACAGATCGTTATAATGAAAGCGGCGAAAACCTAACAAAGAATACCTTCCTTTACGGCCGTTGGACGAAAATCGGCACAAAAAAGGTTACCTTTACCGTTGTAAACGGCAGTTGGAATACGGAAAGCGATTGGTACAAAAATAACATCGGAAATACAGATGCAGATACAGCTACTGACACCATTACCGTCAATGTTCCCCTGCGCAACGGCAAGGGCACGCTGACACCCGATTTGGTTCCTCATGTAGATAATCAGGATATGATACCCGCAGAAGGCTACAAAGCACCCGGCACTTGGGGAGATAACGCCCCCGATACCAATACGGATGCCATCACCGAGGACGGCACCTATGCCTACACCTATACCTTCCCCGAAGCGAATACCTATACGATTACCTATCGTTGGGTAACAGGCACAGAGGTACCCGAGGATGCGAAACTGCCTGCACAGCAGAAACAAAAAGAAAGCGGTGCCGGCAAAAATCCGACCTTTGAGATTGCAACCGTAACCTCTGCTGATAAAAAATGGAGCTTTAGCGGTTGGTATACAAACGAAGCATTAGCCGGCACAGCAATTAGCGACAGGTATACCTTCCCTGAAGACAACGCAAATGACACAAAAAACCTCACGCTTTACGGCAAATGGACACATGACCCCTGCACCGTAACCTTCTATGCGGACTACTTCCAGCCTGCACAGGGGCATTTTAATACAGATGATTACTCAATAAGCTATACCGTTCCTTACGGCTCTACACTTACCAAGGAACAGGATACCGTTCCCACACCCGTCACAGAGCTTGCGCACACCTACTACTTCGAGGGTTGGAGGGATGATTATAAAACATCTCTCCTCGATACAGAGGAAGAGCAGGAGGATACAGAGGAAGAGCAGGAGGATACACAGGATGCAGAGGACACAGACGAGCCTGCGACCCATGCGGCGGATTCCTCTGCCGTCACAGGCACCTTCTACACCAGTAAGGCAATTCAGGATATGACGATAAAGTCTGACTTGAATTTCGTGGCACAATGGTGGCCCATTGTTACCTTTAATGCCAACGGCGGCGATTGGGAGCTTATGGAGGACAGACCTACCGAACGCTACGTCCCCGTACCTGCAAACAGCGACCATATTGATGCCCTGCGTCCCCCCGCAAGGGAAGGCTACACCTTCCTTGGATGGTATGACAGTGCAGAAAATACTTCCGGAGAACCCATTGATTTTAAAACCCAAACCTTCGATGGTGCGGCAACCGTTTATGCACACTGGGCAAAAAATGCCACCGTCACCTTCAAAATCGTAAACGGCTATTGGTCGGGCAATACCGCAGAGGATAAAACGGTTACCGTTGTACTGCATCCGCAGGCAAATGGTTCTGCAAGCGGCACATTGGATGCAAGCCATGTTCCCACCATTATGATTCCTGCCGCAGGCTATGAAAATACCCCCGGTCATTGGGATGTGACACCAAATACCGAAGAAAACGGTATCAGCGGCAATGTAACCTATACCTATATCTTCGGCAAAAAGCACCACAGCAGCAGTGATGACAACAACAATAGCAGCAAAGACGAAAACAAGGACAAGGATAACAACAAAGAAAATAACAAAGACAACAATACCGGCGAAACCACGCCGACAAAGGTTCCCGCTTTGCTCAACGGCAGCAATCATTTTGCTTATGTTGTAGGCTATAAAGACGGCAACGTAAGGCCGCAGGGCAACATCACCCGTGCGGAAACCGCCGCTATCTTCTTCCGCCTGCTGAAGGAGGAGGTGCGCAGCGAAAACCTCAGCAAGCACAACGATTTTGCCGATGTAACAGAGGACAGCTGGTACAACACAGCAGTTTCCACCATGGCAGGCATGAATATTCTCAAGGGCCGCACAGCAAACAGCTTTGCACCGCAGGCCCCCATTACCCGTGCGGAATTTGCCGCCATCTGCGCCCGTTTTGACAGCGGTAAGGCAGAGGAAAACAGCGGCTTTACGGATATTTCCGGTCATTGGGCGGAAAAGGAAATTGAGCGTGCCGCCACCCTTGGCTGGGTAAGCGGCTATACGGACGGCAGCTTCCACCCCGATGCCCCGATTACAAGAGCAGAGGAAATGACACTGATTAACCGTGTGCTTTGCCGTATGCCCGAAACAAAGGCCGACCTTTTGGACAGCATGACCAAATGGCCCGATAATCAGCCCGGCGCATGGTATTATCTGGCTGTGCAGGAGGCAACCAACAGCCACACCTATGAGCAGAAGGATTCCAAGTATGAAACATGGGCAGCACTGACCGCAGAGCCGGATTGGAGCAAATATTAAACGAAAGCAATCAAAAAGGCTGTCATTCCAGTAAAAGGGATGACAGCCTTCTTCTTTTCTTTAAAACAGAAGATTTAATTCCGTTTTCGCCTTCTCAATATCCTGCAAAATCGTCTTTTGCTTTTCATCAAACAGCAGCTCCGCGTTATACCGATAATATTTCTCCGAGCCATTCTCGCTGATGAATTTCACGCTATAGAAGTTCGTGGTCAGCTCCGTAATGAAGATAACCATCTCCTGCCCTGCGCCGAAGGCTTCCTCCAGAAATGCGAAGGCATTGTCCAGCATCGCAGACGCATCCGCAATGGCGTTTTCCCGCCCTTCCGCCTCTTTTGCGAAAAGTCCCTTCACCAGCGCAAACGCATCCTCTTTTTCCCGACAGCCGTTCCGCTTGCCCTCCGCAAGGAAGAAATGCAGCCGCTCCAATTCACGCATGCAGGCATGCTCCGCCGTTTTCTCCAGAAGTCCCGCCTTCCGCTCCTTCGCAAAAGCAGCTTCTCTTTCCTCCACCAGTCCCGTAAAGAGGTTCTCCCAAGGCGTTTCCTTGCAATAGGGGCTGTTGAACCTCTCCTTCAGCTCCAGCAATGCCCCATGCAGTCCCGTTACGGTCAAATCCGCCTCGTATGCCCCACGGATGCCCTCGGAAAGCCTGCTCAGCAAAAGTCCCATCACGCTCAGCCGCTCGTCAAACGGTGCATCCTGCAGCTTTGTCACCGCCTGCTTGGTATAGCTCCCCTGCAAAATATCGTCCACGCGGTAATCGGTGCGATATTTGCGGTACAAATCCAGATAATTCGCAAAATCCTTTGCAATCCTGCGGTGCTGCAAGTACTGATAAATCAGCCCCTCCTCTACCGGCAGATTCATATCCTCATACACCTTCAGGATGGTAGAAAGATCCTCCCACCCTCTCGCCGTCACAAACCGCTTGCCATCCACCGTTGTCTCCATGGCATAAAAATGATCCTTGCGAATTTCCAGATAGGACAGAATCGCCCCATGGATGCCCTGCTGATAGGCATATTCCTTCCAGACGGAAAAATCAGGCTCTACGTCGATTTTCTTCACACGGTCAAGCGTTACCACGTCAAATTCACGCACGCTTTTGTTGTATTCGGGAGGATTGCCTGCCGCGGCAATCAGCCAGCCCTCCGGCACCTTATGCGCGCCAAAGGTTTTGCACTGCAAAAATTGGAGCATGGCAGGCGCAAGCGTTTCGGAGGCACAGTTGATTTCATCAATAAACAAAATCCCCTCCTGTAAACCGGTTTCCTCCATTTTATCATAAACCGATGCGATAATTTCGCTCATGGTGTATTCCGTTACGGTGTATTCCTTTCCGCCGTATTCCTTCTTGCTGATAAAGGGCAGCCCGATGGCAGACTGACGCGTATGATGCGTAATGCTGTAGGATACCAGTGCCACGCCGCACTCCCTCGCCACCTGCTCCATCACAGCGGTTTTCCCGATACCGGGCGCGCCCATCAGCAGAACGGGTCTTTGTCTGACCGCAGGAATACGGTATTCCCCAAACTCGTCCTTCGCCAGATACGCCTGAATGGCATATTTGATTTCTTCCTTCGCTTTTTTAATATTCATGCTATCCTCCTAACGCCCATGAGACGGCAGTCCCAAGGACAAATCCTCTTTCCCCAGTATCAGCTTCATCGCCCATGGCGGCACGCCGACATCCGTATAATCCTCATGATAGAACACAAAGGCGGCATCATAAGGCGGTCTGCGCTTGGGGAAGGTGCCATAGCCGTCTGTGAAATAAATCAGACCCTTTAGGTTCTGAAACGCCCTTTCGGCAATCAATTTATCAACGTATTGGAACACAGGGCGGAAATCCGTACCGCCGCTCCCCCTTAATTCAAAGTCCTCCATAAACTGCGCCAACTCCTCCTTGGAGGTTATCCTTTTATCCATCTGCACCGCCGCATCGCACTGTATGATATGCACGTTCATTTTATGGAAAAAGCTTTCACTGCTTGAAAGAATCGCGTAGGTTTCCTCTAAGAACCGCTTCACCGTTTCCCCCTCGCAGGATTCGGAGGTATCAATGGCAATCACCAGCTCCTCCACCTTCTTCACTTCCTTATATTCCAGTGCTTCAATCAACGGCAAATTGCCGTACATCTGCAAGCCATAGGTATAGAAGATAAAATCGAAGGCATCGTCATCCACGCGCATATCCTCCTTGAGCGTCACGAATTTCTGCAAAAACTGCCGATAATCGTAGCGTTCCCTGTTCTCGACCTTCAGATATTGCAGAAGCTCGCCTGCCTCTGCGCCCATATCCTTGGAGAAGGTTTCGAGGTTGGTTTCGGTCTTTTCCCCGATTTCTGTCCATTTTTCCTCCAGCTGCTGCTGTTTTTCGTCCTGTTCCTCCTGCTCCTGCTGTTGGTCGTTGCTGTTATCCTGGTTATCTCCGTCCTTGTTATTCTCGTCCTCGTCATCCTTCTGATGCTCCCAGAAGACATGGTCGTCTACCCAGAATTCCAGCTGTAGCTTACCGAATTCCTGCAAGGAAAGTTTTTTTTCTTCCAGTACGCGATAAATACCCTCGGCGGAAAGCACCTTCAATTCTCTGCGGAGCATATCGTACATTTCGTTTCGTTTATCGGAGACAACGAGCCGCACCGCCTTCACAGACAGCGAATCCACGATAGATTCCACCGCGATATCGCAGGCGAGGTGCCAGAGCTCCTCATCCCGATGGTTCAGATGGAAGGGATGGCGGAACAGGCAATGCAGGACCATGTGCAGATAGGCGCGATTGACAAGCACGCGGTCGCTCAGATAGCGCTGTACGAGGTAGCGCGGGTTAAACAATATCTTTTCGCCGTCTGTCCCGACGTACAGGGAGGAAAGGTTCATTTCGTACCTAAGACCGCTGAGTGCCAAATCAAGAAAGCGCATGGAAAGGTAAAGCTCGTTACGCGATGCGCTTAAAATATCCGTACCGATACGGATGAGGTTTTGATGTGTTTCGTTCATGCCTTCTCACCTTCTTTCTAAAACCTTAAAACCGTGGGACGCTGTCCCACACCCTGACAGGGGAATGATTCCCCTGTACCCCCATTTGCAGAACCATTTCATGGTTCTGCGGTATATCAAAAATATGTATTATTATAGGTCGAATGTTTTTTTCTTTTTGGTTGCGGCAAAATGCCTATGCTGATAATCCATCAAAAAGCTCAGCACTGCGGTCTGCCCCTTTTTCTGCGCAAGGGCAATCAATTCGGGTGTGGTTTCCGCCGTCAGCAGTCCCCAATCCGCGAACAGCCGCAGGGTTTCCCCCTCCTTCTGCTCCATGAAATACGCCGCCGCCCAGAGCAAATGCTCCCGCAGATAATCAAGGTAGACCTCCCTGTGCTTCTCCTGCAAGCGATACGGATACCGCAGGCGGCTCATGGCAAGCAAAAGCACCGTTTCCGCGGCATCCTCGCGCTTCGTCAGATAGAAAATCTCATCATAACGGCGGAAGTCAATCTCGGAATTCCCGATGCACTGGCGGAAAATATGCCCCGTGCCATAATTCACCTGATGGAACAGCCTTGCCGGCGTATCCTCGATATATTCATACTGAAAATCGGGCAGTACCAGCTCTGCGTGCTTCGTTTCGCCGCCCTCGATGGGGAAATCAATCGACAGCTGCAATTCATGGTTCAGCCCCGAAATCAAATCGGAGATATGTCTGCAACGCCCGAAGGAAAGGTGTTTCAGACTGTCGCAGTTCAGAAACAGCCCCGTATTTAATTCCCTTGCCGCCAGCGGGATATTGATTTTCTCCATCCTGCGGCAGTTATAAAAGGCATACCGCCCGATGCTTTCCACGCTCTCCGGCAGGCGAAGCTCCTTCAGCCGTTCACAGCCGTAAAACGCATAATCCCCGATGCTTCTGACCGCCCTCGGCAGGGAAATTTCCTGCAGCGCCCCGCAGCCATCGAACATCCGCTTGGAAACCGCCGTCAATCTCTCCGGCAGATGTACCCGCTCCAGTGCGGCACAGCCCGAAAAGGCAAACGCCCCGATTTCCGCAATCGTATCCGGCAGGAAAACCCTTCGCAATGCCTGCCCCTCCGCGGTTTCGGCAGGTGGCTCCGTCACAAAGGAAAGGCTCGCCTCCTTCTCCTCGCCGATTTCCGCATGGGGTGCCTCCTTTTCTGCTGCAAATGCCCTTTCGGCAACCGCAATGACGGGCAGTCCGTCAATCTTGGCAGGAACATGCAGCTCCGCACAGCGACCATGCAGCTTTTTCAGCACCACGCCGCCCTCTTTTTTTTCGTATTCTATCTGTATGGACAAATTCTCTTTTGCCATTGGAATTTTCCTTTCTTCCGTCCAACCTTTGCCTGTCCGCTTTCGCAATTTTTTCGTGTTTTTTACCTGTCCACTCTGTCCACTTTGTCTATCCTCTGTCCACCCTTTTTCATACTGTATCCATTATATTCTCATTGAAACAGACTGTCAATTTCGGCATAAAAAAGCCCTCCAAAAAGGAGGGCTTGATTCTCTGTGTAAGCAGAAATTATTTCAGGTTTGCTTTCAGAACCTCTGCAATCTTTGTGATACCTTCAACAATCTTGTCTTCAGGCATGCAGGAGTAGTTCAGACGGAAGTGGTTTTCCTTACCGCCGTTAGGGAAGAAGCTGCCGCCGGGAACGTAAGCAACGTTCTTTTCCAGACACTGAGGCGCGATAACCTTTGCGTCCATGTATTCGGGCAGTACGCACCATGTGAACAGACCACCTTCGGGATGTGTGAATTTTACTTCCTTCGGGAAGGTTTCTTCCATTGTTTTCAGCATTGCGTCACGTCTCTTAACGTAAACTGCTTTGATTTTTTCAACGTGTGCATCCAGATCGTTATCCTCCAAGAACTGATTTGTAATCAGCTGGTCGATTGTGGAGGACTGCAGGTCAGCACCCTGTTTGATGAAGTTGTATTTGCCCAGAACTTCTGCGTTTGTGGAGCAAACCCAACCGATACGCAGACCGGGTGCGAAAATCTTGGACATTGTGCCCAGGAAGATTACCAGATCCTTTGTATCCATGGATTTCAGGGAAGGCAGGAATTCGCCTTCAAAACGCAGTTCGCCGTAAGGGTTATCTTCGATAACGGGGATTTCATATTTGTTAATCAGTTCCATGAATTTCTGTCTTCTTTCCAGAGTCCATGTTTTGCCTGTAGGGTTCTGGAAATCGGGGATAACGTAAATCATTTTTACGTTTTCTGTTGTAGCCAGAATCTTATCCAGCTCTTCGGGAATCATACCTGCATCATCTGTAGGAACTTCTACGAAAGTAGGTTCACAAGCCTTGAACGCATTGATTGCACCCAGATAAGAGGGGCTTTCTACCAGAACAACATCGCCGGGGTTCAGGAATACACGAGCGGAGAAATCCAGACCCTGCTGAGAACCGCTTGTAATCAGGATATCATCGATGCTTACATGGATATCGTTTTTCGCTGCCATTCTTGCAACGATTTTTTCACGCAGGGATGCAAAACCGTCTGTACCTGTGTACTGCAGCGCAACTCTACCCATATTATCCATTACCTTACAAGCCGCTTCCTTAACGCCTTCTGTAGGGAACAGCTCGGGTGCGGGCATACCGCCTGCGAAAGAGATAACTTCGGGTTTTGCTGTCAGTGCCAACAAAGCTCTGATTTCGGAACCTTTTAACAGATTCATTCTGTTTGCAAATTTAACTGCCATTGGATCTTCCTCCTTAAGAATATAAAATGAATACGTGCATTAGTGTCAGACAACAATAAAGGAATTTTCTTTTATTTTGGCAAAATATCAAAAATATTCCTTCATACCGTTATTAAAACACAAAAAATAAACAAAGTCAATCCCTTCTGCCTTTTGTACAAAAACAAAAACAACCAAAACATGGAAATGATTTTCAGGAATTTTACATCAATTCGATATTTTTAGCAAACCGATAGAAAAATCATATACATTCTATTTTCATAGGAAAAATAGGAAAAGAAGTTTCATTTTTTCCGCATCTTTTCATGTTACTTTGTCATAGTTTATGCTATAATGAAAAATATTGGGCTTCTGCGCCCATATTGATGTACCGAACGAAGTACATCTTACCATTTCATGACAGAGAAAACAAGCATAGACAGGGTGTGAACGATGGAAGTTTTCAAAAACATTTTCGACAACCTCGGAATCACAGAATTCGCAAGGCCCTCCCTCGGCATTTCCGATATTCTGGATATCCTCATTGTTGCCTATATTATTTATAAAATCATATTCTGGATCAAGGAAACACGCGCGTGGGTGCTGTTCAAGGGGATTCTGGTTATTTTCGCCCTTGCGGCGGTTGCCATGCTCTTAAAGCTGAATACGATTCTTTGGATTCTTTCCAACACCATTTCCGTCGGCATCATTGCGGTTATCGTTGTATTCCAGCCGGAGCTGCGAAAGGCACTGGAGCAGCTGGGCAAAGGAAAATTCTTCACCGCCTTCGCCAGAAGCTCTGAAGAAACCGATGATAAAGCTGCACAACGAACCGTGGATGAAATTGTGAAGGCTGCTGAAAAAATGGGTTCTGTGAAAACAGGTGCCTTAATCCTGATTGAGCAGAAGGTTCCTCTTGGAGACTTTGAACGCACGGGGATTCCTGTGGATGCCATCGTTTCCAGTCAGCTGCTCATCAATATTTTTGAACACAATACACCACTGCATGACGGCGCAGTGATTGTGCGGCGCAACCGCGTGGCTGCCGCTACATGCTTTCTGCCCCTGACGGACAGCAACGAGGTCAGCATGGAGCTTGGCACAAGGCACAGAGCCGCCATCGGCGCAAGCGAGGTTTTCGATGCGTATGTTATTGTGGTTTCCGAGGAAACCGGCGCCATCTCTCTGGCAAGGGGCGGCGTGCTTTACCGTGACCTCTCCCCTGAGCAGCTGAAAAATATGATTTCTCAGCCGCGCAAGGAAGGCAGCAAGAAGACATTTGCAACCATTTGGAAAGGACGGCAGGAGAAAGAATGAAAAAATTTCAGGAATTACTGACGAAGGATCTTGGCTGGAAGCTGCTTTCCATTGCCATTGCCGCGACCATGTGGTTTATGGTAATCAACATCACGCAGCCTGTGGATACGCGCAGCTACAGCAGACCTTTAACCTTGGAAAATATGGATACACTGACCTCCCGCGGGCTGACCGTCGGCAACGCAGAGGAGCTGAAAAACACAAAAATTACCGTAAAGGTGAAGGCACAGCGAACCGCACTGGACAGACTGAGCCAGAACCCCGACTGGATTACCGCCTCGGTGGATTTATCCGAGCTGGCTTATGCAGTGAACGGGGATTCCGTTGCGCTGCCCGTCAATGTTTCCATTGATCAGGGCGGTACAGCCTATGCCATCAGCAGCAAGGCACCTGCCGTTGTGGAGGCACAGGTGGAAACCCTGCGAACAAAGGAATTTCCCATTGAGGTAGAATTAAACGGCAAGCCCGACAGTGACATTACCCTTTCCGACCCTGTTCTGAGCGCAGAGACCGTAACCGTTTCCGGTCCCGTATCTCTGGTGCGGCAGGTTGCGAAGGTAAAGGCAATCATCAACGCGGAGGAGCTGGAAGAAAATACAGATATTCACGCAAAGCTTGCCTGCTATGATTACCATGGCGCAGAGGTAACGGGCGTTTCGCTGAACATCCGCGAGGTAACGGTTTCCTATGCGGTACATGATGCAAAGCAGGTGCCGATTCAGGTGGATATCACAGGCACGCCTGCAAACGGCTATCAGGTCGGCACGGTTTCCTGCTCGCCGAAATATGCAGAGGTGACAGGCTCTAAAGAGGATTTGGATGCCCTGCTTTCCATTCATCTGGACAGCATTGACGTTTCGGGGCGCACTGCCGCAGTGACAAAGACATTCAATCTGGAAAATTATCTGCCGGACGGCATTTCCTTAAATGATGACAACCGCAGCAGCGTACAGGTAACGGTTGCCATCGAGACGGCGCAGAAAGGAAAGCAGTTCACACTGGATGAATCCCGTTTAACCATTCTGGGGCAGGAGGACGGCAAGACCTACTCTTTCGGGACGGCACATGTCACCGTTACAGGCGACAGCAGCAGCCTGAACGGACTGCGCGCAGAGGATCTGAATGGCAGTGTGCATGTAAACGGCATGTCCGAAGGGACGCATCGAGTTCTGGTGCATCTGGATTTGCCCAACGGCTTGAACGCAAGCCCTGTTTATATTGATGTAACCGTTTCCGGTGACGGCAGTGCATCGGCGAACGAATAAGGTTTTGGAGGAAGAAAAATGGCTAGATTATTTGGTACAGATGGCGTAAGAGGTGTTGCAAACACAGAATTGACAGGCGAGTTGGCGTTCCGCTTAGGCAGAGCCGGTGCGTATGTGCTGACAAAGGAAACAAAGCACGCCCCTCGTATTCTGGTTGCTATGGATACCCGTATCAGTGGGGATATGCTGGAAAGCGCACTGGTTTCCGGCATCTGCTCCGTCGGCGCGCACGCAGTTGTGGCAGGGGTGATCCCCACGCCTGCGGTTGCGTATCTGGTAAGAAAATACAGACTGGATGCAGGTGTTATGATTTCCGCATCCCATAACCCTGTGGAATATAACGGGATTAAATTCTTCAACAATCAGGGCTATAAGCTGAGCGATGCACTGGAGGATGAAATCGAAAACATTATCATGAGTCATCCGGAAATTCTGCCCAGTCCTACCGGCATCGGGCTTGGCACGAAGGAATATGCCGAGGATGCATTAGATGATTATATTGCATTTCTGACACGGACAACCACCGAAAAATTTGACGGCATCAAGGTTGCACTGGACTGCGCAAACGGGGCAGCCTATAAAGCGGCTCCCATTGCCATGCTTGATTTGGGCGCAAGCCTGTGCATCATCCATAATGAGCCTGACGGCACAAATATCAATGATAAATGCGGCTCCACCCACATGGATGATCTCAAAGAAATGGTTGTGCAGAACGGGGCGGATATCGGGTTCGCCTTTGACGGGGACGCTGACCGCTGTCTGGCTGTGGATGAAAAGGGCAACCTGATTGATGGGGATAAGATTCTTGCCATTTGCGGTCTGGATATGAAGGAAAGAGGCGCATTGGCGAAGGATACGATTGTCGGAACGGTGATGTCCAACCTTGGGCTGACGATGATGGGCAAGGAAAAGGATATCCATATTTTGCAGACCTCCGTCGGGGACAGATACGTTTTGGAACGGATGCTTGCGGATGGCTACAACATCGGCGGCGAGCAGAGCGGTCATGTTATCTTCCTTGACCACAACACTACGGGCGACGGTACGCTGACTGCCATTCAATTGCTTTCCGTACTGAAACGCAGCGGCAAGAAGGCCTCCGAGCTGGCAGGCATTATGCAGACCATGCCACAGGTTCTGGTCAATGCGCGCGTGAATAATGCAAAGAAAAACAGCTACATGGAGGATGATGTGGTACGCAGAGGGATTGCGGAGCTGGAGGAAAAATTCGCACAGGACGGACGCGTGCTGATTCGTACCTCCGGCACAGAGCCACTGGTACGCGTGATGATTGAAGGGACAGATATTAAAAAAATGGATGCAGAGGCAAGAAAGCTTGCTGCGCTCATCGAAGAACGTTTGCAGTGATTTCTGAGGATTGACAGAAAATTCCTTTCCCGTTACAATATAGATTGGAATATAGGTCGGAGAACTCTCCGACCATGCTGTCCTTCTGCTCAGTTGGATAGAGCGTCCGCCTCCTAAGCGGTTGTTCAATCCTCACTATTTACAATTTCATTTGATATACGCGCCAATAGCTCAGTTGGATAGAGCGTCCCCCTCCTAAGGGGAAGGCCGGGGGTTCGAATCCCTTTTGGCGCGCCAGATAATAACGCCGAAAGCCTTTGTTTTCAAGGGTTTTCGGCTTTTTTATTGAGCAGTAAAAGAAAAAATAATCAAGCTTCGCTTGGAGAGGTTTTTCTCTTTTATTGCTGCAAGGGAATCATGGTTCGGGTGTTTCGTATCGCTTATATTATACAGTAAATTCAGTGGTTTTGTACAGTAGCCGAATTTTTAGGTGATTAGCGGCGTTAAATACGGTTGGTGTCGGATGACCTTTATTTGCCCGAATTATTCTTTTCGTACATGGCGATGGCAAACTCAAGCATCTGTTTTCCGGCTGAATCAGAAGCCACTTCCTCAAGCTTTTTTGCAAAATCTTCATCTGCCAGAGAGATTGTCACTTTAGATTCAGAATCCGATTTGCCAGAGCGACTAAGGAACTTTCCAATCGCTTTCGCTGTATCAATTCTTACGCTGTCCTCCGGCGTTTCGTAATAGTCCTGTATCGTACTCAACTGACGATGGGCGGTATCCTTAGCCAAGCTCACATAGTCATGCCTGTTATAATCAAGTTTTTTTGTGATTGAGAAATGCCTTAGGCTATACAGGTCTACTTTTGGAAGTCCTAAAGGCTCATCCGCCGGGCGCAGCGCCGCCCACCGGCTTGCCAGCGCCGCAGCCAACTTTGCCGCCAAGGAAGCCTTTTTAAAGGCGGCAGGCACCGGCCTGCGGGAGCCGTTCTCCCTGTGTGAGATCGAGGCTGTCCGGCTGGAAAGCGGTGCACCCGCCTATCATTTTTCCGGCCAGACGGCGGAATGGATGCAGGCCCATGGCCTTTCCGCCCGGCTCTCTCTGAGCCACGAGGGCGGCATGGCGCTGGCCTTCTGCACACTGGAAACTCTGTAAGCCTTTGTGCATACAATGGAATATCCCCTGCGCTGCATAACCGGCGCGCAGCCGGCTCATACTGAGATCAGACGAAGATGCGCCGGACGCATCACATAAGCGGGGCGCATCCTCCAAATGCAGGGAGGGAGATTCCATGGAGGTACACAGAGGAGAAGTTTTTTACGCAGATCTTTCGCCGGTGGTGGGGTCGGAGCAGGGCGGCGTGCGCCCGGTACTGATCGTGCAGAACGAGATCGGCAACCGGCACAGCCCTACCGTGATTGCTGCGGCCATTACATCCCGGCTGGACAAAGCCCGCCTGCCCACCCACATCAATATCCGGGCAGCGGATACCGGCCTTGCCAAGGACAGCGTGGTGCTGCTGGAGCAGATCCGCACGCTGGATAAGCACCGCCTGCGGGAGCGGGCCGGGCAGATCACGCCGGAAGATCAGAAACGTGTGGATCAGGCTTTGGATGTAAGCCTGGGGCTTACTTCATATTAAGGGGCTGTTGCAAAACAGCTCTCTGAAAAGATCATGCACAAAACCCGGAACCTTTTTTCGGCCAAAACGGCTCAAAAAGGGCTCCGGGTTTCTGATTTTACGCTGTTTCTTTGTGCAAGCTGCGATCGTTTTTTCATTTTCCAGCTTAATTTTTTTGAAAAGGCGCGCGAAGGCTGGTTATTCCCGCCAGAAAATGCTATACTTTTCTGTAGAATGGTTGTGCTGTCGTGCACAGCATATGCAGGTTTTATGATGATATCGGAGGGCTGATTATATGATCATCCAGAGCAAAAAAGTATGGATCGCCGACCAGTTCATTTCTGCCGCAGTCGAGCTGGAGCAGGGCAAGATCACCGGCATCTTCCCCTATGGTGAAAAGCAGGCCGATGTGGACTATGGCTCCAAGCGCATCGTGCCCGGTTTTATGGATATCCACTGCCATGGTGCCTACGAGTTCGACACCAACGACGCAAAGCCGGAGGGCCTGCGCTACTGGGCAAAGCATATCGTCTCTGAGGGTGTGACCAGCTTTCTGGCCACTACCGTCACCCAGAGCGTGGAGGTGCTGACCAACGCCGTGGCCAATGTGGCCGACGTGATGGAGGGCAGCTACGAAGGTGCCGAGATCCTTGGCATCCACTTTGAAGGACCTTACCTCGATATGAAGTACAAGGGCGCACAGCCTCCGGAGTACATCGCAAAGCCCAGCGTGGAGCAGTTCAAGCACTACCAGCAGGCAGCACGCGGCCACATCCGCTATGTGACCCTTGCACCGGAACACGACGAAGGGTTTGCACTGACCCATTACCTGACCGGGCACGGCGTGGTGGTCAGCATCGGCCATAGTGCCGCCACCTATGAGCAGGCCGTGATGGCCTATGCCAACGGTGCCCGCTCCATGACCCACGTGTACAACGGCATGTCCCCCTTCGCCCACCGCGCCAACGGTCTGGTGGGCGCAGCCTACCGCATCCGCACCATGTACGGCGAGATC
>OLSP01002220.1_pt1 | contig 16177 bp, 9 predicted proteins | sample 1672941 | NCBI WGS metagenome assembly OLSP01 (sample SAMEA3136739, study PRJEB25190) | human gut metagenome | reverse complement strand
TGTTAAAATTTGCTGTTCCGGTCATTCTCGGAAATCTGTTCCAGCTTTTTTATACACTCGCTGACTCTGTGATCGTCGGCAAGACTCTTGGTGCTGACTCTGATCTGCTGGCTCACCAGATTCTCAGATGGATGCAGATCCCGGATGACATCTCCGGAGAAGCTTATGATTATATGTTCGTGGTCCTTCTCGGAACGGGCGCTACTGTTTTTTACAATATGATCTCAAACATGCTCCGTGCACTTGGTGACAGCAAAACTCCACTTTATTTCCTGGTGTTTTCTTCTGTTTTGAATATTTTTCTGGATATCCTGTTTATTGTACCGTTCCATATGGGTGTTGCGGAAGCTGCATGGGCTACGATCCTTTCACAGTTTCTCTCTGCCCTGTTCAGTCTGATCGTCGGGCTGAAAAACTTTCCGGTACTGCTGCAGTCGCCGGATATACGGCTGCTTCCAAGGCAGATCAGGTTTCAGTTCTTGTGAATAATGCCATGATGACTGCTATTTCCAACTATGTTGCCCAGAATTTCGGTGCGGGCAAAAGTGACCGTATACGTCAGGGTGTGCGGGCTTGTCTGATCCAGACAGAAACGCTCAATCTTATTATGTGCGTCGGCATTCTGCTCCTGCGTCATCCGATCGTGCAGATGTTCCTGTCCAATCCTACGAAGGAAATTTATCATTATTCCGATATGTATCTGACTGTTGTTGCACCGTTTTATTTTATCCTAGGGCTTCTTGCTGTTTACCGGACTTCCATCCAGAGTATGCAGAATGGGCAGGCTCCTTTTGCTGCCTGTATGATCGAACTGGTCATGCGTATCGCCGCTACCGTTAGTCTCTCCGGCATGATCGGATACACTTCTGTCTGCATCGCCAGTCCTCTCGCATGGATCGGAGCCTGCTCCCTGCTGATTCCGGTTTACTACAAGATGATGCGCAGAGCTTAACTGTTTATTTTTCTGCCGCCTTCTCGGCGTATTCTGTTGTTACGAGATCTTCATATGCTACTCGTTCATTCAGTTCACCGGCATCTTCGAGGATGTCTTCCAGGAGTTCAAAACTCTCTTTTTCGAAGATAAGATTGGATTTCCAGGTATCCTGATCATAGTAACGTTTTACGATAGTCGTAACTGTGTCGAGGTCAGTTTCTGCAAACTGTGGTGCAATGACTTTCGCGATTTCTTCCGGGGTGTGAGTCTGGACATATTCCATGCCTTTCTGGAGAGCATTTGTGAATTTCTGGATGACTTCTGGATTTTTTTGCATGTAACTGGTCTTTGCACTGTAGGAAGTGTATGGAACATAGCCGGAATCTACTCCGAGCGAAGCAACAACATATCCTGCGCCTTCTTTTTCCAGTGCAGTCGCAGACGGCTCAAATTCTACGGTAAAATCTGCTGAAGCATCACCTGTAAAAGCCGCCGCCGTGGAGCCGAAATCAATGCTCTGGTCGATGGTCAGGTCTTTCTGCGGATCCAGTCCGTTTTTACGTAGAATGTATTCAAAGACCATTTCCGGCATGCCGCCCTTGCGACCGCCGAGAACTTTCTTTCCTTTCAGATCTTCCCATTTGAAGTCAGGCATTTCTTCCCTTGCCACAAGGAAGTTTCCGGCGCGCTGAGTAAGCTGCGCAAAGTTCACTGCCGGGTCAGTCGCACCTTCCTGGTATGCATAAATGGATGCTTCTGCTCCCATAAATCCGATATCTGCCTCACCGGAGATCAGAGCAGTCAGAACTTTATCTGCACCAAAGCCCGTCACCAGTGTCAGATCCAGACCTTCCTCTGCAAAATATCCCTCTTCGATTGCCACATACTGCGGCGCATAGAAAATCGAATGCGCTACTTCATTCAGTGTAACCTTCGTAAGCTTCTCCTCTTCTCCATCTTTCTTCGCAGCAAATACTCCCATCGGCAGTGCCGTCACCGCCAGAACCACTGCTGCTGCCAGTGAGATCCATTTTTTATTTTTCATGCAGATACTCCTTTTGAAACTTCTGCTGTTAGAGTATGCACAAAGCAAAAAAATGTTCTCGGTACAATATTTTATTGCAAAATAATAATATTCTCTTCCCTGTTCTACTTCCTGTTCATCCATACATAGGTGTATCTTCGTCTCAGCCAGGCTCTCCTGTCCATGAATTTCTGACTGGTCAGAAGTTTATTCAGGAAACTGGTCACGGTTCGTTCTTCATGAGGTTCCAGTTCGATCTCACCATAGATCACTTTTTCGATCAGATTGCAGACACGGGTATACTCTCCCGATTCGATCTCTTCAAAAAAGTCTGCAATAAGCCTGTCTGTTTCCTCTGTATTCCATCCCAGCCGTGCCCTGATACCCACAAGTGCCAGATAACTGTAGATCTTTTTCTCTGTTCTCAGTATTTTTTCTCTCGGTGAAGCTCCCCTGTCTGCTTTTCTGTCAGTCCACAGGCAGACATTTCTTATCACTTCGCACACTATGATCACCGCTACAAAAAGGATAAGCAGTACTGCCACGATCCCAAGGCAGATCGCACCAACATCACGTGCGGCCCTGGTAAGTCTCTCACGGGCACTTTTGCCGCCTGCTCCATCCAGACCGGTTACCTCCTGTGAGCCAAAAGAATTATCTTTAAGCACAGCATTCTTCTGTGCGACATCCGGCGTACTTACCATCTTCTGAAGAGTAACTGCATCATAATAGTATCCCGGTGTCACATCCAGCGGAAGCCATCCGATTCCATCAAAATATGCTTCTGCCCACGCATGCGTATTTTCCCCGGTAAGGATGATCTCCTCACTCTGGCTGTTCTTGAGATCTGATTCCGAAATATAGTATCCTTCCACATATCTTGCAGGGATTCCATGGACTCTCAGTGCATCTACAGCTGCGGAAGCATACAGCATTGCATTTCCTCTCTGCGATCCTGTAAGGAAATATCTCACAAGGTCTTCTCCATCCGGAACTTCCTCTATATTCTCCGTATACTCAACGTTTTCTTTTAAGACATCTCTGATGCGGCAGATGGAACTGTAAATCCCATCACTGTCTGACTCGTAATCATCCCAGAACATCTGCTGGACCAGATCGCGTGTTTCGGGATCCACATCACGGTAAGTATCATAAACAAAGGCACGGTAAACAGCTTCCGTCTCACTGTACTGCTTCTGTTCTACTGATTCCGGTGTACTCACCCAGGGCTCTGTCACCATTAGTTCTGCCGGTCTTGTTCCGGAAGTTTCTTCTATCGTATAATTCCGTGCAGCAAAAAAACCTTTGTTACAAAATCTGATGTCTTTATCCTCAGTCAGTTTTCCTTTTTTGATATCTTCCACAGCTGCCGGTGTATATACATAGTAACGTGAAGCTCCGGTCACCCGGATCTGGATCTCATTTTTGTCTGGATTTTTTTCCTCATCACTATGAGCATAGTAATCTGAAATCTGGCAAAGCGGATCAAATGAATTTTCCTCAAGCCAGCCCAGCATTCCAGCATTCTCACCGCCATAGACAGCATCTGCCGGTTCTTCCCAGACTCCATCTTCATAAACAGATCCGACGAAACCTCGAAGATACAGTGTTTTCTGCTGCTCTGTCTTTAACTTAAGCATCTCCCTGGCATCCGCCTTAAGTTCGGATGCCAGATACAGATTTCCTTCCGGCAGTGTATCCTCTCCATATCGGATCTTGTGTATCTCTTCCTGTACAGATTCACGAAACTGACTGACTGCCAGAATTTCCTCCTCTGATACGACTCTTCCGAATATGCAGAAAACGATCAGGACTCCAATTGTCCAGCCCGCCCTGTTTCTTGTAAAAATCATCTCATCATCGGACACACACATTCCACAAAGAGCCGCAAACAAAAATCCACAGGCTGCAGGATTCAGTACCCCGCACAAAAGCTGCAGGATAACCCACAGAATGCAGAAAATATTTGCCAGCAAAAGATGTCTCCCATCTGCCAGAAACCAGGAGATCTCAGCTACTGCCAGGACAAGGATCAATGTAAAAACAAATGCATCATGCATGGACGCCTGCACAGAAAATAATGCCAGACCGCCCGCATTCGCAGTATTCCACTGGCTGATCAGCATATTGATCCATGCCTGTGCGCCTGTCCAGCCTCCACGAAAAACTCCTGTAAAGACCAGAAGCACGATCCATGGCAGTCCTGCAATTGCCGTGGCAAACCGCATTCTCTCTCTCATGATCTCAGCCAGAACACAGCACAAAATCCCTGCGCCTGCCGTCAGGATACATACAGGCAGCGCGGATAACTGTCCCTTCCAGCTTTCTCTTATGACAAGAAAGATTCCGCCCGTCAGAAGAAGTGCCAGAAATGTGATCCATATGATATTTTTGTATCTGTTTTGATTCCGGTCCATATAAAGTCTCTGAACAGGAATCTGTTCTTTTTTATTTCTCATTCTCTCTTCTGATCCTTAACATATGATACGATACGTATCTTTTTTATTGTCTGCCGGAATCTCCACAATCTGACAGGTTCCATTTTTGCTGGCATTCACAGTAGTGCTGTCCTGAACCGCATTCAGGACGGTAATACTGATCTTTCCATCCAGAAGACTTAAATTCTGATCATATTTCCCTGCGGAAAGGATCAAAAGCCTTGTAAAATATTTCTCCATATGTCCTGTCGCAAAATATTTCAATCCGTCTCCACCGTTATCCTGGATCCGGCAGGCAAGCCACTGTGTCAGCATCTTCTGATAGTCACTTTTATTCCTGATCTCCGTCAGATGTAGACCATTTGGACCTGGAAAAGCAATACAGAAAGGAACTCCTTTCATGATAAACTGCTGTCCGACTGCCACTCCAATCCCGACTGCCGCATTCACTTCCCTGGCTGAAACTGTCTCTCCAAGCTGTTTACGTCCAAAATCCGGAAGGATTACAACATTGTAGTGAGAAGGATCGCTGGCTTCCTTAAGAATCAGTGTGTCGGTCTTACTGGAAAGTTTCCAGTGGATCGAGCGTATATCATCTCCTGGCACATATTCACGGATATCAAAGATCTCGCTCAGATCATTTCCCTTGCGGTTCTGGATCATTCCTTCCTCCTGCGGTGCACCCGCCATGTTTTTGTCCAGTTCCACACGGATATCCATCGTTTCCGGATAAACGACTGTCCGAATTGCCCTGGGCTTTTTCCCTCCGGCCCTGAACAGTTTGAACAGGTCAAAAATCCAGATATTCTGACATTCTATACAGGTTTCTCCACAGAAATCTGTTTCTGCCGGAATCTCAAAATGATTTCTGCGGCCACTGAGACTCATCAGAAACTTCCTGTGTTCTACTGTATCAAACATTTCATTCCTGATCTCCAGTTCTGCCATTACATAACCCGCCGCATGAAAAAAATGTTCAGAACTGATATCCACAGACAGAAAAACTTCCTGTCCTTCCTTAACTGCCGGCGCAATTGTCAACACTGTCTCGATACTCCGGATATCCCTTCGAAGGAACAGATACATTGCCACAGCAAGCGTCATAAGCAGAACGACCGAATAAAGCATAAAAGGTCTGCTGTAAGCAAACAGCAGTATCATACATCCTGAAAAAGCAAGGATATAACCTAACCGATTTTTCCACATATCTGCTTACCTTTCTTCTGCTGATGCAGGTCTGACTTTGGTAAGGATATCTTCCAGAAGCGCCCTTGCTGTGACTCCCTCCACCTGTGCCTGTGGACGCATGACCAGTCTGTGGGCACAGACATCTGCAAATACATTCTGCACATCCTCCGGGATCACATAATTTCTTTCGTTCAGGACAGCACTTGCCTTTGCCATCTTCACCAGAGCAGAAACACCTCGCGGTGAGATACCCAGTTCTACCAGCGGATGTTCTCTCGTCTCTTCGCAGAGAAGAATTGCATATTTCAGCACGCTGTCTGTCATACGGACAGAAGTAAGATAATTCTGGACTTCCAGGATATTCTGTGCACTTGTCACAGTCCTGAGATCCAGAAGCGGATTACTGTAGCGCTGCGCGTTGATGATCTTCATCTGGTTCTCGAGTGTCGGATATCCAATGGAAAGGCACACCATAAAGCGGTCAAGCTGTGATTCCGGAAGCGGCTGTGTTCCGGCAAAACCAAGCGGGTTCTCCGTCGCAATACATACAAATGGAACCGGAAGTTCATGCGTCACACCATCAAGGCTGATCGTATGCTCTTCCATAACCTCAAGAAGTGCCGCCTGAGTCTTTGGAGAAGTTCGGTTAATCTCATCAGCAAGAAGAAGCTGGCAGTTTGCAGCTCCTTCTCTGTATTCAAACTGATTCTTTTCTCTGTTGTACATATTAAAGCCTGTGATATCTGACGGCAGCGTATCTGTGGTAAACTGAATACGCTTATTACTCAGTCCCAGAACCTTGGCAAACGCCAGGGCCAGGGTTGTTTTGCCTACACCGGGACAGTCTTCCAGAAGGACATGTCCACCCGCGTAGATCGTCATCAGCACTTTTTCGATGATATTATTCTTGCCAATGAACGCTTTGTTTACTTCTTCTATGATTTCTCTGGATTGTTCAACGATCATTCCTGTATTTCCTCCTCATTTTCCACAGATCCTTCTACGTCAGTCTCTGCTTCTGGTTCTTCATCTTCTGATGTATCTTCTGTATCTTCTATGTCTTCTGGTCCGTCATCTTCTGAATTATCCTGCTCCGGATCTGATACAATCTCATCTTCTGCTGGAATTTCGAAGGATATACTGTCGTCTGTTTCCTCTGTTTCCTGTGTTTCTTCTGCTTCTTCCTCAACGTTCGGGATTTCATTACCGGACAGTTCTTCACCCAAAGTATCAGTCTCTTTCTTCTCTTCTTTCGGATCAAGTCCCATCATCACGCGAATCCTGTTTTCTGCCGGAAGGAGACGCCTGGATATTTCTTTGTCGATTTCTTCATCTGTCGGAGCTGTTCCATCCTCGCCTGTCAGATCATTTATGACAGCCTGTTTTACCGCATCCAGATCCGCATAACCAGCCAGCGCATAACGCCATTCCTCAATATAGTTTGCCTCACAGCCTTCCGGTACATGGATTTCAAGCTTACTGTCATCCACACCAAAACTGTATTCTGTATCATCTGAACTTCTCTGAAGCTTAAGCGGTGTCTCACTCTGGAAATTAAGAACCAGTTTCTCTGAATTCACACCAGAGAAAGTATTTTCGCTGATTCCGATGACAGTAGACGGAATCGTTACAGAACTCAGGTTGCTGCATTTTGAAAACGCTCCTGACGCAATGTAATTTACGGAAGTTGCCAGTGGAAGTTCCATTTTCTCTTTTTCGGCTGCAATGTCCAGATTCTGTATATAGGACGGCGCACCGATCAGTGTCACCTCATAATCACCGGAATTGTAACGATACGGGTAAAAATCTGTTGGCTCTGTCACCTGTTCTGCTCCGAGCATGGTACGGATATTATTCTCGGATTCGAGAAGTCTCTGCTCCAGAATACTGTCAATCTGTTCATCCGGCAGGAACTCCCATGTATCCCAGTCAATAAATTCCCACTGAAGGTCGGACCACATACGAAGATAAGCGGTGTCGCTGCCCAGCTCATAATATCCGCAGAACAGATAACGCCACTTTTTGGCAAAAGCAGCCTCATTGCCCGCCATCACATGAAGCTTAATGTGTTCCACTTCTTCCTCTCTGGTCCAGTAACTGTTAAACTGGAACGGCTGTGTTCCATAAATGGAAAGTTCCGGTTCTCCTCCGGTAAATGTGATATCTGTCAGAGAAGAACATCCATCAAAAACATTCGCATACAGATAACTGTTTAATCCAAACTCTCCTAATGTCACAGAGGTAAGAGAACTGCATCCTGCAAAAATGCCTTCCGCAAACTGAATACTGTATCCCGGTACCACTGCTGATGTAATGTTCTTACAGCCGGCAAATACGTCAGAACTGACAAACGGATTATCCTGGAGAATAACATCTCCTCCAAGCTGTGAATTCGCAAATGCCCCCGGGTCAAATGCCCAGAGTCCCCAAAGTTCCTCCCAGTTCAGTGTAAAACTTCCACTCTCGGAACATGTCTTTTCCATGGCATAGGAAAAAATCTCCTGTGTCGTCCATGGCAGTTCTACCTGATCTGCCATCGTGAGTCCGCTTCGAATAGCAAGCCACGGACTTCCGTATTCATTCAGGCCATACAGCATTCTGCCTTCGCCGCCAATATCCACGATATCGTATCCATAAACACCGGAATCTTCCGTAAAGTTTACGCATCTTGCAGAATATCCATCAGCATTCGTCGGTACATATACCATGCTGTTCCCGGCAGAATCATGAAGTTCCGGTACTGAGTCATCTTCCAGATAACCCGTCATTGCATTGGATGCAAGAAATCTGAGCGAATCACAGTTTTCAAATGCCATATTCCCAATCGTAATTGTATCCTTGTTATTGATCAGCGCGCCCTGAAGTGATGTACATCCTTTAAATGCCTGATATCCGATATTGTCGACACTTTCCGGAAGGATCGCCCAGATAAGCTCTGTACAGTTTTCAAATGCATTATCATCAATCGCATTAATTGTCAGTACCGTTCCGTCCGCAGCAGTCACTGTACCGTCAAAATATGTAATATCCTTTGGTGCCTCGATCAGAACTGTCTCTTCTTTATCATTCCGGATCGTGCTGCTGTAGATATAGCCTTCTGTAGAAGTTCCAAGCAGTTCTACAGAAATTTCCGGTGACGCGCCGGCTTTCTGAAGCTGTTCCTGCACAGAATCATACTGTTCCTGAGAGTAACAGCGGATTATCTCTATCCGACTGTCGGACAGACATTCTGCCTCCAGCTCCACTGTACTGCCGTTTCCTGGCATAATAAGGGTCGAAGTCCCTTCCACACCCTCAAATGCTCCATTCTGAATGACTTTTACACTGTTTGGCAGAACATAAGACGTTCTTCCTGTATTAAGGATCTTGCGGAGTTTTCTCTCATTACTTACAATTCCCTCATTCTGTACCGTATAAGTAATTTCAGGATTTTCTTCTGCTGCCACTGTATTATCATTTCCCTCTGCTGCCTTGTAATTCTGTTCAAGAAAAGCATTCAGAAGATTATCATCTATGATCGTCTTGCATCCATGAAGATTCTGATAGCTGATCTCCGGCATCAGATCCAGTGTCCTTGCCTCAAGATACAGTTCACTCAGATTGTTGTCAGCAGTCAGGCTTACCTTTGTTACGGTTTCCGGCACAGTCAGTTTTTCCATTTTATGTGGAATTGCCAGGTAGCTGGTCTGATCTTTATTGGTCAGAACCCCTTCTTTTGTAGCAGAATAATTACGGTTTCCGGAGCTTACCAGATATCCCTGGTCTACATCCAGTCCGCCTTCTGTGTCCTCAATGTACAGAACCGTATCCGGAATTTCAAGGTAATCTGTATTCAGCCCGGCACCTGCATCAATAATAACTGCCTGTATGTATTCCGGAACACTCACCTTGCGGTACTGACGTTTATCAGTTCCAATATAATACGCTTCCTGTGCCTTGTCCGTAAATCCTGTGAGAGTCTGAAGATAACAGAGGTTCATGTACTGGTCGCCCACCTCATAGTTATCCGACATCCACTCATAGACAAGTTTGGCAGTATATCTGGAATCCAATGGAATTTTGTCTGCCGGTTCCAGAATGTGACGACCTTTTGTGACTTTATAAAGCCACGGCACCAGTTCCCCGTCTTCTTCCCATCCCGGAAACAGGCTGGTGAGCTGATTACCGGATATAATATTGTCCTGATAACGGAAAAGGTTGAAAATTTCTCCCAGTTCCGGATGCTGTTCTGTATTCAGAATATCATCTTCAAGAATCACCTGTTCTTCTTCATCAACCCGATTAGCGAGAACAAAGATACGGTTTCCCTTTGGAATGTAAGAAACCAGTTTCTTTTTCCAGTTGGAATCTTTGGCTGACATTCGGTATGATACACGGATGAGCATCTTTCCTTCTTCGAGGCCTTCCGGAATCGTTAACGGGAAATCTGTCTTCCAGCTCTGGCCGCCGTCAAACGAAACTGCTTCAATACGGATATACTTATCCAGTGCATCTGCTCCCCACAGATAACCGTTGCCGTCCTTGCCATATACCAGCGTATCCAGTGAATTATAGACATCCCTTTTTGTCACTTTCTGGTCTTCATAAAGGACACTTCCGCTGTTATAGCTGGACTGTTCAATTACAATACTTGTATTACTTCCGTCTTCTTTATCATCAGATGCCGGTGTCACCCCTTCTACATAAGGTTTGAATGTGATCAGACCGGTACCTCCTCCAATTGTCGGATTTGATTTCGTGGATTCCGGATCCTTGATTGAACTGGATGGTCTTGAAGGTGTAGTTGTTGGTGCTGGTGCCGTAGTCGGTGCCGGTGCTGAAGTTGGCACCGGAGTCGGCGTTGTCTTTGTTGTATTGTTTCCGGAACTGGAACCAGGAGTTTTGGTCGGTGAAGGGCTGTTGTTGTCTGTTTTGCTGTTATTCTTCTTAGTTTCTGAGGAACTTCCCGACTTATCTGTACCTGAAGAATTACTACTGCTGCTTCCATTTCCTCCATTCTGCGTGGTACCATTTAATTCTGTATCCGCTTTGGAAGGATCTTTGACTATGCTATAGGTTTCTTCCGGTTTCTGCTGTTCTTCCTCCTGCTGATCCTGCTTTGGAATATCACTTCCTGTATTCTCTCCGTCCAGAAGTCCTACTGCCTTTGTACTCACCTGTTCATTCTCAAACAGATAGTCCGCCTGGTCTTTGAGCTCGGTGCTTTCTTTTTCCTGATCGTCCTGTTTATCTTTGAGAAGACTGCTTTCTTTGCTATCGTCTTTCTTCTTACGGTCTACGCCAGATTCGTCACCGTCAAATACGACCTGATTCGTCTGGATCTCCTGGTCATTCTGAAACGGTTTGAAATCTGTTCCTGACTTATAAGCTGATGCTATGGCAACGGTGCCGGCTGCAAGAACCGGTACTATTGTAACAGCAAGTCCGATTTTTTTCTTGTTCATGATAGTCCCTTCTCTTTTTCTCTGAGGAATACTCCTATATTATGCTGCAATGCGGTGAAATCCACCGGTTTTGCATAATGTCCATTCATACCACTCTCGATGGAACGACGTTCGTCCTCCACAAAAGCATCTGCAGAAAGTGCAAAGATCAGTACACTCTTTGCATCCGCCCTGTTCATCTGGCGAATCTGTTTCGCTGCTGTCCGTCCATCCATGACAGGCATCTGCACATCCATAAGGATAAAATCATAATACTCTTCCGGATGTGCAGCAAAACGGTCAACTGCTTCCTGACCATTCTGTGCCAGATCGACTTCTGCACCCATCTGTTCCAGAATCTCCGTTGCGATCATGGCGTTGATATCATTATCCTCCGCAACAAGTATACGGCGTCCGGCAAAAGCATTGGTGTCTTCTTCCGGTTCTGCCTTGTGCTCTGAATTCTGTGTTCCTGTATCGCCCAGAGCTTCTTCTGCTGCCGGAAGATGCAGAAATACAGAGAAATCTGACCCTTTTCCCGGAGTGCTTCTTACCACGATCTCTCCGCCCATCAGTCTGACCAGATTATCGGTGATCGCCATACCAAGACCGGAACCACCGTATTTCCTTGCAGTATCACTACTCTCCTGCTCAAATGGACGGAAAATACGGTTGATAAATTCCGGTTCCATTCCGATACCTGTATCATGGACACAGATCATAAGATCTGCCATTCCATCCTGAAGCATCATCTGGCGGAACGTAACTGTGATTTCTCCCCTGCGGGTAAACTTGATTGCATTGGAAAGGAAGTTAATGATGACCTGGCTGATTCTGAGTTCATCTCCGATCACATGATCTATGGTCATATCCTCAAATTTGATCTCATAGTGAATTCCCTCTGCTTCCAGATTCTTCGCGAACATATCGTAGAGCCGCCTGCCAAGATTTCTGAGGCTGAAACTCTTGTGTTCAAGTTCTACCTTGCCGGCCTCGATCCTGGACATATCCAGAATGTCATTGATCAGTGCCAGCAGATGCCCGGAAAGTTCTTCCGCCTTGGTCAGATAGGTGCGCGAAGGAGCATTGCTCTCAAGACTGCTTTCTGCCAGCGTAAGCATACCCATGATTCCATTCATCGGTGTCCGGATCTCATGGGACATACGATTCAGGAATGTTGTTTTGGACTGACTTTCTTCTTCGGCTTTGCGAAGCAGTTCCTCGTACTGTTCAATCTGGTTATGCTGCTTCGTGGTGTCTGTAAAAGAAAGAAGACTGTATCTGCCGTCAGATGCACTGCTCATGGACATCGTAAGCCAGATATCATTTTTCATAGGAAATTCAAAAATTTCTGTGTGTGTACCATCCCAGTTTCGGTAATGTTCCCAGATGCCATTCCGGTGTTCTCCGGTCTGGAGGTTATGATCCAGGCAGGTCACATCATTCTGAAGTTCCTGTAAACCAACTCCAAGAAGTTTCTCTGTCCCTTCTGTTGCATAAACCGGCATTCTGTCACTTTGCCGTATCACAACACAGGCTTCATTTTCTCTGAAATTTATTTCCTTAAGAAATACGCTCTCTCCACCCCGAAGTGTGGAACTGTTTTTTTGTTTATTCTTGTTTCGCCCTCTTTTTGCAAGCAAAAATACAGCCGCCAGTGCTTCTACGCTTCCAATTGCCACCAGCGGAAAGTGATTTCCAAGTATTGTCAGCAAATCTGCAATCTCATTCACTTTCTCACAATTCCCCCTGTTCCGCATGATCTCCCAGTCTGCGATTTTCTACTTCTATTTATTCTACACAAAATCAACAGGAAAAGAAATAGATATTTGCCCGATTCATGCGGTTTTCGATAAGTAATTGCTAAATATATTCAACAAAAAACACGCCTTCTGCCATATTTCTTGTCTTATTCTGTCCGAAGCCTTATAATAGGAAATATCTGTATCAAAACTTTATGTTCCAAGGAGGAAACTCATGAAACTGAATCCATTCTGTATGTGCTGTGCCATCAACAAGCAGGAAAAAAAGATCCGTGATTTTGATGACGCAGACCGAAAAACCGAATATATGAAAAAAGTCATGGAGCTTATGGCAAATGCCGGCGAGGACGACTGTGCCCCGAGTATTTCCATTGATCTGAAAAAAATGTTCAGCGATTTCTGGGAGCAGCCCATGGAAGATTACTCTTCCATCAAGAAAGAATTCAATCAGCTCATGCTAGATCTGGAACCATCTCTTGAGGAAACGATCCGGAACTCTGACGATCCACTGAAAACGGCACTTCTCTATGCACGTATCGGCAACTATATTGATTTTGCCGCACTTGCAAATGTGGATTCTGCCACTGTCCTCTCTCTTCTTAATGAAGAAAATAAGGATCCACTTGACGAAAATGAATACCGCCGCTTCCGCGAAGAACTCGCCTCTGCCTCCAGGCTTGTTTACCTGACAGATAACTGTGGTGAAGTTGTACTTGATAAGCTTGTCGTCAAACTGCTGAAAGAATTCTATCCTGAGCTTGCCATCACTGTGATCGTCCGCGGTTTCCCTGCTATCAACGATGCGACAATGGAAGATGCCGAGGAGATCGGGCTTACAGAGATTACCAGAGTCATCGGCAATGGCAATGATGTCGGCGGCACCTGGCTTCCGCATATCAGCGAGGAAGCACGGAAACTGCTTGAAACAGCAGATCTCATCATCGCCAAGGGCCAGGGCAACTATGAAACACTGCATGAATGCGGTCTCAATATTTATTATCTTTTTCTGTGTAAATGTGAATGGTTCCAGCGTCAGTTCCATGCACATCCACTGGAAGGTATGTTCATAAATGAACGCCGGATCTGACGGATTGACGAAGCTTTTCCCCCTTTTCGTCAATCTGTCAAGAAACCACCAAAATCTTTGTAAAAATCTTCACTGGTAAGCGTCTTTTGTTTTCGCTATACTGATAACAGTTCAAAACGAAAGCAAAAACTACTACAATTATTTTGGAGGAATAAGAAATGGCAAGTTTATCTTTACAGCATATCAACAAGACATATCCGAACGGTTTCGAAGCCGTTAAAGATTTCAACCTTGAAATCGAAGATAAAGAATTTATCATCTTTGTAGGACCATCTGGATGTGGTAAATCTACTACACTTCGTATGGTAGCCGGACTGGAAGAGATCTCCAGCGGTACCTTAAAGATCGGTGACAAAGTTATGAACGATGTAGAGCCGAAGGACCGTGATATCGCAATGGTATTCCAGAACTACGCTCTGTATCCTCATATGACAGTATATGATAACATGGCATTCGGACTTAAACTTCGTAAAGTTCCGAAAGACCAGATTGATAAAGCAGTTCGTGAAGCTGCAAGAATCCTTGACCTTGAGAAACTTCTTGATCGTAAACCGAAGGCTCTTTCCGGTGGACAGAGACAGCGTGTTGCTATGGGACGTGCTATCGTTCGTAATCCTAAGGTATTCCTTATGGATGAGCCGCTCTCCAACCTGGATGCAAAACTTCGTGTACAGATGCGTATCGAGATCTCCAAGATCCATCAGAGACTGGGTGCTACTATCATCTATGTAACACATGACCAGACAGAGGCTATGACACTTGGTACCAGAATCGTTGTTATGAAAGACGGTGTTGTTCAGCAGGTAGATACACCACAGAACCTGTACCAGAAACCAGGCAACCTGTTCGTAGCTGGATTCATGGGATCCCCGCAGATGAACTTCCTTGATGTTGAGATCAAAGAAAAAGGTTCTGACGTTGTTGCAGTATTAGGCAAAGACGAACTGGTTATCCCGGCTGCTAAAGCAAAAGCTCTCAAAGATGGCGGCTATGTAGGAAAAACAGTTGTTATGGGTATCCGTCCGGAAGACGTTGCAGATACACCGAATGGTTCCATGTCTTCTACAGTTAAGGTTTATGAGCTTCTTGGTGCAGAAGTATTCCTGTACTTCGATGTAAACGGAACTCAGATCACAGCTCGTGTTGATCCTGGCACAAAAGCAAAAACAGGCGATCCGGTTAAATTTGACTTCGATATGGAGAAAACTCACTTCTTCGACAAAGATTCCGAGCTTGTTATCACAAACTAAGATTAAAAATTTAAAACCCGGGGGACTTTTCTCCCCGGGTTATTTTTTTATTAAGAAAGGAATTTATTATGTCTATATCTATACAGAGAAATTTGCAGAAATGTATGGAGGACTGGAAACAGATCAGTGGTCTTGATTTCTGTCTTCTTTCAGAGGATAATTCAGTTTTTGTCGCTACCGGTGAAAGAAGGATTCCTTCTGCCGGCAAGCTGGAGGATTTCCGAAATGGAGATGCGCTGTGCACTGCCAATGCCTCCTGCTGTCTTTATAAGGTTATGGACCGTGATGAGCTTCTTTATATTCTGATCGTGTGGGGAAGCGGAGAAAGCACTTCTACGATCGGAGAACTGGCAGTCTGCCAGATCCGAAGCCTGATCGAAGCTTATTCTGAAAAAAATGACAAGAATGCTTTTATGCAGAAGCTGCTGCTTGGATCTTACAGTGAGGTCGAGGCTTTTAACAGGGCGAAGAAACTACATATTTCTTCTTCCTGTCAGCGCGCTGTCTTTCTCGTCGAGACGCGGCAGGCTGGGGATGAACATGCGCTGACTATGATCCGGAATATTTTTTCTGCGCGGACACATGATTTTATTACGTCGGTGGATGATAAGGGGATCATTATCGTGAGGGAGCTTTTCTCTACGGAGACATATGAAAATCTGGAGGCTACGGCGCATATGCTGGTGGATATGCTTGGTGCTGAGGCTATGACGCAGGCGTGGGTTGCATATAGTAATGTAGCAAATGGGCTTCGTGATCTCGCGAACGCATATAAGGAAGCGCGGATGGCGCTGGAGATCGGAAAGATTTTTTATTCCGAACGGAATGTGTTCGGGTATCGGAAGCTTGGGATTGGACGGTTGATCTATCAGCTTCCGGAGGAAGTTTGTGAGATGTTTATCGAAGAGATTTTCGATGGGGAATCTTTGGATGCGATTGATGGGGAGACTTTGAATATAATACGGACGTTCTTTGAAAATAACTTGAATTTGTCAGAGACGTCCAGGCAGTTGTATGTGCATAGGAATACACTTGTATATCGTTTTGAAAAGATACAGAAACGGTTTGGA
>OLSP01002214.1_pt1 | contig 16201 bp, 12 predicted proteins | sample 1672941 | NCBI WGS metagenome assembly OLSP01 (sample SAMEA3136739, study PRJEB25190) | human gut metagenome | reverse complement strand
AGAACCGTAACGGAAGTGCGAAGATCATCGTAACCTTAAAGAGTGGAAAGAGAGCAACCCTGAATGTCAAAGTTCAGTCCGATAAAGTCACCACTACAAAGATCAGTGGTCTGAAATCCTCCATGACTCTCAAAAAAGGCCAGAAGACAACACTGAAACCAGTGATCAGCCCGCTGACCTCCACAGACAAAGTAACCTATGCAACATCAAATAAAAACATTGCAGCAGTTTCTTCCACTGGCATTATCACAGCCAAAAAGAAAGGAACCGCAAAGATCACAGTAAGATCAGGAAAGAAATCCTATGTGATCAAAGTAACCGTAAAATAATATATGCAGCATTCAGACCGGAGCCTTCCACAGACTCCGGTCTGTTTTTGTCTGACTGTCCGCTGCAGGTTTGCCATTATAAAATGGACATTCATCCAGAGATGTCTATAGACGAGTCTTTCAAAAAACGGTATACTGTCTGTAGAAATCTTATTATCGGGATGAAAGGAGCATGGAAAGTCTCATGTGGGAAAAAATCAATAACTTTTTGAAAGGGCAGATTGTAACCTCGATCATATATATCGCCCTGGGAGCGTGCCTGGCGTTTATGCCTGTGAACACGATCAATGTAATCTGTAAATTTATATTTGGAATTCTGCTGATTCTTGTAGGATTTTATCATATCCTGATCTATATTCTGGAGAAACTGAATTCCACGATTCTGGATCTTTTTTCCGGCGGTGTTCTGATGGTTATCGGAATTTTCCTCTTCATGAATCCTCAGATCGTAGTCAAGCTTCTGCCGATCCTGCTTGGAACCTTTATCCTGGTAGACAGCATCTGGAGCCTCAAAGGAAGCCTGAAACTTAAGAAAAACGGAAGCGGATTCTGGAAGATCCTTCTGATCGGAAGCCTGATCTTCATCGGGCTCGGTGTTTCCCTTGTACTCAATCCGTTCACAATGGTAAAATACACGGTAATCTTTGCAGGATGGATCTTCCTCTGTAACGGAGTGGTAGACCTCATCTACCTGATCCTCCTCCGTCGCGGTCTGAAAGAACTCAAACAGGAAGCAGAAGCAGTCGATGCAGACAGCGAGATCATATCTGATGATGCAGAAAGTTCTGCACAGCCAGAAGAACCGGTCGTACCGGAATACGCACCGTGGAGCTCACGCAGGAAGGCAGAGCCAGCAGACGATTTATCTGACAGTGAGGAAGAAACTTCTGATAAAGAACCTTTCGACAGCAATGCTTATGACAGGGAAGTTTCCGAGATGGAAGAATCCCTCGATGTTGTGCAGGTGAGAGAAGAAGAGGTTCCGTTGAACGAGTCGACAGAAGAGATGACTGAGCAGGAGAATGATCCGCCGGCCGCCAGAGGAGCGTACGTAGTATCCAAGCCAACCGTAACCGATGATGATCTTTCCGATACCAAAGATGAGAACCTTCTTGGTCTGATCTCCCGTAAACGAAAGAAAAATAAGAGCGAATAAAAAGATGACGAGACATAGACGAATCTGTTGTATACTGCTCGCATGTATCTGCTGTCTGTGCTTTTCAATTACATGTTATGCGAGGGCCGGCGGCGGATCTTCAGGAGGAAGTTCAGGGGGAAGTTCCGGTGGAACATATCATTATAATAATGAATCAAACTATACGGATGACGAGAGTCCGGGTGGATGGTCGCAAACGATAGTTGGCTGGATGGCAATGGCATGTTTTGCCGGGGCTGGAACGATTGCATTTCATTGCTATATTCAAAAGGCAAAATACAAAAGTCTTCAAAAAATGAAGAAATTTGAAAAGCCGGGCGAAGACTGGAATGCAAAAGAAATGCAAAAATATGTGAAGAATGCATATTTTGTTATTCAGGAATGCTGGAGGCTCCTGGATCCATCTTATGCAGAAAAGTATCTGAGTAAAAGTCTTGCCCAAAGTTGGACTACAAAACTTGAATGGATGAAGGTTAAACATGAAAAGCCAATACAGAAACGAGTTCAGCTCTTGAGTGTGACTCCGGTATCTGTGTGGGATGATGAAGGTGAAGAAGATGCCAGTATTGTTTATCTGATTCATGGAAGAATGATTGGATATTATATCAATACAGATACATTAGAGGTTGTTCGTGGAAAAAAGATTCCGGAGTCGTTTTATGAATACTGGATATTTATACGTGAAGACGGAAGATGGGTGTTGAATGAAATTCAACAAAAAGATGAAGTTGATGTGCATGAATTGTAAAATGTACATCAATTTTTTTATATTTTTATATCTTGAAAAAACAACATATTTCTTGATTTTTTATCATAGTATAAAAGTGCTGATAAATCTATAATAAAGACAGGTTGAAAGAGAACAAATCTTACAAAAAAAGGAGAGACAAGTACTATGAAAATGAAAAAACTCACAGCAATGGCAATGGCAGCATTAACAGCAGCAACCATGATCCCGTCCGTACCGGTTATGGCAGCAGACGGCGGAAAGGTTTACTATCTGAACTTCAAACCAGAAGCAGATGAAGCTTGGCAGAACCTGGCAAAAGCTTACACTGAAGAAACAGGAACAGAAGTAACAGTTGTAACAGCAGCATCCGGACAGTATGAGACAACACTTCAGTCTGAAATGGCAAAGAGCGATGCTCCGACACTGTTCCAGGTAAACGGACCGGTTGGACTTAAGAACTGGAAAGATTACTGCTATGATCTGACAGATGCAGAGATCACAAAAGGACTTACCTCTGATACTTACGAGCTCAAAGACGGAGATGCTGTAGATGGTATCGCATATGTAATCGAATCCTATGGCCTGATCACAAACAAAACCTTACTTGAAAAAGCAGGATATTCTCTGGATGATATCAAGAGCTACGATGATCTGAAGAAAGTAGCAGATGATATTCAGGCAAGAAAGGACGAGCTTGGAATCAAAGGTGCTTTCACATCTGCAGGTATGGACGGATCCTCTGACTGGAGATTCAAAACACATCTTGCAAACCTTCCGATCTACTATGAGTACAAAGAAGACGGAATCGATGATACAGAGGCAATCAAAGGAACATATCTTGACAACTACAAGAACCTGTTTGACCTGTACATCACAGATTCTACCTGTGACGGAGCTGAACTCTCTGCAAAAACAGCAGATGACTCCAGAAACGAATTTGTAAACGGCGAAGCAGTATTCTATCAGAATGGTACCTGGGAATATGCAGAACTGTCCAAGACATACGGAGATGACGAGCTTGCAATGATCCCGATCTACTTTGGTGTAGATGATGAGAACGAGGGACTTGCAACAGGTACAGAGAACTACTGGTGTGTAAACAAGAATGCATCTGATGAAGACGTTCAGGCAACTCTGGACTTCATGAACTGGTGTGTAACATCTGAAACAGGAACAAAATCCATGGCAAACGATATGGGATTCACACTTCCTTTCAAAACAGCACAGGAGTCTACAAACGTATTTGTAAAACAGGATGCTGAATACACAGAAGCTGGAAAAACACCTGTTTCATGGAACTTCACAACAATGCCGTCTGAAGAGTGGAAAAACGGACTTGGAACAGCTCTTACCGCATATGCAGCAGGCACAGGTTCATGGGATGATGTTGTAAGTGCATTCGTTGACGGATGGGCTACAGAGAAAGCTCTCTCCGAGTAATCAAAATAATATGTGATCAATCATCAAGAGGAGGCGAGGTTCTTGCCTCCTCCTGTGGGTTCTATGAGAGGGAAAGAGGAGAATTATAATGGTAGGAAGAACGATCAAAAAATGGTGGCCGATTTTTGTACTGCCGACTTTTGCGGCATTTGTTATCGGTTTCCTTTGGCCTTTTATCTGGGGCATTTATCTTTCATTTTGTAAATTTACAACCGTAAATGATGTAACCTTTGTCGGATTTTCAAACTATTCCAAGATCTTACTGGATAACACCTTCAGTCATTCATTCTGGTTGACCGTTGTGTTTGCTTTTGTTTCAAGTATTCTGGTCAATGTGCTGGCATTTTCCATCGCACTGGTACTCACCAAGGGATACAGAGGAACCAATGCATTCCGTACCGTATTCTTTATGCCGAACCTGATCGGTGGTATCGTACTTGGATATATCTGGCAGACACTGTTAAACGGACTGCTCTCCAAATGGGGACAGCCTCTGCTTTCGCTTTCTGCAAGAAACGGATTCATCGGTATGCTGATCCTTCTGATGTGGCAGCAGATCGGTTATATGATGATCATCTACATAGCAGGTCTGAACAATGTTTCTCCTGATCTGGTCGAAGCAGCACAGATCGACGGTGCGACAAACAGACAGATCCTGTTCAAGATCAAGATCCCGATGATCATGCCGTCTGTTACAATCTGTACTTTCCTGACTCTGACAAACGGATTCAAGATGTTTGACCAGAACCTTTCTCTTACAGGAGGAGATCCGGGTAAACAGTCACAGTTACTGGCTTTGAATATTTATGATACATTTTATGCAAGAAGCGGCGCTCAGTGGAAGGGTATCGGCCAGGCAAAAGCAGTTGTATTCTTCCTGCTGGTTGTAGCGATCGCACTGATACAGCTTCGTGCAACATCATCTAAGGAGGTGCAGCAGTAATGGGAAATAAGAAAAAAAATCCGGTTGCGTCAATTATTTTGACGCTGATCTGCATTCTCTGGATGTATCCGATCGTACTGATCTTAGTCAACTCTTTAAAGAAAGAAGTTGCGATTACAACTTCAGGTGTATTCAGTCTTCCTACAGCTGAGACATGGAATGGTGTTGCAAACTTTGTGGCAAGTGTTACACAGATGGATTTCCTCAAATCCTTCTGGTACAGTCTTGTGATCTCAGTGATGTCCGTTGTTCTGATCATGCTGTGCTGCTCTATGGCAGCCTGGTACATTGTTCGTGTAAACGGAACATTATCCAAGGTTTTCTATTACCTCTGTGTATTCAGTATGGTAGTACCGTTCCAGATGGTTATGTTCACACTGGCAAAAACAGCCGACACCTTACATCTGAACAATCCATACAACATTTGTATTATCTATCTTGGATTTGGTGCAGGTCTGGCAGTCTTTATGTTTACAGGATTTGTAAAGGGTATCCCGCTTGAAATCGAAGAAGCGGCTCTGATCGATGGCTGTACACCTCTGCAGGTATACTTCAAGGTTCTGATCCCGATCCTGAAACCAACAATTATCTCTACCGCGATCCTGGAACTGATGTGGGTATGGAATGACTACCTTCTGCCGACACTGGTACTGGATATCAAGAAATATCGTACCATTCCGATGGCAGTCCAGTATTTCCGCGGAAGCTTCGGACATGTGCAGATGGGACCGATGATGGCAAGTATCATGATCGATATCATTCCGATCATTGTTGTCTATCTGGTATGCCAGAAACACATTATCGAAGGTGTTGTAGCCGGCGCAGTCAAAGGCTGATAATTACATAACGAAAATTCAGTCTCCGGGAAGAAATATTCTTTCCGGGGACTTTGTGGTATAATGAAAAAGATAAATATAAGACACAGACAGGAGAATGCATGACAAACGTTTTAATTGTAGATGACGAAAAAATCGAACGAGAGGGGCTGAAATATCTGCTTTCCAGAGAGGAAGGAGAGCGTACCGTCTTTGAAGCGGCCAACGGCAAACAGGCGCTACAGGTTCTGCGCTCCGAGGATATCCAGCTTCTTCTGACAGATATCAAGATGCCGCACATGACCGGCCTGGAGCTTTCAAAGAAAGCCAAAGAAGAAAATCCCAACCTCCAGATCATCATATTCAGCGGCTTCAGCGACTTCACCTTTGCGCAGGAGGCGATTCGCTACGGTGTGACCGAATACATCCTCAAACCGGTAAATCCGGATGATTTCCACAAAGTGTTGGAGCGCGCAGAGAGCGAGATCAGCAAACGAAGAAAAAAAGAAAGCCGCGAGATCAAAGAGAAAAACTTCCTTCAGCAGTATTTTCTCCAGAGCTATCTCTACTCCGGCAAAAAAGAGATCCTGCAAAAAGCCGGCGAACTCATTGATCTGGACAAGTGGAACAGCTGGCACTGCGCGATCCTGATCGAGTCAGATGTGGCACTTTTTGATACAGCAGAAGAAAATCTGGAACAGGAACTGCAGAAAGAACTCCACAGGATGTTTTTCTACATGAACCTGAATGCAAGACAGTCGCTCATTCTGTTCCAGGATGTGTACTGCGATTATCAGCTTGTGGCAAATCATATCTATAATTTCCTGAAACGTGAGTACATGGAGCGGTTTTATCTTGCCGTGAGCAGGAAGTTTGACGGATGTGAAAGTCTTCCATCTGTTCTGGAGCAGCTGGAACAGCAGATGGAGGAGAAATTCTATCATCCGGACAAGCATGTGTTTACCAATGAGGATGAAGTGCTTGGCATGGCAGTCGGAGAAGTGCAGGATTCTCAGATTATGCAGGCGATTTCCGAGGATATCACCCGCAAGGATATAGAACAGCTCTGGAGACATTTTGAATGCCTTAAGGAAAAATACCATGATAACACCCAGTATTCTGCGATGTATATCAAATTTGTATTTTCTAACGTGATCCAGGAGCTTTTTCAGGAAAACCAGTTTTCCGGTGAGCACAAACTGGAACACGAGATCGAACGCCTCTATAACTGCAGGAATATTATGGAGATCCTTTCTGTGACAGAGGACAATATCAAAGAGTACGAGGCTTTTCTGGAGCGTTCCATGAACAGTTCAAGGAATGAAGTGACTGCCGTCAAGAATTATATCTATCAGCATTATGAAGAAGACCTGAATCTGGAAATGCTGGCGGAAAAAGTATATCTGTCTTCCGGCTACTTAAGCTTTATCTTCAAAAAAGAGACCGGCATGAACCTCAATCGCTACATCCGTGTCTTCCGTATGAAAAAAGCCAAAGAACTTCTCTGCAGTACCAACATGAAGGTAGCACAGATCAGTGAAAAAGTAGGATTCGCCAACGTTTCCTATTTCTGCCGGAGTTTCCGGGAATATTATGGAAGCAGCCCGGAATCTTACCGGAAAGGAACAGGAGAGGATGAACAGACTTCGTAAATGGATCAAAAACATGAAATACCGGCACAAGCTGACGATTCTTCTGGTCGTGACTGCCTTGGTGCCGATGACAGTTCTTGCCCTTTATGCCCACAGCAGACAGAGTACGATGGTCCGAAGCAGTGATCTGGAGGATATGCAGTCGATCATCGACCAGACGAAGGAGAGTATTGACAGTCAGACTGCCGTTTACAGCAGTCTTTTGAATTATCTTACTTATTCGCCGGATATTGAGGAGATCATCAAGGAAAAAAATATTGACAATTATACTGCCTATGAGAAATACAATGAAATCGCAGACCCTCTTCTGTCAGTACCGAAATCTTATCATGATGCCATTAACAGGATCCAGCTGTTTGCACGGAGTATTCAGGTAGAGCATGAATATACACTGGTTCCACTTGCCAAAATGAAAGAAGAATGGTGGAGCAGTGAGCTTCAGGATGATGTAAGGATACAGTGGCTGGTGAATCTTGAGAGCAAAGAGGTGGCGGCAGTCCGTATGATCTACGATGATCAGGCTCTGGACGCGGCAATCTGTATTGTGCTGGATTACGATAAGATCTTTCAGCCGCTGACGAATATTCTCACAGAGGAAAACGGAGGAATGGTCACAGATGAGGATGGTAGAATTCTATACAACAAAAGTGAGCTTGAAGACATTGAACTGAAAAAATCGGATGACAGGGACACTGCTCTTGAAAAGATCAATCAGGAATGTGCTTACACAATGGCAGAAAGTAAAGAAAATAACTGGGGTTTTTATCTCTACAAAAGTCAGCGGGCAATTTCAGGTTCTGTCCGGAGACTGCTGCTGGAAGAAATTCCGCTGATGGCGGCCTGCTGTCTGATCACGCTGGTTCTGGGGCTGTCTTTTTCCAGGATTTTTACAAGAAAGATTGAAGAACTTACCAGAAACATGGATAAGGTGAACCATGGAAGCAGGGAGGTTACAGTCAGCAGTGATTCGGAAGACGAGGTTGGTATTCTGATCAACAGCTTCCGAAGGATGATGGATGAGATCAACCGTCTGATCGATGAAGTATATGTCAATAAGATTGCATTGAAAGAATATGAGCTGAAAGCACTGCAGGCGCAGATCAACCCGCATTTTCTCTATAACACCCTTTCCATGATGAACTGGATGGCGATCCGGAGCGGGCAGATGGAGATCAGTAAAGTGACCCTTGCACTCTCGACCTTTTACAGAACTGCCCTGAGTAAGGGGGAAGACATGGTCACCGTCGAGACCTGTATCCGAAATATGGAAGCGTATCTGGAAATCCAGTTGACAATGCATGATCATAACTTTACAGTAGAATGGGAAACAGATCCGGATATCAAGAACGAAAAGATGCCGAAGCTTCTCCTTCAGCCTGTCGTGGAAAATGCGATCGAGCATGGAATCGACGAGAAGGAAGAAGGAGACAAAAAGCTTTTTCTTTCGTTCAAAGGGCAGGGAGATGATGTGGAGATCATTGTCCGTGATAATGGAACAGGGATGGAACAAGAGAAGGCAGAAACTCTTGTCACCTACCAGGCGAAAGGATATGGTCTTAAGAATGTCAATGACCGTATCCGGCTTCTTTACGGAGAATCCTATGGAATACAGATCTATAGTGCACCGGGAGAGGGTACGACCGTTATCATGAGATTCCCGAAGGAGATCAGAAACTATGAAGAGTAAATGGAAGCTGCCGGTGATTTTAGGATGTATAATAAGTCTGTCCGGATGCGGCATAAGTAATCAGCCGGCGCAGAAAACGGCGTCAGAACAGAAAAGTTCAACGGCAGAAGAAAATGTGAGAACCGGCAGCTGGGAAAGTGCTGCACAGAGTCCTTATGGAGCGTATCCGGAACTTGTGACTTATACGCTGGGGCAGATGAGCGGCACCAATAATTCCAATCTTCCGGATGGAAATACCTATGAAGATAATGCCTATACCCGCTATCTCAAAAAGATCCTGAACATTCAGAATGAGAATATATATATGGAGAGTGAAGACCGTTATGATGAGTTTATCAATATTCTGATAAAGGATCAGACTCTGCCGGATGTCCTGGTGATCTCGGACAGGGGGATGCTCAAAGAACTGGTGGAAAATGATCTGGTTGAGGATCTGACGGAGGTGTATCAGAACTGTACCTCGAAACGGATCAAAGAAATGTTCGAAAGCTATGGAAGCGGTCTTCTGGAGTCTGTGAAATTTGATGGAAAGCTGATGGCTATCCCGGAGACGGTCACAGATCATGGACCGCGTCTGATGTGGCTTCGCAAAGACTGGATAGACGAGCTGGGGCTTGAAGAGCCAAAGACCCTGGAGGATGCCTTTGATATCGTGGAGGCATTTGTACAGAACCGGATGGGAACAGCAGAAGGAGAGGAGCCTGTCGGCCTTGTCTGTGATACAGACCTGGTGGGAAGTACCAGTTCCAGCTATTCCGTTGATCCTGTTTTTGACAAATTTGGGTCAAGCCCCCACAAATGGATCAACCAGAATGGAGAGATCGTCTATGGATCTGTGACAGAAGAGACCAGAAATGCTTTGAGTTATCTGCATGAATTGTATGAACGCGGGGTGCTGGATCAGAATTTTGCACTCAGGGCACAGAATAATCTGAGAGATCTGGTGGTGAGCGGCAAATGCGGAGCGTTTTTTGGACTCTGGTGGACGCCGAACAATCCGTTGATGGATATTTATGAGACAGATAAAGACGCCGAATGGATGCCGTATTATCTGCAGAAAGTGGACTGGAAGAATGTGTATGCCTCTTTTAGTGACAGCAAGTATGTGGTTGTGCGTAAGGGGTATGAACATCCGGAAATCGTAATGAAGATCATAAGCGTTCTGTTTGATTACAGCAGATATACCGCCGAGGATGCAGATGAGGTAAATGAATATTTTGCACTGAATGTAGATCCGACAGCCAGGCCGCTGGTCATAAACGTTGATTATAATGAGGCGACTTTCCAGATTACAAAGGATATACTGGCTGTGATGAGTGGACAGCGTCAGGAAAGTACTCTCAGCGAGATTGCAAAATCATACTATGATGCGGCAGAAAAATATATCCATGGAGAATCGGAGATAGCAGAAGACTGGGCAGCATATGAATCCAGGCTTGTGGCAGTAGGAAGACTGCTGGATGGAAATTACCGGTCGGTAAAGAGCAAATACCTGGATGACAGCGACGGAGAAGTTCCAAAATCTCTTCTGCAGCTTGAAAAAAACAGCTTCATCCAGATCATTATGGGTGTGAAGCCAGTCAGCTATTTTGACGAGTTTGTAGAAACGTGGTACGAAGAAGGCGGGGAGGAATTGACACAGCAGATTCGAAAATCCAACTCGGGAAAATAAAAAACAGAGAGGAAGTGTAAAGATTTCCTCTCTGTTTTTCAATAACTTATTTTTCGAAAATTATTTTCCGAGATGCCAGATGTCGTTGTCATATTCTGCGATGGTTCTGTCAGAAGAGAAGAATCCGGCTTCTGCAATATTGATCAGAGTTCTGCGGCTCCAGTTCTCCTGGTCAGCAGCGTAATCAGCCATTGCCTGCTGTTTACGGACTACATAGGCGTTGAAATCCGGAAGAGTCTGGAACCAGTCTTTGCCGATCAGCTCATTCTGGAGACGTTTCAGATGTTCCTCATCGCCGAAGGAGAGCATTTTTTCGCTGGTGAGGAAGTCAATCGCACGACGAAGGTTCGGGTCTGCCTCGTACCAGTCTTTTGCACAGTAATCACCGGCTGCATAGCGGTGGATGACCTGTTTGCTGCTCTGTCCAAAGATATAAATGTTGTCATTTCCGACTGCTTCGGAGATTTCTACATTTGCACCGTCCATAGTTCCGAGAGTCAGGGCACCGTTCAGCATGAACTTCATGTTTCCGGTTCCGGATGCCTCTTTGGAAGCAAGACTGATCTGCTCGGAGAGATCACATGCCGGGATCATCATCTCAGCAGCAGAAACATTGTAGTTTTCTACAAAGACAAGCTGCATCCATTTGGAAACTTCCGGGTCATTCTCGATCACCTGAGAAAGGGTGAGGAGTCCATGGATGATGTCTTTGGCGATGATATATGCCGGAGCTGCTTTGGCACCAAAGATACTTACCAGCGGAACGGAAGGTGTGTGTCCGGCTTTGATCTCCAGATACTGATGGATCAGGAACAGAAGATTTAACTGCTGGCGCTTGTACTCATGAAGCCGCTTGGACTGGATGGTGAACATGGCATCTGTGTTGACTTTTATGCCCTGTTTGTGAAGAAGCCATGCGGCAAGGTTTTCCTTGTTCTGCTTTTTGATCTCAGAAAGTTTCCTGAGGACATTCTGATCATTCGTATAAGCAAGAAGTTTTTTCAGCTCGGAAGCGTCTTTTTTGAATCCGTTTCCGATCAGGCTTTCGATCTCGTTGGTCAGAGACGGGTTGCATTTCAGAAGCCAGCGGCGGAAGGTGATGCCGTTTGTCTTATTGTTGAATTTCTCAGGATACAGATGGTAGAATCCTGCCAGTTCGCTTTCTTTGAGGATCTGTGTGTGCAGGGTTGCGACACCATTTGTAGAATGTGAGAAATGGATATCCATATGAGCCATATGAACGACCTGATTCTGGTCGATGATCGCAAGGGAGCCATCCTCCGTGCGGCTTTTTGCCAGGGCGTCCAGTTTCTCGATGATCGGCATGAGCTGTGGAACAACGGTGTCCAGATAATGTCTCGGCCATTTTTCCAGGGCTTCTGCAAGGATCGTGTGGTTTGTGTAAGCGCAGGTGTCGGTAACGATCTGTACAGCCTCTTCAAAATCAATGTCATGGAGCATCAGGAGACGGATCAGTTCCGGGATCACCATGCTTGGGTGTGTATCATTGATCTGGATCGCAGCATAGTCGGCAAGGTTATGGTAATTGCAGCCTCTTGCGGCACATTCCTCAAGGACAAGCTGTGCGCCGGCGGAAACCATGAAATACTGCTGGTAGATACGGAGCAGACGGCCGTCCTCATCGGAGTCATCCGGATAGAGGAAAAGAGTCAGGTTTTTGGCAATGTCCTTTTTGTCAAAGGAAATTCCTTCACCGATCACGGATTCATCAACAGTGTCCAGGTCAAAAAGATTCAGGGTGTTGGTTCTTCCCTCATATCCTGTAACAGGAAGCTTATAAAGTCTTGCAGAGTATTCCTTTCCTGCCAGAGATACTGGGAAAACAGTGTCTGTAGCCTGAGCCGCACAGGCATCAGTCAGCCAGAAATCAGGGGTTTCATTCTGGATATTGTTTTTGAAGTTCTGGTGAAAAAGACCGCAATGGTAGCGAAGTCCTACACCGTCGCCAGGAAGATTTAAAGTTGCAAGACTGTCAAGGAAGCAGGCTGCCAGTCGTCCGAGACCGCCATTTCCAAGGCTCGGTTCCGGTTCCTGTTCTTCGATATCCGCCAGAGATTTTCCGGCAGCAGCCAGGGCTTCTTTTACATCATCGTAGAGTCCGAGGTTGATAAGGTTGTTGGACAGAAGCTTTCCGATCAGGAATTCCGCAGAAATATAATAAAGCTTTCTTCCGGTTACGCTGTGAACCTGCTGCTGACTTTTTTCATCAACAAGTTTCAGAAGTGCGTGGTAAAGTTCCTCATTGGAAGCAGTTTTGATGTCTTTTTTGCAAAAATCGTTAAGTTTATTTGTCATGGTTTCACTCATGTGAGCCACTCCTTTCATATACATAGATAAAAGATTTTTGTAACTGTTCACAGAGCAATATCCCGGGAATCCCGGAGATTCCTTTCCATGAACAGTTACGAGGTTTAGGTTGGTTGTCAGAAAACATCTTGTACTATGTTATGCTTATATTTATATCACATATTCTTTGTCGTTTCTTGTAAAAATCTTGCAAATACTAATACTATTCTATCATAATGGAGAAAAATAACGGAGAAAAAATATTATGGAAAAAGAACAAGATCAGAAATATCAGGAAAAAAAACAGCACGGGAGCAAACTGTTTCCGTTTAATATCTATCCGTGTACGATCCCGCTGGATTTTCCGTCAGTTTCTCTTCACTGGCATAAAGAAATGGAACTGATCTATGTCAAAAAAGGAAGAGGAGAGATCCAACTGGAGACAGGTCTGTTTCAGGGAAAGGCGGGGGATATTTTTGTGGTTCCTCCGGGAACTCTTCATGCATTGTATAAAACAAAGGGTTCTTCTATGGAATATGAAAACATTATTTTTGAAGTGGATTTTCTGGGGGCAGGGGCAGCAGATCTCTGTGCCGGTGAATTTCTGGTTCCTCTTGCAGCCGGTAAACTGCTTCCGCCAATCTGTGTTCAGGATCAGGAGGAAGGCTATGATGTCCTGAAACAATGCCTGAGCCAGATGGAAGGCTTATGTGCGTCCAGAGAAAAAGGCTATGAACTGGGAGTAAAGGCGGCAGTTCTTCAACTGCTCTTTCTTCTTATAAGAAAATATCCGTCTGTAAAAGAAGTGTCTTCACCGGATCGGGAGCAACTGAAAATGGTGCTGCATAAGATAGAAAAAAATATCGATGAAAATCTTACAGTTGGAGAGATGGCAAAGTTCTGCGGATGGAGTGACAGCCATTTTATGCGCTGGTTCAAAAAGATGACGGGATTAAGTCTGATCGCCTATGTGAATGAGCGAAGACTGGCGGTGGCAGCAGAGGCACTGAAGAAAACCGACGACAAGATATTGAACATTTCTCAGGATGCCGGATTTACCAACCTTTCTAATTTTAACAGACAGTTCAGAAAGCGTTATGGAGTGACCCCAAAAGAGTATCGAGAAATGAACGATATCAGTTAGAGAACAAGGACTGGAAAATAAGAAATAAAAAAATCAAAAAACGGTTGACAGTCTGCGTAGAAAGTGGTATTCTAACTGAGCTGTCACAAAGAATTGATTCTTTTGAACACACAATTTTTTATATTATATGGAGGTTTCTCATGAATACTTTTAAGAAAATATACTGTCGCATTTTTCAGACTTGTTTTAGAATTGCTCTTCCGTTTCTTCCTTACTGGGAACCGGAATTAATCGATGGATTCAAAAATGTCCCTGCCGTACTGAAAAAGCATCACATTTCCCACATCCTGCTCGTCACAGATTCGGGTGTCTACAAGCTTGGACTTACAAAACCTTTGGAAAAACAGCTTTCAAAATCCCAGATTTCATGTACAATATATAAAGATACAGTTGCAAATCCAACTTCTGCCAACGTAGAAGATGCGAAGGATCTTTATCTTGACCATGAATGTCAGGCACTTCTTGCATTCGGCGGCGGTTCTTCCATGGACTGTGCAAAAGCAGTTGGTGCAAGACTTGCCCGCCCGCATAAGTCTCTTTCTAAGATGGAAGGCATCTTAAAGATCTGGCACAGACTTCCGCTCCTGATCGCAGTTCCGACAACTACCGGTATGGACGCACTGACCCATGCCATTGAAGCTTATATCGGACGCTCTACTACCAGACAGACACGCAGCGCAGCTGTCGAAGCCATCCAACTGATCTTCGACAATCTGCAAAACGCTTATAATAATGGAAATGACAAAACTGCAAGACATCATATGCTCCGTGCCTCTTATCTTGCCGGAACTGCTGCACACAAAGAGCTGGCCCGTTATGCAGATAAAGAAGCGAACCCGCTCTATCCGGTACCTGTTTTATGGGGCCCTTCAAAACTGGAACAGATGTATCATCTTGTACAGGAGGTAAATGAAAATGACAGAAACAGAAATTCAGAACATCCTGGAAAAGCAGCATAAATTTTTCCAGACAGGCCAGACTCTGCCTGCAGCTTATCGAATAGAACAACTTCAGAAATTAAAAGATTCTATCACCCGCCACGAAGCGGATCTGAATCTTGCCTTAAAAGTCGACCTTGGAAAAAGTGAGACGGAAAGCTATATGTGTGAGATAGGACTCACACTTTCAGAACTTAGCTGGATGCTGAAGCACATAAAAAAACTGACAAAAGAAACGGTCGTTCCGACACCACTGGCACAGTTTGCAGCCAAAAGCTTCCGTTCTCCTTTCCCATACGGAAATGTTCTCATTATGAGTCCATGGAATTATCCGGTCCTGCTGACTCTGGAACCACTGATCGATGCACTGGCTGCCGGCAATACCGCTGTCGTTAAGCCAAGTGCTTATGCACCATCCACCAGCCGTGTGATGCAGGAGATCATCGAAGAATGCTTTTCGGATGAATATGTCGCTGTTGTGACCGGCGGACGTGCCGAGAACCAGGCTCTTTTAAACCAGCGTTTTGATAAGATCTTCTTCACCGGCGGAAAAACGGTCGGACGTGAAGTCTTAAGACATGCAGCCGAATATTTAACACCGGTAACTTTGGAACTTGGCGGTAAAAGTCCATGTATTGTAGACTCTACGGCCAAAATTCCTCTTGCCGCAAGACGTATTGTCTTTGGTAAATACTTAAACTGCGGACAGACCTGTGTCGCACCGGATTATATTCTCTGTGATAAAGCAATCCGTGACCAGTTGACCGATGCAATCAAATCCGAGATCCGCCGTCAGTTCGGCAAACATCCATTGGAGAATCCGAATTATGGTAAGATCATCAACCGGAAACATTTCCAGCGTCTGCAGAGGCTGATTGATTCTTCCAAAGTAGTGATCGGCGGACAATCGGATGCCAAGATCTTACGCATTGCACCTACTGTGATGAAGAATGTTACATGGGAGGATGCTGTCATGGGCGAGGAAATCTTCGGACCAATCCTTCCGATCCTGACTTACGAATCACTGGATGATGCCATTCAGACCGTGGAATCACATCCGCATCCGCTGGCACTGTATTTTTTCAGTGAAGATAAAGCTGCACAGAAGAAAGTCCTTGACCGCTGTCACTTCGGTGGTGGCTGTATCAACGATACCATCATTCATCTTGCTACCAGTGCCATGCCGTTCGGCGGTATCGGTGAAAGTGGAATGGGGGGATATCACGGGAAAGCCGGATTCGATGAGTTTACACATTACAGGAGTATTGTGGATAAAAAGACCTGGATGGATCTTCCGGTGCGATATCAAAGGTATAATAAGTTTAAGAGGAAGATGTTGCGGATGTTTTTAAAATAATTTGGGATTTAATTCAGGAAGGCTGTGGATA
>OLSP01002207.1_pt1 | contig 16246 bp, 17 predicted proteins | sample 1672941 | NCBI WGS metagenome assembly OLSP01 (sample SAMEA3136739, study PRJEB25190) | human gut metagenome | reverse complement strand
TTCTGATATTCAGATTTTAAATCCGGATCTGGTAATTGCCAATTTAAATGGCGGAGCAGATTGTAAGTTATACATGGAACTCACCATTACAAAGGGCAGAGGCTATGTCAGTGCAGAGAAGAATAAGACCGAGGATACACCGATCGGTGTGATCGCTGTCGATTCTATCTATACACCGGTAGAGCGTGTCAACCTTTCTATCGAGAATACGCGTGTTGGTCAGATTACCGATTACGATAAGCTGACACTGGACGTATACACGAACGGTACCTTGGAACCGGATGAGGCTGTCAGCCTTGCGGCAAAGGTATTGAGCGAGCATTTAAGCCTGTTCATCGATCTGTCTGAGGCTGCACAGCAGGCAGACGTTATGATCGAGAAAGAGGATAATGCGAAGGAGAAGGTTCTTGAGATGAACATCGATGAACTGGAACTTTCCGTTCGTTCTTATAACTGTCTGAAGAGAGCCGGAATCAATACCGTTGAGGAATTGACAAACCGCACACCGGAAGACATGATGAAAGTTCGTAATCTGGGACGTAAGTCTTTAGAGGAGGTTCTTGCAAAGTTAAAAGAGCTTGGACTTCAGCTGAACCAGGGAGAGGAATAAATAGAATCGAGCATGCTCGATTCATTAAAAGTTTGACAAGTCAAACTTCACGTAGCGCTACCTTCTGAACTGCTACCGTTCAAAAGGTACCACGTTATATGGCAGAAACAGTAAGACCGAAAGGCATGGAGTATGTCGGGAGCCAGACAGGAATGAATCTGTGTGATTTGTTCCGGCGCGAAATGGTTCGCGCGGCATCGGGTGAGTAAGACCAAAAGGCATCATCGGATGTACCACATCAATGGAGGAAAAGAAAATGGCAAAGTATCGTAAATTAAGCAGAACCTCTAGCCAGAGAAAGGCTTTATTAAGAGGTCAGGTAACAGCATTATTAAACAACGGCAAGATCGTTACAACCGAGGCTAAGGCGAAGGAAGTTCGCAAGATCGCTGAGGGACTGATTGCTATGGCAGTAAGAGAGAAGGATAACTTCGAAGAGGTTACTGTTAAGGCTAAAGTTGCCCGCAAGGACAAAGATGGCAAGAGAGTCAAAGAAGTTGTAGACGGTAAGAAAGTAACCGTATACGATGAAGTTGAGAAGACCATCAAGAAAGATAAGCCTTCCCGTCTTCACGCTCGTAGAGAGATGTTAAAGGTTCTTTACTCTGTAACAGAGGTTCCGACGGATGCTGCAGGTAAGAAGAAGAACACCAAGGAAGTAGATCTTGTTGCGAAGTTATTTGATGAGATCGCTCCGAAGTATGCAGATCGTAACGGTGGTTACACAAGAATCGTCAAGATCGGTCAGCGTAAGGGTGATGGCGCTCTGGAAGTACTGCTTGAGTTAGTATAATCAGATCGATTTTATAAAAAGAGAAGAAACCGCTCAGATGATGTCTGGGCGGTTTTTTATTTCATAGGAAATACCGTGATACATTCATGTGTGAAAGTGGAACTTTCCTATGAAATAAAAAACGCTCCGCGAGGATGCGCAGCTCGCGGTAAGGAAAACATCACTTTGCGAACCGTTCGCGCGCGGAGAATCTCACAAGCGAGATTCTTTTTTAAGTAGAAAATAGGAGAGCACGGCTTTCTGACTGTGTAATCCGGTGATTTCATCCGATATATATAAGGAATAGGATCGTAAAATTACAATGAAGGAAAAGGAGATTTTTCTGTATGGACAGAGACGACAACAGAAAAATGGATGAAGGATTGCAGGGAAATGAGAAGATCGAACAGGCAATCAGAGAACTCCAGCAGGCACCGTCAGGTGAGGAACTGGCGCATACACTTACGGTAGTGCGCAGACGCATGAAAGAAGGCGGGCAGTTTATTTTGGCGGTGGAACCGCCGCGGGGAGATGGAAAAATTCAGATTCAGGCAATTCAGACGGCAGATGGGCAGCAATGGTGGGCGGCATTTACAAGCTTCGAGGAAGAATTAAAGGGGAGTGGGAGTGTAATGTCCACATTCCTTTCGGATATGGAAAAGTTATTCACAGCTGCATTGGGGACAGAAGGGATAAACGGTGTTATCGTAAATCCCTGGAACCGCACATTGATGATGGACAAGAATCTGATCCAGATTGTGTTGGGAAATCAACATTCCTGACTGTAAGACCCGGCATTCAGGTCCGATATATAGAGAAAGACGTTCAGAAGAACAGGGGGAATGAGTTATGGCGTTTGGGATTGCATTTGAAAATGGGATCAGATACGACGGCAGGACGGGCGGAGAAGCGCATAAGCCCAGAACAGACCGCATGGAAAAAGAATTTAAGCTGGAGACGGCACCTTACAGTGGAATGGCGGAGAATGGCATGATTTGCTATAAGGGGGTTGTGTTTACCTGTGATACCGAGAATAACCGGATCTGTCTGGGAGATACGACCGATCTGAAGAAATGTATCAATATTCCGCTGGCGGGAGGCGGAAGTCTGCTGGTCAACAGGGGCAATCTGGACGAGCTTTCCAGGGCGATCGGAATGTTTTCGCCGGAGGATGTTAAGCGCATTATGCAGGCAATCGCACAGGATACAAAGGTACAGCAGATGCAAAAGGAACTGGACGATGAAAAGAACAGCATTGGTAATTTGGCAGCCGGTGAATAAAGTCTGGTGTTGAAGAGCTCAAGAGAGAGGAGAGCGTGGATGAATGGATATGTGATAGGGTTGGTATACTGATTGTGCTGGTGCTTGCAGCTTCTGTAGCAGCCTCTGTGATCTGGGATATCGACTATAAGAGACAGGTATCCGGAAAGAGACAGTTTCGCAAGCTGGAGGATGGAAAACGCATATCGCATGATCTGCGCGAGAGACAGCCGGAAGATCCGGAGATCATTTATCTGGGATCGAAGATCAAACCGGATCTGGAACTGCGGCAGAAATAGAAAGCGTTCGTTTACATTCCTGCTTTTTAATAAAAGCAAGGAACTCTGGGAGCGGAAGAGGCTTTGAAAAATAGAAGCCCTGGATGTAGTCAATGCCAAGCTGCTCCATTGCAGTAAGCTGCTCCTGCGTCTCGATTCCCTCGGAGACAATACCGAGCTTCATGTCCTGAATCATATGCATGGCAGCGTTCATGACAAAACGGCCTTTCTGGCTGCTAAAATATGCCTGGGTCATTACCCGGTCAAATTTGACGATCTGAACAGGCATCTCGACAATATAGTTCAGATTAGACTGACCGGTTCCAAAATCATCCAGTGAGAAGCTGACACCGTAGGAAATCAGCTTTTCCATGTTGGTAAGCAGTGTCTGCTTCATCTCCATAGTTGCGGATTCAGTGATTTCCAGATTGATATTGGAAGGATCAATCTGATAACGTTCCATGATGCGGATATAGCGCTCGGCAAGTTTTTCATCGGAACACTGTGCAACAGAGAGATTGACTTCGATGTAATGAAGCCCATATTGTGCAAGCTGTTCGTTGCGGATGGCATGGCATACTTTTTCAAATACGATCTCACCGATCTGATGAATGCGACCGCTCTCTTCGGCAGCGCAGATAGAATCATATATCGGCAGCAGATCTCCGTGGGCATCGTACATGCGCACCAGTGCTTCGGCGCAGGTAAAAGCCTTCTGCCTTGTGGAATAGATGGGCTGAAAAAATACTTCTATCCGGTTTTGCGATATGGCATCGTCGATTTTCTGGATCAGATCATTTTCGGCATACATGTGTGCTGCGACAGAGGAATCCACGGGAATAAAACGCTGCACAGTCTGTTTGATTTTTGTCCTGCGGCAATAGCGCAGCAGAGAAAAGAAGTCTTCCTGGCAGGGTGTTAAAAGACAGTCTTCCAGAAAAAGAATTTTCAGATTGCTGCCCGAGGAAGCTGACAGGTAGGTGTCCAGCGCAAATTTTTGGATGGAAGCAGTATCGGCATGATTCCACATGGACGCGGGGGTCAGCATTACGATCTCATCATCTGCGGTCTTAAAAATGTATGCACCGTCAGTAGACAGCAGTTTTTTTGCCAGATCCTGCATTGTCTGCTGTGAGTCGTCCCCCGAAAACCGGTGATCATTGATGAATACAAAGGCAGTATAAGCAGACCTGTCATAATAGATCTGATGAATGAATTCATAAAAAGCAGTCTGGTTATACATACCGCTTGCGCGGTCAAGATTGATTTCAGGATTTTCAAATTGCAGGTAAATGATGACAACGCCAAGGCAGCTGCCAAATCCCACAACCAGGATTTCAGGATTTAAAAACTGGATGATCGCTGAGAGTATCCATACGAGCATCCAGAGTAACATTCCTGTGCGTCTGCGCACACGGATCTGTCTGCAATATTTCAGGATGAGGGCAAAATTCAGCAGGATCAGTCCGACCGCACCAAGATACGTCATGAGTGCAGAAGCACCATAAGTGTATACGATGTGTGTAACAGGATCACAGTATATGGAAATCGGAAGAAGATAGATGGAAAGACAGATGACGGAGGTGATAAGCAGGATAAGGTGCTCTGTTTTCCGGAAGGCTTTGTTGGAGAGCAGAATATCCACGCCGATATACATAACACCGCATAAAGCGGTCAGCACCAGGGTGATAAGGTAGGTTTTGCACACAAATGTTACAAAGAGTGCAGGCAGATGGGAAGCGGATTCAATTGCGACAATGGAAAGGATGTCCATCAGGATGCATAATACCGTGACCGCATAGAAACGCAAAAAAGCGCGCCGCGAATACGTCTGCAGCGTGTGCTGCTGATGGTAGAGCAGATATAGAATCACTAATAAAACAAATCCACATGCCTGTACTTTTATATTCATAACTCCATTACCTCATTCGTATAGAAACATCTATGTAAGTGGCTTTCTCCCTGAATTTATGGTATCATATATGGAAGCGGATGGGAACGGAAAATCTGTGGAATTGATAGAAAATGACGGAGGTTTTCTCAGAATATTATAGATCAGGAGGAAGCAGATATGGACATGTCCCTGCTTCAGACAAAAATGAAGCCTGCAACACCGCTGCCAGAACTTCAGACAGTGGAAGATATCTATAGATGGATCGATGAAAATATTGCATATGGATGGCAGGATAAAGACGGAGGAACGCATACCAGCGAAATGAAAGATTTCCGGAGATTGTACCGGACAATGTCTGTGACGGAAACCCTGCGGCAGAAGATCGGAACCTGCATTGAACAGGTTGCACTTATGCATGAACTATTGGATGCAATCGGCATTCCGAACCAGATGTACTGCTGTCGGATATTTGAGCCGGATGATTACGGAAATCTGGAGGAAGAGGAGCATATGCACTGCTTTCTTTTGTATTTCCAAAATGGAAAAACATATCACATGGAGCATCCGAATGTAGAACAAAAGGGAATTTATGAGTATCCGACAGAAGAAGCCGCGCTCCGGACAATTACGGAATATTATGTGAAGCTGCGCGGTGGAAAAGAGAGTCCTACCACCTGTTTTTCCGGCGTGCCGGCAGGGGTATCATTCCGGGAGTTCAACGCATTTATCAACCATCTGGCATAGGAACGGAGCAATGCTCGGAAACACGCGCTGTGGCGCCACCAGAAAAAGGGGTATGCATATAATATGCATACCCCTTTTGGTAAAATAATGGATGGTGTTTTACTTAGCCGAAGTATCTCTTTAAGAGTCCCTCGAAAGCCTTGCCGTGTCTGGCCTCATCTCTGGCCATCTCATGAACGGTATCGTGGATTGCATCGAGGTTGGCAGCCTTAGCTCTCTTTGCAAGATCAGTCTTGCCAGCAGTCGCGCCGTTCTCTGCATCGACTCTCATCTGCAGGTTCTTCTTCGTGCTGTCCGTTACCACTTCGCCGAGAAGTTCTGCAAACTTTGCAGCGTGCTCAGCCTCTTCGTAAGCGGCCTTCTCATAGTACATTCCGATCTCCGGGTATCCCTCGCGGTGTGCAACCCGTGCCATTGCAAGGTACATACCTACCTCAGAGCACTCTCCCTCGAAGTTTGCTCTCAGATCAGAAAGAATATCTTCGCTGACGCCCTGTGCAACGCCGACTACATGCTCGGCAGCCCATACCTTTTCGCCTTCCTGAAGCTTGAACTTCTCGGCCGGTGCCTTACAGACCGGGCAGAACTCCGGAGCTGCATCTCCCTCATAAACATAACCGCATACTGTGCATACATACTTTGCCATAATTCATTCTCCTTTTCTTATAAAAATTTTAATTGGAATCAATAATAGTAACTGTTACTGATTTTAAACTGCAAAAAAGCTTTTGTCAATATCTTTTTTGCAATTTTCAGATCAGGATGAGCATTTTTCAGATGCCTTGCAGGAAGGGCAGGCACCGTAAAAATAGGTAATATGCCCTTCAATCTCACCGTCAAAGTCCTGACCAGCAAGAATGTTGATATGATCTAAGCCGCTCACCGTAAGATCCATCACACAGCCGCAATGGCGGCAGATGAAATGATAGTGTGGAGCAGGGTTGCCGTCGAAACGATCCGGTCCGATTCCCGGGGAAAGCTTCTGGATCTCGCCGATTTCCGCAAGCAGGTTCAGGTTGCGGTAGACGGTTCCAAGGCTGATATTCGGGAACTCCCTGCGGATATTCAGGTATACGGTCTCGGCGGTAGGGTGATCATACCGGGTTACAAGAAAATTCTTGATAGACTCCCGCTGTTTACTGTACTTCAGCATGGATACGATACATCCTTTCCTTAAAACTAGTAATTGTTACTGATGTCATCTTACACGCACAGAAAGAATTTGTCAAGAGAAAAATAGGAATAATTATTATTTTTTGAAAAGATTCTATTTATGGAATGCGTGCATATATATGAAGATAAGGATAGAAGTATCAGGGAGTACCCATGGCGGGAATGAAGCGGTTTGTTACATATATATATGCCTATGAGGAGGAAAAAAAGGGAAGCAATGTCGGATTTGCGAGAATTGAGATCCGGGGACAGGATGCAAGAATTGAGATTCATCTGCGCGGCGTCTATGCGGCGTCTGCGACATGCAGAGTGTATCTGTTCCAGCGCGAAGCGGCAGGCGGGAAGGAAGCAACAGGTGTGACCGGAGTACTGGTCGGTGAGATGAAGCTTGCGAACGGAAGCGGCGATGGCGCCGTTGTCTTAAAAGGCGGCAGAGTCGGAGCATCTCCTTATGGCATTACAGAGATGGAGGGATTGTTTTTTGTCATCGGAGAAGAGCGGATTCTGATGAGCCGGTGGCGCGAGGGGGCTCCGTTTAAGGTGGGGCTGTCCGGATTCCGGGAGTGGCAGCCGGATGAGCCGAAGGAGAAGGCAGCAGAGAAAGGGGCGGCAGCAGAAACTGCGGCGCAAAAAGAAGTGCGGGAAGCAGCCGCAGCGCAGGCGGAACAGAACAGCCAGACGGCGGCGCAAGGGATGGCACAGGGAAAGCGGGGGGAAGCAGCCGCGGTGCAGCCGGAACAGAAAGAACCGACGCCGGCGCAGGATGTGCCGTCCGGATCCAGAGCGGAGACGGCAGCGGCGGGGGAGGAGATGGAGGCGATTCATGCCACTGAGCTTCCCATGCGCAATCTGTTCCCGGAATACGACTGGAATGCCGTGTGGGAGGAGCTCTGCAGAGAACACAAACCGGCGGCTCTGTTTGAGGAGTGGGATACGCAGTGCATCCAGCTGGAATTAAAGGATCTGCGGAGTCTGCCGAAAAAATACTGGTATCTGGGAAACAACAGCTTTCTGCTACATGGATTTTTCAATTATCGGTATCTGGTGCTTGGCAGGACGGAGGAGGAACGGTGGTTCCTTGGCGTGCCGGGAGTATATCAGAGACAGGAGCGCGTGATGGCGGCTATTTTCGGTTTCCCGGAATTCTTTGCCGCCGGCCCAGGGGGTGAGCGCAGGGAAGGCAGGGAACCGGTCAACCATTTTGGCTGCTGGGTGCGTTATATTGAAGAGTAAGGATTTAAAAGGGCATAGCGGATGTGGTCTTCCCATTTTCCCTGAATCTGGGTGCAGGCGTATTCGGTGCCCTCACAAGTGAAGCCGATGACTTCCAAAAGCCGGAGAGAGGGAGTATTTTCCGGCATCACGCGGGCAAACACGCGGTGCAGGGAAAGATCGGTAAAAGCGATGTTTAAAACCTTTGCCACGGCTTCCCTGGCGTAGCCCTGATGCTGGAATGCGGCGTCGAACTTGTAGCCGATCTCGCTGCAGCAGTACGGCATGCGCAGAATATCGTGCAGGCAGACGGTACCGATGATGATCCGCGGGTTGGTTTTTAAGAAGACATAAAAACGGATCGATGCACATTTCCGTGCGAGATCATACTCACATTTTAGAATGGCCTGCTGGTGCGCCGGAGTCAGAAAATAGGGGGGACGCGTCGGCTCATAGCGTTCAAAGAGCTCACGGTTGCGGCACTGGAAAGCCAGAACCTCGTTCGTGTCATCAGGGGTCAGTATTTTTAAGATCAGGCGATCGGTTGTATACATGGTATGGACAGGAAGACTGCCGGTCATATGGTTGTTGCAGTTCATACATACTCCCTCTGCCGAAAATGTTCCATCGACAAAATGCATCAAATCGGCTAAAATAAGTCTATACTATAGTATAGCATTTCTGGAGAAACTGTCCATGACACAGGAAGAAAAATATATGAAAGCGGCGATACGCGAGGCAAAAAAGGCATACGCGCTCGAGGAGGTGCCGATCGGCTGCGTGATCGTCCAGAATGACAGGATCATTGCGCGGGGTTACAACAGAAGAAATACAGAGGGAAATACGCTGGCGCACGCGGAGCTTACTGCGATCAAAAAGGCGAGCAAAAAGACCGGCGACTGGCGGCTGGAAGACTGCACGATGTATGTCACGCTAGAGCCGTGCCAGATGTGTGCGGGGGCCATTGTGCAGAGCCGCATGAAAAAGGTCGTGATCGGCAGCATGAACCCGAAGGCAGGGTGCGCCGGGTCGGTGCTGAACCTGCTTCAGATGGCACAGTTCAACCATCAGGTCGAGATCGAGAGAGGCGTGCTGGAAGAGGAATGTTCGACGATGCTCTCCGGCTTCTTCCGGGAACTGCGCGATAAGAAAAAGAGCTTGCGTGAAAACACGCAGAATGCTTGACAATCGGGCGGCAGATAGGATATACTTAAGTCTCCGAGCAGCCGGGGTGGTAGCGGTACCCTGTACCAACAATCCGCTATAGTTGGGGTGATGCCGAACAGAGGATCAGGTAAGCTGTAAAGCTGCCCACCATAAGTGGCGTTGACGTCTGGGTCTTACGCAACAGGAATCTGTGAACCGGGTCAGGTCAGGAATGGAGCAGCCCTAAGCAGAAGCTCTTGTGTGCCGTGAGGGTGCCTGGGCTGAGCTAACTGTGGTGGTAACGTTTATGGTTTTGGATTCGAAGCGAGGCGCTCGGATTTTGCGTTTTATAAATGTTTTCTAAATGAATTCTGGCAGATGACTTTTTGGGAGAAGGAGAGATACCATGTGGGATAAGGCGAGAAAGATACTTTACCGGGGCGGAGAGATCTTAGAACTTCTGATGGCGGCAGCTGTCGTGGCGGGGATTCTGGTGGCGATGATCACACTTGTGCCGGAGCTGGCGCGCTACTGGGAACACCGGACGACGGCCGGTGCGTTTATGGAGTATCTGGATGCCGTTTTTAACGTTGTCATCGGAATTGAGTTTTTAAAGATGCTATGCAAACCAAGTTCCGCGAATATTATTGAGGTGCTGATTTTCCTGATCGCGCGTCACATGATTGTGCAGACGACCACGCCGCTCGAGGATCTGCTCTCGGTGGTCAGCATCGGTATCCTGTTCTTCTTCCGGCGTTTTATGCTGATGACCAAACCGGATAAGGATCAGAACGTGCCAAAGCTTTTTGGCGTGATAAAATCGTCACAGAGCAGCGGGACAGCTCAGGCGGCGCATGTGGATACAGAGAAAAATGCAGAAGGCAGCAAAGGCGCCGGGGAAAAATAGCACATGGATTGACAGATGCATGACGGTGTTGTATGCTGGGAGTTAGAGATGACTAACAAAAAGCACAACCCATCATGCATTTATTTTCGTACAAGCATTGCTTTTTGTAAAAAGCGCTATATAATAAAAGCATAACGGGGGCGCAGCCCGCATGAACACGGGAAGTAAGCGCTTACATTAAACACAATGTCAAAGGAGAGAGTATACTATGTTCGGATTTGGTCAGTTGATCGATATCTTGAAGAAAGATCCAAAGAAAATTGTTTTTACAGAGGGAAATGACCCGCGTATTTTAGAGGCAGCATCCAGATTACTGGCAGGTACCTTCCTGCACCCGATTCTGGTTGGTAACCCGGATGAGATTTTTAAGGCTGCTGAGGAGAGCGGATTCAATATTCGTGGCGCTGAGATCATTGATCCGGCAAACTATGACAGATTTGACGAGATGGTAGATCTGTTCTGTGAACTCAGAAAGAGCAAAGGTGTGACACCGGAGCAGGCAAAGGGCATTCTGTCCCAGGCGAACTACTTCGGAACCATGCTTGTAAAGATGGGCGTTGCAGATGCACTTCTCGGCGGAGCAACCTACTCCACCGCAGATACCGTACGTCCTGCATTACAGCTGATTAAGACCAAGCCGGGCAACTCCATCGTATCTTCCTGCTTCATTCTGGTTCGTCCGTCTGCAACCGGTGAGAACGAGGTTCTTGCAATGGGTGACTGTGCAATCAACATCCATCCGACCGAGGATGAGCTGGTTGAGATCGCAGGTGAGTCTGCAGAGTGTGCGAAGATCTTCGGTGTAGATCCGAAGGTTGCATTCTTAAGCTACTCTACCTTAGGTTCCGGCAAGGGTGAGGATGTAGACAAGATGCGCAATGCAGCAGCAAAGGCAAAGGCAAAATATCCGTCTCTTCCGATCGAGGGCGAGTTACAGTTTGATGCAGCAGTATCCCCGCGTGTTGCACGTACCAAGTGCCCGGGCAACGAAGTGGCAGGACATGCAAACACCTTTATTTTCCCGGACATCAACGCCGGAAATATCGGTTACAAGATTGCACAGCGTCTTGGTAATTTCGAGGCATATGGTCCGATCCTGCTTGGCTTAAATGCGCCGATCAACGATCTGTCCCGCGGATGCAACGCTTCCGAGGTATATTCCATGGCAATCATCACGGCTGCACTGGCATAATCCGGACACTGCACAGAACAATAGAATGACAGTCATTTGTGGCATGGCGTGACGCTGTGCCACATTTTTTTGAGGGAAAAATGGAATCATTACTTTTTACCAGAGAAGATTTGAAAAAACTGATTGTACCGCTCATTATCGAGCAGGCACTTGCTTTGAGCATCGGGCTGTTTGACACGCTGATGGTCTCCTCGTGCGGCGAAGCGGCGGTGTCGGGTGTGTCGTTAGTGGACAGCATCAGCACGCTGCTGATCCAGATTTTGTCAGCGCTTGCAACCGGTGGTGCCGTGGTGTGCAGCCAGTATATCGGCAAGAAGATGCCGGAGCGGGCAAAACTGTCCGCCGGACAGCTGATGCTTATCATGCTGTTGTCCGCGGGGACGGTGATGGTGGTCATCCTGCTGTCTTACCGGTTTCTGCTCCGGGCAATTTTCGGACAGATTGATGCGGACGTCATGCAGAATGCGGAGATTTATTTTATCATCTCGGCCATATCCTATCCGTTTCTGGGCGTCTACAACGCGGGAGCGGCGTTGTTCCGGGCAATCGGAAACAGCAGGGTCAGCATGTATACAAGTCTGGTCATGAACGTGATCAATATCGGCGGTAACGCGGTGCTGATCTTCGGGCTTAAGATGGGCGTGCTGGGAGCGGCGCTTGCAACGCTCACGGCGCGGATTGTATCGGCGCTTGTCATGGTTGTGCTGCTTTCAGGGAAGGATAACCCGCTGTGCATTGCGACGCCGGGCTGTATGAAGCCGCAGAGGGATGTGATCGGAAAAATATTAAAGATCGGCATTCCGAGCGGTGTGGAAAACGGAATGTTCCAGATTGGAAAACTTCTGGTGTCGAGCCTGACTGCGACGTTTGGAACAGCGGCAATTGCGGCGAATGCGGTTGCGAACAGTGTGGCGGGATTTGCCAATATTCCGGGTATTGCGATCGGACTTGCGATCGTGACGGTCATTGGCAGATGCATCGGAGCAGGGGAAAAAGAACAGGCGAAATACTACAGCAAGCGCCTGCTTGGCCTGGCTTATGCGGGAATGGTGCTGGCTGATCTGGCACTGTTTGTACTCGTAAAACCAATCATTGCCTGCTTCGCGCTATCGGCGGAAGCGGCACGGATTGCCACACAGCTTCTGGTAAGTTTCGCAATCTGCGCGGCGCTGATCTGGCCGCTCAGCTTTACCCTTCCGAATGTGCTGCGCGCCGCAGGGGATGCAAAGTACACGATGGAGGTCAGCGTTTTTTCCATGTGGGTCTTCCGTGTGGCAAGCAGTTACTTTTTTGCGGGAACGATGGGACTTGGCGTGCTCGGTGTCTGGATCGGCATGTATGTGGACTGGGGGTTCCGCACGCTGCTTTTCGTGATCCGCTACCGGCGTGGGAAGTGGCTGGAAAAGCGCGTGGTATGATGCCGCAAGGGAATGGATTCCTAATATTTTCTTATTTTTTGATAATAGAGTTTCATTTTTGCAGGAAATACGGTAGAATATCAGAGAAATACGTTCAGATGATGAGGATTTTGAAGAAATGTACAAGAATATGGGAAAAGTAAAACGCACACTGGAGGAGTATGCCATTCTGACGGTTGCCACGCTGATTCTGGTGGTGGGTGTTTATGTGTTCAAGTTCCCGAATAATTTTTCGTTTGGAGGAGTCACGGGTATCGCGGTGGTCTTAAGTGCCATTATGCCGGCAACTCCGGGAAATATCACATTTATCATCAATATGGCGCTGCTGGTGGTAGGATTTATTTTCCTCGGGAAAAGTTTTGGCATCCGCACCGTGTATGTGAGCGTGCTGATGTCTGTGGGGCTAAGCCTTGCGGAAGTGTGGTTTCCGATGGAGCATCCGCTGACGACGCAGCCGGTACTGGAACTGATGTATGCAATTGTGCTGCCGGCGTTCAGTGCGGCGATTATGTTTAATATCGGAGCCTCCGGAGGCGGTACGGATATTATCGCCATGATCCTTAAAAAGTATACGAAGCTGAACATCGGAGGCGCGCTGTTTCTGGTGGATCTGGGGATTGTCATAGCTTCGTGTTTTGTGTTTGATGCACAGACAGGACTTTGTTCGCTCTGCGGACTTCTGGCAAAGTCGCTCGTTGTGGACAATGTCATTGAGAGTATCAACCTGTGCAAGTATTTTACGATCATCTGCAATGATCCGGAGCCCATCTGTGATTTTATCACGAATGAGCTGCACCGCAGTGCGACGATCTATAAAGCCGAGGGGGCATATGAGCACAACCAGAAGACGATCATTATCACCATTATGAAGCGCTCCCAGGCGGTAGAACTGCGTAATTACATCCGCATCCACCAGCCGACCGCATTTATTGCCATCACGAACAGCAGTGAGATTATCGGCAAGGGGTTCCGCGGATTTAATTGATAGTAAAAGGAGAAAGGTTTTTATGAAAATTTGGGAAGACGAAAGGCAGTGCTATATCCGTGCTGCCATGGAGAAGAATTCAGAGGCGGAGAACGAGGCGCTGAAGGCACAGCTGGATGCGATCGACTGGTCTGTGTTAGAGCAGATTGAGCGCAAGGAGACCGTGAACGAGCGGGGCGTATTCGCACCGCTTGAGGCGGTTGAGACAGATGAGATTGAGCGGCGCAGGGACGAGTTCCGGGAACTCGGCATCAAGGCGATCCGGGAAGGAAAAGTCGGAGCGGTTCTTCTGGCGGGGGGACAGGGAACGCGTCTCGGACTGGACAGACCGAAGGGAACACTCAATATCGGGATTCACCGGGAGCTGTTTTTGTTTCAGCAGCTCATTCGTAACCTGATGGACGTGACGGATGAAGCCGGCGCGTATGTTCCGCTTTATATCATGACGAGCAACATCAACCATGACGACACGCAGGCATTTTTTGAGGAGCATGGGTACTTTGGCTACCCGAAGGAGTATGTGAAGTTTTTCGTGCAGGAGATGGAACCTGCCTGTGATCATCAGGGGCGCGTATATATGGAGTCCCGTACCAGGGTTGCCATGTCCCCGAACGGCAATGGTGGCTGGTTTGGTTCCATGGTGAATGCAGGGCTGCTCTCCGACATCCGTTCCCACGGGATTGAGTGGATCAATGTATTTGCTGTGGACAACTGCCTGCAGAGAATCGCAGACCCGCTGTTCATCGGTGCGACGATTGCCTACGGCTGTGAGAGCGGCGCGAAGGTTGTCAGAAAGGCAGCGCCGGATGAGAAAGTGGGGGTGCTCTGTACCGAGGACGGCAAGCCATCGATCGCGGAGTATTACGAGATGACGGAAGAGATGGCGACCGCGCGGAAGGCAAATGGTGACCTGCTCTATGGATTTGGTGTGATCTTAAACTACGTCTTTTCCGAGAAGCGCCTGGAAGAGATTGCGGATGCACATATGCCGATCCATGTGGTAGAGAAAAAGATTCCGTATATGGACGAATCCGGCAGCCTGGTGAAGCCGGATGCACCGAACGGATACAAGTTTGAGACGCTCGTCCTCGATATGGTGCACATGATGGCGGACTGCGTTCCTTACGAGGTCGACAGAAAGCGAGAATTTGCGCCGATCAAGAATCTGCACGGCGTGGATTCACTTGACAGCGCCCGCGAGCTCATGCAGGGCTGCGGCATCGAATTGTAACATAAAACGGACGGGCTTCCCGGCGGGAAGCCCGTCCGTTTTTGGCGCTGCAGAAGATTTAATAAATATTTTATGGGGATTTAACGGCGGGTTCATGAATGTCTGATATAATAATACCTGATGATGGAAAACAGACAATGGAGGTTTTTATAAATTGGAGGAACAGGGGAAGCAGCAGGAAATAGAAATCGAAGAGGTGACCGCACAGGAGAATGTGATCGCGGTGCGGGATCTGGTGCCGATGCGTGCGGCGATGGATGACAGCATGGAACGGATCGCAGATATGAAGGATCAGTTTTCACAGACGATCGATCCGATTCTGCGCATGTACAATGCGGCGATGTGTGCAACGACGGCAAGGCTTGAGATAATAGAGGACGAGTTCAAGTACCGGAAGCTGCGCTGTCCGATCCACCATATTGACACCCGCCTGAAGTCGGCGAAGAGTATTCTTGGCAAGCTGCAGAAGAAGGATCTGGATCTGACGCTGTCGGCTGCCTGCAACAACATCTACGACATCGCGGGAATCCGTGTTGTCTGCTCTTATATCAAGGACGTCTATCTGATCCGCGACCGTCTGATGGCGCAGGATGATGTTATGATTATGCAGATCAAGGATTACATAGAGACGCCGAAGGAGAACGGTTACCGGAGTCTTCACATGGTCATCCGGGTGCCGGTATATTTTATGAACAAAAAGCAGCTGGTGCCGGTGGAACTGCAGATCCGCACGCTGGCGATGGACCTGTGGGCAAGCCTGGAGCATGACATCAAATATAAGTGTCTGTATCAGACGGAGACGGAGAATTTCTCCGAGGAACTAAAGGAATGCAGCCGGCTCATTTACGAGGCGGAGGAGAAAATGGAGATCATGAACCGTACACTGGAAGCATAAGGGGAGGCGCGGGCGATGAGAGAGAAACAGAATCCGGTCGAAAAAGAATGGGCAGCAGTTGTCAAGGCAGAGGAGCGCTTTCTGCGCCATGCCATGCCGGCGCGGACGGCGGGCTGGCAGGAGAAGATCACGCGCTATGTGCCACAGAAGCTGGAGGCGACTCTGCACACCGCTTTTTACAAAGCGTTTGAACTGATCTTTGACAAGGGAACGCCGGTGATAGAGAAGACCTGTCAGAAGGAGAAAAAGGAGCAGCTTTCTGCCTATGAGGAGGACTTTTCCTCCATGGATGACCAGGTCCATCTGGTAAAGGAACGTCTGGACAGCGCCCAGTTTAAGCTGAACACAGAGGAAGGACAGATACAGAGCTTAGAGGAGGAGATCGAATCCGCCAAAAGCGGCATGATCCAGTCCCTCAATGAGCGGGCTTCCATCACAGCAAAGCAGCAGCGCTACGATACCATGCTGGAGCAGGTGAACCTGCGCCGCAGCGAGGTGTCCCAGAAGCTCTTAAAATATAAAAGCGATG
>OLSP01002205.1_pt1 | contig 16250 bp, 23 predicted proteins | sample 1672941 | NCBI WGS metagenome assembly OLSP01 (sample SAMEA3136739, study PRJEB25190) | human gut metagenome | reverse complement strand
AGTATTTTGAGGACAACCCGACAACGTGGGCGCAGCTAGAATCCATGTTCTGCATGTGTTCTTTGGTACTTTCAAGGCTTTCTTCTTCCGTGATAACAGTGACACCTAAGTCTTTGAGGGCTTCCTCGGAAATAGACAAAGGTATAAAAATGCCGTCTTTGCCCAACACTTCGGAAAGCTCGTACAAATTAGAATAATTTTGTTCTTTATATGTATAGGTTGTTTTCATTTGTCCTCCTTAGTTAAAGATAATTTCGACCTTAAATTTTTTGTCCACATTAGCGGAGGTAAACATGCTTGATATATTTGACGGTACACGTTGCACATAGGTATAAAATCCCACATTAACGCCGCTGTAAGAAATTTTACCTACTGTAAGGGGCACAGTAACACCTGTTTCAAGCGGTGTGATGTTAAGGTTGATGTTATAACTACCACTTGTCACACCCTCTTCCTTAAAGGCAACGTCAAGCCAGCCACCATAATAAGACAGTATAACAAGAGTAACGGCTCTGCCATCGTGTGTAACATTGCCTGTAACTTCACCATAGTAACCACTGTTGTTATTATATCCATATTGACCACCTTTCTGTCCCATAGTCATAATAAAAACATTATCTCCAGCAGTCCCTCCACCAGCAGTAGTTTTCTTTGATAACATCAATCTGTTAAGTCCCATTTCGTCACCTCACGACAATGCACTTGCCTGTACAGCACTTGACAAATCACCGCTGCTACTTTTGATTAGCAGTATATTTAATAGTAACCCATTAACTGTGATAGCTAAATCGGACGCATTACCTACATATTTTAGAGTACCTGCATTAGTGATGCTCAGGGTGTAAGAGCCATTAGACGCTATGTAGGCTGTAAATATTGATGTATCACCATTGCTTATCATTCCCGCCAACGTGGACATATCCAGCGTAAGCGCACCTGTTACATTGTAGGTTGCTACAGATGCAGTGGGGCTATCGTATGTGCCGCTGATGCGTGATGTGGCAAAACTTTCAAAATTGAATTTTAAGCGTTGGAAGTTTTGCTGTGCCGTCCATGTATTAGCCACAGACGTGCTCACACCACCACCACCACCAGCAGCACTAACATTAACATTGCCACTAGCGTCGGGAGCAATATTGTTAACAGTTTTAACGTAGCTGGCAAGGTCTACCTTCTTAACATATGTAGATGTAATCACATTCCCATAACCATCCTGCGTTGCTTTGGTTGCCTCATAAACAGGGGCTGTCTTATCCAACTTATTATTTAGGGCATTGTAAACAGCTTTGTTAGCAATAGGATTTGTAGATGTAGCAGATAATGTAGTATCTACAGTGACGTTTGATCCTCCACCACTAACGCTAATATTGACATTACCATTACTATCTGGGGTCACATTGTTAACAGACTTAACACAGCTATTAAGTTCTGTTTTAGTAGCGTAAGTGCTCGTGATTACATTACCTGCGCTGTCCTGCGTTGCAGACGCTGCATTACCTGTATAACTGCTTGCATTAATCGAGCCTACAGCCTGCGAGCCTTGTCGCCATGCTATTGTAGAGGTTGCACCCATTAAAGCGAAACCAGAGAAAATATCAGTCCCGACTTTATTCAGCAGTGCATTATAGATAGCTTTATTTTGAACCGGGTTAGTGCTTGTACTTGACAGTTCTTCATCAACAGTTACACCACCATCAGCACCATCCTTGCCTTTAGGAAGCACAAAATCAAGCACGGCAGCAGACGATGTGCCGCGATTGGTGACACTAGCCGATGTGCCGGGAGCACTTGTCGTAACGTTGCCTATGGTAATTGTAGCTGCATTACCTGCAGGACCTTGCGCGCCCTGCACTCCTCGCTCGCCCTGTTCACCTTGGATGCCACGCGGTCCTTGGATGCCTTGTGCGCCCTGTTCGCCACGTTGCCCTGGCTCGCCCTTTTCGCCGGGGTCGCCTTTGATGCCTTTAATGGTTATCGGGCTCGGGTTATCAAGGCCGGCTTTGTTCGTCCAAGTCAAAATGCCGCTGGAATCAATGTGCGGCACAAAGACGTTAACATTCTCGCTCAAATCCTTGGTGGTATTCATATATGTTTCAGCCTGCTCAGCATCCCACACCACCTCGGAATTTGCGTATGAGGAGCCGCCGGGCTTGCCGACCACGAGCTTACGCTTGCCGTTCGCCTTGCGCGCGATGACCAGCTCGCCCTCACGCAACACAGGATTCACCTGCAGCCATTTTTCCTCGGACGCTGTGCTAAATTGTATTCTTGCATTACTCATTCATATCACCTCACGCAGTACGCACCCAAAAATAAAGCAATAAATATGATGGCTCAAACATTACTTTCTCCCCGTTACCGGTAGATTTGATAGTAATTTGATGTGTGTGGTTACCAGCCTCTTCAGTTGCGCCCCAGCGGCGCTCATGAGCTTGATATCCTGCACCACCACTGCCGCCGTGTGTTTGCCAATTGCTGACATAAATGTCATGCTTATGATTACCAGCACCATAAATTGTAGCTTCATGGCTATGTGCGGGCAGATTATTCACACCTAGCGTAAAGCCATCACTGCCGCCCAGCGTTCCGCCGGGATAACCTGCGCCGGCAGTGCGAATATAGCGGCCGCTCTGCAGGAGCTGCCACGTGCCGCCAAGTCTTGTGCCGGGATTGATGTTGTCACGGGTGATTACCACGGAGCCGACAAAGCTCATTGCGTTGAGATAATCGATGTTCAAAGACACATTGCCGCTGCTGTCCGGCTTTTTGCCCTCAACGCTATATACAAAATTCTTCTGCAGATTGCCTTTTGCATCCGGTTTTTCGCCATTCAGCGACAACAGGAATGTTTTTTTGATTGATGCCACAAGGCCTGCGTAATCGCTGTCCAAAGCATCCTGCCCCTGTTCGACAAGGACCTGCGCCATAGCGGCAGCCATAATCGTAGCCTGTTTATACAGCTTGTTGTGCAGGTCAGCCGCCGCCAGCCCCGGAACAACGCCGCCTATGCGCTGAGTATTGACAGCGTACTCAGCGTCGGATACAACCTTGCTGCTGCCAACAGCCTCAGCAAATACCTTAAAATTACTTCTCGCCATTTGTTAGCTCGCTCCCTTCTACAGCCCAATGGCTATTGTAACCACTGTAACGCATAGTGTTGTAATCGTAGCTGAACAGCGGCAGGCCGTCCGTCGATACGAATGTCAGCACGTTGATGCGTACGCCCTCCGGCTTCGGAATGATATATGCGTGGATAATCAGCTCTCGCTCCAGCGCAGTATAATCGCCCTGCAGGACGATGTTGAACGACATATCCTGCAAATCTTCAATAGATAAATGCTTATCTTTGCCCATAACCGATTCCCACAGCTCATATAGCTCTGTTATAGTGCCCTTCCACGCATTTTGGATAATACGCGCTTTGATTAGCAGCCGGAACAAATCATCGTCCATCATGCTGTTGCTGTTGTTCATCTCTCCCGGAGGAAAGCCGGAAATAAAGCTGACGCTTGCCATGTTCTGCGGCTCTGGAGTATTGATTGTTAGATACTCCGTGCCGCTGGCAATTTCCGTGGGAGACGGGCACACAATGTCGCCTGTAGCAGCAACGGACGGCTCAAAGCTGAGCTGCCTGCTTACTCCGACAATAGCGCCGAGAATGTCGAGCTGTGCGGTCGTCGCATAATCAGCCTCGAACGCCATAATCAAATCGGTGGCGCTGCTGTCCAAATCAAGGCCGTAGCTGAGCAATTTCTCCACCATAGCCGTAAAGTTAACGCTGCGGCGATACTCGCTCGTGATTAGCCGTTTGTAATATGTTAAATCAAGCATCGACCTGTACCTCAATGGCATCGTATACCGGCTCCGGAATCTCCTTGTAACCAATTGCAACGTCAGCAACACCCATCGCGTCTGCGGCAAGCCCCAATTTCAGCTCTTTTATGCCAAAAATCGGCTTTGTCAAAGACGGATTGCAGTCAGTAATAATGTTGGCCAGCACCGAAGCGGACACATCACTACCAATCGTCAGCGCGGCCAAATAATCATATATCGCACTCTTGACGTTAGCTTGGATGCTGGACATATAGCCAACATACTTCTTCAGCGTGCATTTTACGTAAATGGTTTTATATTCCGGCCGGTAAAATCTGATGGTGTTTATATAATCATTTTGGTCGGTATACTGCACCTCTACGTCTCCGTTTGTATAACAGCCGATGCCTTTATGCAGGTATATCGCCTCAGCCACGTCCTCGTCCGTGCCGCCCTCAACCACGCAGGTTACAGAGTGTGCCGGCAAACCGTGCGGATTATCCTCGGTTACAGTGCCGACGTTGGTGTCGTTCTCGTAAACAGCATAGCGAGACACATCCGGAAGCGCTGCAATAGCGCCCTTGGTGCCAGCCAGCATGGTCTGCGACGGATTGGCCGTACTGATTGCCTGCCTTTGGCGGAGCTGCGCGTCGGTTTCCTGCGTGTTGCCCAGCACAGCGCTCACTTCGTTAATAACAGCTATCCATCCATAGGTCGGCGTCTCAATCTGCGCTATATCGCCCGCCAGCGCGCTCACAGCGCCTGCAGTGCGGCATGTAGCTACAGTGTAAGCCGTGCCATTGGAGTCGATTACTACGTTTGCCGGTAAATCCCATGTCAGCCCCGCGCGGTCTTTTACGGCACCATTGGTTATCTGCGTAAACGGGCTGCCGGTAATCTTTACTTGGCAGGTGCTGTGCCCTGCAGCCTTGCGCTTAATGCCGTTCAGCTTTACCACGCTGTCCAGCGACGCACCAATAGCCGTTTCAGGTGAACGTGCATTATACGCATACGCGAGAGCCAGCAGCGTATCGCTTTGCTTGAGAGCAAAAATGGACAACAGCTGATAATCAGGCGAGCTGTTGTCCAGATAGATATCATCACCGTAGATTTGCTTCATTGCAGCAATCATATCTTCTAAAATATCGTTGTAGGTAGGGATATGCAGTCCCGTACTATCAACATAAGGTTTAAAATACGTCACATCTGCACCTCCTCACTACTAATAGTCAACGAGCCATAGATAGTCTCTACAGTCGCCGTGAATTTATAATGTCTGCGTTCATAACTTGATTCAAAAGACGTGACAGACTGCACACCTTCCGTGCCGCTTATACGGTCACGGATAATAATATCTACAGCCTGCCTATTCTCATCGCTGCCGGACGTGCCTAAGATTTGCTCCCACAACGGCAGCCCATCTTTTAGGTCTTCCCACCATTCGGCATAAAGCAAAAGCAGGCGCTGCTTTATCGCCTGCCCGACACCTTCAATACCGCTGATGTAATTTTGGGAGCCACGGCCAAAGCAGTAGTCCCAATTGTCGTCTAATCGTCTAACCTGCATATCAGCCTCCAATAAACACATTACTGCTGCCTTCGGCTACAGTGCCGCCACAGCTCACGGGATCACCAACGCGCCCGGCAGCCTTGCCGTTAATATAAACACTGGCACTCCCACTGGCAATTACACCGCTATGCGTCGGATGCGCTACACACCCATGCGGCGCATAACTGTCGCCCACGCGTCCTGCAGCGCGGCCGTTGATATATACGTTAGGGCTGGCCGATACGAGCGCTGTCGGCGAGCAAGCATCATGACCGGTATCCAAATCGCCTAAACGCGTTGCACTACTCATTGATGTTCAACCGCCCTGCTTTAATGTTTACCGTACCGCCTACGATGTTAATCGTATCTCCGGCAAGCTCTACGTAAGCACTGCCCGCATCATTGCGTAGCTGAGCAGAGCCTGTGCTGTAGCCGGGGATTACTCTAGGCTGCGACCACACGCCGATAATAGCAAAGCCATCAGACAGGTCATGCCTGCGACATTCAACTTGATTCTGCACTCCCCCGCTCTGCCACCAGCCATCCATGCACATATCGCCAAATACCACAAGGCACTCATCACCTGCCTGTATAGGCAGCGTCAGTGCATAACCGCCAGCACGTGGCACGACGATAGGCACATCAACCAGCAAGGGGATATCTATCCATGATTCATCACCGTCTGCAAGCATTTTTTCTCGCAGCGCTGGTTGCACAGTAACAGTCTGAGCGGCCGCGTCAAAGCTTTGGATAATGCCAGGCATGCACACGCGCGTCTTGATTGCAGCGGCACGAGCATCCAATTCTCCCTGCCGTTCGACGTTCGGCGTGCGCAAATTCAAATCAATCATAAAATCACACTCCGTTCGGATTTTGCGAATTGTTGGCCATGAGGGCAGGCAGAACGCCCTTACCATAGCGCGATACAGCCGTACATGATGTATACCAATCATTACCCATAGTATCACCTGTGTGCGTCAGCTCAATAACTTGATAGATCCACTCTTTATCAAGCGGCATCTGCGCCTGACCAGGCGTGACCTGTGCTTCCGCAATCTCGCTATTTTTAAGCTGCACCAAGGACCACATCTGTACAGCAGGATTCAGCAGCAGCTTAAAATTTGCGCCATACTGTGTCTGCGTCGGCATACCGACAAGACCGGTAGTAGGCGTTTGCACGATAGCTTCATCCTTGGCAGCGTCGGCAAGCTTAATCATGTTCAACTTGCCGTCATTCACCCAATAGCTCGCACCGTTACCGCGGGCAATATCAGAAATATAATCTTTAGGCTCGCCAAAAATAACCTTACCCCGTGGCAGCTTTTGCCCGGACAGGCCCTGCGTGATACTATTCGTAGGTATTTTGGTTTTTGACTTTTCGCAGACCGCATCCAAAATCTGACGTTGATTAACGCCCTTGTTTAAGGTTTTTGCAATAAAATTTTTAGCAAGCACATTAGCGCCATCCACACACAGGAGCGATAACACGTAATCCGTGTTGTTCTCCTTGCGCCGGGATGGATAAATAATTTTACCGTCAAAGATAACTCCGTACTGTTTTTCTTGGGTATTACCTTCAGCATCCTTTGCTTCCTGAACGGAGCCATCTGCAGATGTAGTCAAGTAGCCTTCATAACCGGCCTCAATGATGATACGGTCGCCTTCCTTAAGGATTTTCTGTTCGGTTGCTGCAGTAAGATTGTAAATCTCCACAGTTGAGTAATTGTTTATTTCCCGAGATTTTTTGACCGTAAACTTCACATGCAGGTCAGACACGTTCAAGGCCTCTTTGTCCTGATCATCAACTACGAGGATTTTCCATTTGCGCATCCACAGATAACTGCTCATGAGCCATCACCCCACAAAAGCACCCAAGCTGAGCCTAATGTCTCATTATCAGGCTGCTCCTGTGTGGTAGGACCAACAGCCACGATTTGAGCACTGCCAATGTTTAAGTACGCGTACTGCCCCAGAAAATCAATACCAGGCACCAATGGCATGCCTGTAATCAACTCTTCGCCTGTGCTATTGTCGCAGACATCAGCCACCCACAACTCGTACAAATCATAATAACGTAGCTTCAGCAGGATGTTGATGTTACGCTCGCCATCAAGCGTCAGCTTAAAAGTCTTCTTGTCAAAAGGCGTGGTAGTCAATGGTATTTCATAATAGCTCATTACCACTTCACCTCCAGACCTGTGCCCTTTTCTACTTTGCGCAAAATCGTACTGTTGTCGCCTTTAGGCTGCACTTCCTGCGATTTACGCTGTGCACCTGTAGTCCACTGACGCGCGGAAACCTTTTCGGTTCCAACATTAACCACCAGCACCTGCACAAGATTCACAGTAGCTTTGAGCGCGCATAGCGTCGACACATCATCGCTCACATCAATGCTCTCAATAAGCATATTCTGGTACGTGTTCAGACGCGTAACAACCTGCATGGGTATACGCAGTTCCTGAAGCTTGCAGAGTAAGCGATAGGCCTGTACAGATTTTGTGCCGCCATCACCACCATAATCAGCACCAGTACGATAAGCCATGGCATCAGATACGCCAATCTGCATCGTCATACGGATAGGATTCACAAAAGCATGGTCACTGATATTTGCGCCAGTCTGCACAGGATGCTGGGTAACCGTCAGGCTATGTTCAGTATCAACGCTAAAAACAGCATCAAAAAAATAGCCGCCAATGTTCGTTTTGACCATAAGCACCTGTTGTGCTCCTAGGCCACTGCCCCAAACAGATGGACTATAACCATCATTAGTCTTAAATGATTTATTGCCCGTGAGCTTAGCAACCAGATTATTAGCGCCCCAGATACCATTTAAAGTGTTCATTGTACCCATTAAGCTCATACAAACACCGTCCCTCCGTTATGCGCTGCCAGACGCTGGGCAAAATCTTCCATCGTTCCTTCCACAGCCTTAGCCACGCCCTGCGGATCACTTACGTTCCCACAATTAACCACGATGCCGCCAACATTTATAACTCCACCGTTATAATTTGCCGTACTGTTCGCCATCGGCATAAGACCGGCAGTACCACCTGCAGCAAAACCTGCAGCATAGCTCGTAGGAGCAACAAGGCTGTTATACCCGCCGCCACCATGAGTAGCATTCTCGGCAGATTCTTTATCTTTGTTATAGATAACCATAGCGTTGGCAGCACGGTCATCCTCGTTCGCCGAAAAAATATCCGGACGCTCAAACTCACGCATAAATACACTTGCACCTTCGGCAGCGTCCTGCACATTACGCAGTTTATCACCAGCTCCACTTTCGTTCGTGCGCAGTTCATGGTCAAGATATGCAATTTGAGTGTCAAGGTCGGTCCAATCTTTACCACGAGCAGCAGCAAAGCGTTTGAGAGCTTCCCAGCGTTCATTATGCCATTGAGCTATGCCACCAGACGTACCATCATCACCGACAGCATCTGTACGCAAACCGGATTCTTGTACCAAGTTGCCTACAATACCGGACGCGGCAGCCTTAGACCAACCTAATGACATCAGCTTGTCGCGGATGTATTGGGCACGCTCACTGTATGCTCCTTCATCAGCAGAACCTAGCTGTAATGCTTTTTTAGCACCAGCGTAATCGCCCTGCATAGCTTTACCCAAAGCTATCCATAGACGTGCCAGCCTAATTTCCAGCGTGAGTACCTTATCTACAACTTTACCAACGGCAATCAAGAAGTAATCCCAAAATTTCTTCACAACAGGATACTTCTTGCCGAAAATCTTCTCAACAATCGTAGCCAGGCCTTCTGCCATTTCGGCAACGCCCTTAGCAATGGTAGCGACAGTCTTTTTGAGCTTTTCCTGCCGTTCTTCCGTAAAAACTTTTTCAAACAGCTCCGTAAGCTTCTCAAGGATAAAAGCAATGCCTTCCTTAAGCTTTTCAATAAGACGACGCAGCGGATTATTCTCATCCGTGAGCCATTTTCAGAGCGGCTTCAAAGTATTGCTGCTCTCGCGCCCTTCAAGATAGCCAAAAAAGTCCTCCAGCATGATGAGTGCAGTGCCGATGGCCATCATCATCAGGCCAAACGGACCTGCCATGATGGCAGCACCGACAACAGCAAATACAGCTACTAAAGCCTTTGTTTTACGTGGCAGCGCGTCAATAAAATTATAAATGCCTTCAAATACCCATTTGAGAGCCTTAACCAGCGACATTGCTACACGCACAACACTCGCCAGCACGCTGGCTACCTTACGTGCCAGCGCAGGCAAGCTCTTGCCAAATTTATCATTGAGCCAGCGGATAAATTCCTGAAATTCTTTGATGTAGGGCTGCAGCTCTTTGATAAGGTAATAGACCACCCATTCCTTAAACATTTTTAATTTGAGCTGCAGACTTTGCACGTCATAACCAATCTCACGAATCCAGGCTAATTGTCCGTCAGCATCTGCAGGAGTAGACAGCTCTGCCATCTCCTGACGCAGGCGGAAAAACTGTTCACGCAACTCCGGCACCCACGCCACATCCTCCTGTGACGCGCCCATGGTTTTCAGGACTACACTCAAGGTTTTAGCTGTGTCCTTTGTCACCCACATGGACTGCGCCAGCTTCTGGTATTCTAAATCAGCGCTGGCCACAGCCTTAATGTTATCAATGACAGCTTCCGTAACCTTTGCCAGCCCTGCAAAGATAGCGCCATATTTAAGGATAGAGCCTAATTTCCCGAGCATACCGGATAGATTATTGATAGCTTTCGCAGCACCGGCAAAGGCATCCTTGTCGACTTCTGCACCGATGCGGACAAGATATTCTTCTAATATATTGCTCATCAGCCTACTCCTTTCTCATGGCGTCCTGCATACGCCGTGCATTTTCTGCCTTGACCGCCAACAGTTCGTGAGCGTCCAGTAAATCATCAAAATCATATGTGCCATCACACAGCTCGTGCTGCCTCCAAAGCCCTGCCGCAACAGGAGCAAAGGCGAAAGCATCAAGCGTCGGATAACTCATCGGCTCGTAGGTTTGCCCATCAATTCTGCCGGGAGCTTCAACCCGGCTGCGGCGAAAAAACCTCCGACGTTGAAAATCAACGCATGAACAGTCATCTGGATAACGCTGGCAGCATCATACGCCAGAGCCTCGTCAACAAAATCACCCTTAGCTGTCAAGACAGGTTCAGGGAGCTGCTGACCGTTGCCGTTATCAACTAAGCGGTTAACAGTACGCAGCAGCAGAGATTGCAGCTCGTCAAAATCCTTGCGTGGCATACCCATGAGAGCAGCAGCCATCTCGGCTGTTTTGCCGCCCGAGGGAGCCAGCACGCCAGCAACTTTGAAAGCAACATAGCTGCCTGTGCGAGCGTCCATCTTAGTGAGCTGGTAGGATTTGCCAGCCACCTCCACAACTTGTGTTTTTTGTTTAAGCATAATTCAGCCCTCCATCAAATCGGCAGATTAGTAATCTCAGCACACATCAGCGTCCAAGACACTCTCTGGCCTTGGCTCTGATAGGGAGTGTCCGGCTCTTTTTGGGGAGAGATACCGGAAATAATATGGCGGGTACCTGTAGCGGTATTACGCAGAGTCATGCTGGTGCTTGCCCATTCGCTCGTAGGCAGCTGCCACAACGCATTAAACCAGGCACTCAGCCATTTATGCAGGCTAGATGTCTGCTGTACCTCGATAGTTACGGTGCCATTATTGCCCGCAATCTTAGATACCATTACTGAGCCATCTGCAGCAATGTCATGAGCAGTGCGGTCGGTGGCTTTAGCAACAGTTACAGAGCCTACACCAGTACCATCAAAGAGATACGAGCCAAATGTAGGATGGTTGATAGATCCAGCCAAATCAGCAAAACTGTAAGTAGTTAATTCCATTCAGATAGCCTCCTTAGCGGTTAACATTAACCTGGATGGTAACAAATTCGATTGCACCAGCCAGCTTGCAGCAGACATAAATCGGCGGAGCTTTACGCTTATCGCGGTCAGCCTGAGACTGCTCGTCAATAGGCTCGCTCTGCACCAGATAGCCATCAGGCAGGTAATCACCTGTCTGCAGATTCAGGCACTCGGCACCGTTCCACTTGCCCGGAGCGATAAAGCCTAACTTTACATACTTACGACAAGCATCATTGATAACATTAATAATGCTTGTAACGCCAGCTTCAGTCTGCGGCAATTTTCGGCGCTGGTAAAGCAGGTCCATGACATTAAGCGTAATGTCATTTTTGAGCATATCAAGATACAGCACTTCATCAAAGCTCGTGCCATCAGCCATATAGCCCTGCTGCAAAACATCGTATTCCTCGCCACGAGTAATATATACATTACCGTTATGGCCTGTAGATTCAGAGCTACCACACACATGGGTTACCTGAGATTCGGACAGGTCATCTGTTTTTACGCCGGGCAGAGTTTTGTACGCCAGCGTAAACGCATCCCCGGCAAGACCACGGTTAGCGCCCATCGCGTAGCCCATAGTAGCTGCAACAGCATTGGGAGTATCCGTGTCACCACAATACTGACCAAAGCTGCGACGGTAGTTTTTATCCTGCAAAGCCTTAAAAATGCTCTTTGCATCACCAGATGCGTCAAGTACGCTTTTATCAGCAGTCGTATACATGTAGACGCTGTCAGGTACAGCGGTCTCACACCAAGCTGCACAGTCTTTGATATCAACATCTTCTGCGCCCAGATAGCTAAACGGCCACCACTGAGAGTTAGCAGCACGGCAAGCCTCCAGCGTAGCAGTTAGATTCGTATCTTCCGTCAGCTTTACGCCTACCGCCAGCTTGCGCGGGCTGGTCGTAGAAGCAAAATAGAGCTGAGCAGCCTTGTATTCCGGTGACGTTTCCACAAACCCGTCAGTCAGCATTTGAGCAGCGCTTGTATAAATACGCACCCTTTCATTTGCCGGAATAACCTCAGACTTGCCAATAATCAGGCCAAGGTTAAAGCCCTTGCGAGCAGCAGCCTTAGCAGACAGGTTGATAACCACGTCGACAATCGGAGATAAGTCCAATTTATAAGCCAACTAAATCACCCTTTCTTAATAATAATTTCACCCGGTTCAAGAATAACATCACTCGTACCAGGCTCGTTTGCTTTAATCGTAACGTTGACTTCTTCAATCGCTTTCACGATAGATTCAACGCTGATCAGCACATTAAAATATAAAGTCAAATCGGCACGCTTCCACCATCGCCCTTGGAACAGTTCAGGCGCATATTGGATGGAATCCTTGCCGGGAATAATATAAATTTTTTGTTTTTTGAGCTTCGGTCGGCCAAGCAGCAGCTCAAGGCGTAGCTTAAGCAGCGATTCATAGCAGGCAGGACCGTAAGCATTCAGGCGTAGCTGGATGGTACGTGTGCTTGCACTCTCACGCAAAAAATCACGTCCTTCAGACTGCCAACGCTCATCAATCGGCTGCATGATGTCCTCGGCCGCCTCGGTGCACTGCATAAAGACCACGTTGTCTGTAAGCTTCCAGTCGGGGCCTCCGTCCGTTGGCCAGGAGCGGCGTACAGGCGGCGGTATTGTCTTAGCATCATGCCCGAGGATGTCCATCAACTCTGCCCACATTAAAGATTCAAATTCAGCAATATTTTTAACCAACGCCATCACCGTCCAATCTTGTCCCGATAGAGCGGTAAAATCCATAATCAATATCAGGCGTAACAGTGAGGATTTTGTAGCGTGCTCCGCGCCATTCAAGCTCATCGCTGATAGCTTCACCATTGGTCGCGTGCAGCTCCACGTTCGTCAAAAATTTCATTGCCCCGGTTACGCGGTCACCTTCGGGCAATAACTGCAAATCTTTAGGCTGGGCAACAGTAACAATCGCCGCCACCTGCAGCACAATAGGATTGTCTGTATCTCGGCCATAAGCTCCATCGTGCCAGCTTGCAGCGTAGCGTTTGACAGTAATGCGCTGGCAGCCTAAACGCTTGCTGCGCACCACTCTGCCAACATTAACCACGTCAATCACTCCTTACCACATAAACAATAGCCTTACGCAAGGCACCGGTATCAATAAGCGGATTGGTTTTGCCGCCCTTGCCTTTGGTCTTTTTATCTATGGTTTTCGGGGAGTTAGGCGGCCAGCCATTCTCTGCGTCCGTAAACCATTTACGGCAGATGTTCTGCGCCAGCAGGCCCGTGCGTTTGATAAGAGCATCAGCCCTCGCCCCATCGCCAGTCATAGCAGCCTTTACAGCCTTAGCGTATTCTTCTGCAATCTCACGGTGGTGCTTGGCGATGGCCGGTTCAATAACCGGACGCGGTGGAGCGTGCCAAAGCGGCGAACCGTGTGTCTGAACATACAGTTGATAAGCCAGGCTGTACTTCATACCCTGATCCATATAGCCCTGCATTTCCTCACGCATAGACTTACGCCGGATACCATGAGTATGGATGTACAGCAGGCTCGCATTATTGATAGGCTCATCGCCACGAGAAGTTTTCTCCTTCGGGATACCTACATACAACTTTTTAGAGCTCAACGCTTGCACTCTGTCCATAAGCCCCTGTAGCCCGCCGCTGACCGTCCTGTGCGACGTATTGATGCTCACCATACATACATCCCTCCCTTGCCAGCAAAACGCGCCAGAGTGGCAAACTGCACGCCATAAGCAGTCAGTCTAAACGCAGCCCAACCTGCAAGGTCCTGTGAAAGCGCTGACGTATCCATGGAATAGGACACACCATCAGCAGACTCACTCGTAACAACACCAGCGGCCTGAGCTGCGGCAAGGATATCAGCAGCAGGTGCCCCCGGGTCTGCAGCAGACTGCATGTAAAGGGTGCACATATGGGCGATGAATAGTCCGATGGCCATCCTCCACATCTTGCCATAGCGCTGCTCGCTTACACACGCCTGACCAAGCTCTACAAAGCTGTCCAGCACTATTTCCGGCAGTGGCTCAGCAAACTGTGGATAGAATGCCAGGAAGTCCTCCTTGGTGTAGGGAGGATTCTCCTGCGTTTTGATATTGCTCGCCTGAGCAATCAACGGATGGTACATAATGCACCTCCTTATTCGCTTTTATCCTCCGCTTTGCTTTGCTTGGCTTTGGCAACAGCTTCTGCCTCAGCCTTCGGAGTTTTACCATTGACCGGCACAAGGTCGCCAGACTCAACAGCCAGCGCATACAGCGGATCAGTTGCAATCCAATCGGGAGCATCCTCAATTTCCATTCCACCCTTAGTCAAAAAGCGTTCCGCATCAATGCGTTCAGTACCGTCCTGCTTCACAAAGCCAAAGCGTTTTTTAGTTAAAATAACCATTGATTGTCCTCCTCAAATAAAAAAGCCAGACGATAAACGCCTGGCTAGAATATTGCCTAATCAGATACCGATTTGGTATGCGACAGGTTGATAATACATAAATTTAACCTGGCCGATTTGCGCTGCAAACAAAGTCAGGATGGCGGCACGCTCAACAGACGGTTGAGTATACGCGCGGGTGATAGGCACAGTCAAATCAAAATTGACCATATCCTCGTCGTTGACGTAAACCATCATGAGGTCTTTTTGACCAGTGCCGGCCTTAATGCACCAACGGCAAGGCTCAATGGTGATAGAGCCGCCCTGCTCTTTAGCAATATTGTTTTGCATCAAATACTCCATAATGGAGATGTTGCCGGCTTCGGAAACCTTCTGCATGGTGATGTAAGCATACTGCTTCGGCGGAATCAGAATATGATTCGGCATGCCTTTCATGTCGTACTCGGATGCAGCCCACGCATCCACCAGCGCATTGTTGATGTCATGCAGGATCTCATCTGCGGTTTTAGTATTCCATGTAGCAGTGCCAGCCTTGCCATTACCCACAGTGTAGGTAACAACATTCGGATCATTCAACAGACCGGTAGTACCCGCCTCTTTAAAGCCGTTGTATACATTGAGGTCAAGAGTTTTGTTGTAGTTAAGTTTAACGCCCTTATCCAGCAAATCTTCCAGATTACGGCCAATCTGCTTCATTTTTGCCTGGTCAATAAACGGTACCTGCATAGCGTGCATCCAGGTGGATACCTGGAACATGTTCTTGCTGGTGTTGACCTGCATTACAGGGATTGTAGTAGCACCGGGAGCAGTGATACTGTTAGCGTTTGCACCGGAAGTAGCGTAATCAACATCAAAAGTAGAAGTAAACTCTACCCAGCCGCCGCCAGTCTTAGCGACAATATCGCGCTGCCAGGTTACGCTGGTCAGAGGTTCGCGCAGCTTAGGATCAACCTTTTCAAGTTCGCCTGTAATATACGCCATGCCAGAGCTGGCAGCAGCATCCCATGCAGAGCCGCGGAATCTTTTACGACCACCATTCTGCATGGCAAGATTACCCAGATTACGCATACCAGCGTCCGGGCTATAAAAGCCAAATTTTCCAGTTGCCATATTATTTATACCTCCTTATATTACGCAGAAGCACGAGTCAGCAGAGTAACTTCGCAGACACGATTCGCATCCATTGCGCCGCTAGTCCAGCGCATATTCGGAATTTCAATGGTGTTAGTGCTGTCAGCTGCAGCTTCAAAGCCGCCAACAACGCCGTTAGCGATAGAAGTATTAGCTTTAACGCGCACGTAAACTTTACCATTGGCCTTAGGAGTGCCAACATTACATACAACAGTAGCAGCGCCGCGTTCCAGGACAGACATATACTGACCGGGCTGATACTCGGTTTTATTTTGCTCTGCATAAGATACTGCCTGCTTAACAACACGCAGCGCAATGCCAGCGACATCAGCAGCGGTAGTTGCAGCGCCCACAGCAGTGTAAGTATTATCGTCTTTAATGCAGACAGCGGCACCAAAAGGGATAGCTTCGCTTTCCTCGTTTAACAGACGGCTGGCCACGATATCGTCCGGAGTGCGGGCGTAGTTACCGGGATAGCCAAAATTCATCGAGATACCAATT
>OLSP01002200.1_pt1 | contig 16293 bp, 15 predicted proteins | sample 1672941 | NCBI WGS metagenome assembly OLSP01 (sample SAMEA3136739, study PRJEB25190) | human gut metagenome | reverse complement strand
TTTTCCGGCCTGTCGCTTAAATAGGAGGTGGAGTCGGTGAGTATTTCAGGTATTCTGATTGCTACGGCAATCGTAGGCGGTGTGGGGCTGTTTATCGGCCTTTTCCTCGGAGGGGCCGCCATCCTTTTCAAGGTAGAGGTAAATGAAAAAGAAGAGGCTGTCCTTGCACAGCTGCCCGGAAATAACTGCGGCGGCTGCGGATATCCCGGCTGTGCGGGGCTGGCTGCGGCCATAGCGTCGGGCAAGGCCCCTGTCAACGCCTGTCCGGTAGGCGGCGCTGAGGTTGGGAAAAAGGTTGCTGAAATCATGGGTGTGGAAGCGGAGGAGGGAGAGCGCATGGTCGCTTTCGTTGCGTGCCGCGGAACCCGTGACAAGATTAAGGTGGATTATGATTATGTGGGCCTGCATGACTGCCGCATGCTTTCCTTTGTGCCAAACGGCGGCGCCAAGTCCTGTAATTTCGGCTGCCTTGGCTATGGAAGCTGCGTGGAGGTCTGCCCCTTTGACGCCATACATATTTTTAATGGTGTGGCGCAGGTGGACAGGGAGGCCTGCAAGGCCTGCGGAAAATGTATCTCCGTATGTCCCAAGAATCTGATAACCCTCATCCCTTATTCCGCCAAATATGCGGCGGCATGCAATTCCGGAGATAAGGGTCCCATCACTATGAAAGACTGCCGGGCCGGCTGTATCGGCTGCGGTATCTGTGAGAAGAACTGTCCTTCCGGCGCCATTAAGGTGGAGAATTTCAACGCCACCATTGACCAGAGCAAATGTACAGGCTGCGGCATCTGTGTGGAGAAGTGCCCGAAGAAGGTGATTGTCCGCTGCAGCGGGGAACAGACGCAGGAATAATTGTGAAGACGCCGGATGGCGGACTTCGCAGAACAGTAAAATAATGGAAAGTGTTACACTGGGAAAAACAGGCATCACCGTGAATAAAAACGGCTTTGGAGCGCTTCCCATCCAGCGTATCAGCGATGAGGAAGCGGTGCATCTGCTGCGTAAGGCTTATGAGAATGGAATTACTTTTTTTGATACGGCCCGTGCCTATTCGGACAGCGAACATAAGCTGGGGCTGGCGTTCCAGGGAATGTGGGATAAGGTGTATGTGGCATCTAAAACCGCGGCGGTAACCCCGGAGGATTTTTGGAAGGATCTGCAGACCTCCCTTACTACGCTGGGAAGGGATTATCTGGATCTGTATCAGTTCCATAATCCGTCCTTCTGCCCCAGACCGGGTGACGGGAGCGGCCTCTATGAATGCATGCTGGAAGCGAAGGAACAGGGGAAAATCAGGCATATCGGCATTACCAACCACCGTCTGGCAGTGGCGGAGGAAGCCATAGACAGCGGCCTGTATGAGACCCTGCAGTTCCCGTTCAGCTATATCTCCGGTGAGCAGGAGCTGGAATTGGTGAACAAGTGCAAGGCGGCAAATATGGGCTTTATCGCCATGAAGGGCCTGTCCGGTGGACTGATCACTAACAGCGCCGCAGCCTATGCCTTTGAGGCGCAGTTCGATGGAGTTCTGCCCATCTGGGGCGTGCAGCGTGAAAGGGAACTGGACGAGTTCCTCTCCTATATCGACAACCCGCCGCGCATGACCGACGACATCCGTGCCGTCATTGAGGGGGATCGTGCCGAGCTGTGCGGCGAGTTCTGCCGCGGCTGCGGCTATTGTATGCCCTGCCCGGCAGGCATCGAGATCAACAACTGCGCCCGCATGAGCCTGATGATCCGCAGAGCACCTTCCGCAGCACAGCTGACAGACGAGATGCAGGCAAAAATGCGTAAGATCGAGGATTGCCTGCATTGTGGCAGATGTAAATCCAAATGCCCTTACGGACTGGATACACCGACGTTACTGGAAAAGAATTACAAGGATTACTGCGAGATCCTTGCCGGAAAGGCATATTAATTACGGATAGATTTGAATAGAAACCTCATTACGGGACATACTTACATCAGAAAAAGTAAAGTAGATATGCCTGTAAGGAGGTTTTTTATGGAAAAATATCTGGAGATCGTCGAAGTACATGGAAGGGAGATTCTGGATTCCAGAGGAAATCCCACGGTGTCTGCCACTGTCACGGTGAAGGACAGAGAGAGCGGCAGATGTTTTCAGGGGATGGCAGCGGTGCCCTCCGGAGCCAGTACCGGACAGTTCGAGGCTGTGGAACTCAGGGATGGAGAAACCAGATATTTCGGACTGGGTGTGCAGCATGCCGTCAAAAACGTGGATGAAAAGATTGCAAGTGTTTTGGTGGGAGAGAATGCATTGGAGCAGATCCGTATCGACCGGATCCTGCGGGAGACGGACGGCACGGACAATAAGAGTAACCTGGGAGCCAATGCCATGCTGGCAGTGTCCATGGCGGTGGCAAGAGCAGCTGCGGAGGCACTGGGCCTTCCCCTGTATCGTTACTTCGGAGGAATCTCTTCGAGACTTCTGCCGGTACCTATGATGAATATCTTAAACGGCGGAAAGCATGCGGCGAACACCGTGGATTTCCAGGAGTTCATGATCATGCCCGTACAGGCGGAGAACTTTGCGGAGGGGTTACGGATCTGTGCGGAAATTTATCATAATCTGAAAAAACTGCTGGAGGAGAAAGGCTTGTCCACCGGAGTCGGGGATGAGGGCGGCTTTGCACCCGATCTGCCGGATGCGGAGAGCGTGCTGGATTTCCTCGTGGAGGCGATCAAGGCTTCCGGATATGTACCGGGGCAGGATATCAAGATCGCCATGGATGCCGCCAGCAGTGAACTATATAATGAAAAAACGGGAATGTACCATTTCCCGGGAGAGAGTAAGCTGAAGGGAGAGGAAGTCCTGCGGGATACCGGAGAAATGATCTCGTATTATGAACGGCTTGTGGAGAACTATCCCATTATCTCTATTGAGGACGGACTGGATGAAAATGACTGGGACGGTTGGCAGGAGCTGACGAAACGGCTGGGAGAGAAAATCCAGTTAGTGGGAGATGATTTGTTTGTCACAAATACAAAACGGCTGGATGCCGGGATCAAACTTCATTGTGGTAATGCCATTCTGGTAAAAGTCAATCAGATCGGAACGCTGTCCGAAGCCTTCGAAGCGGTGGAAATGGCACACAAGAATGGTTACAAGGCTGTGATCTCTCACAGATCCGGCGAGACGGAGGATACCACCATAGCAGATATAGCGGTGGCACTGAATGCCGGACAGATCAAGACCGGAGCACCCTGCCGCAGCGATCGTGTGGCGAAGTACAACCGGCTGCTTGCCATTGAAGAGGAGTTAAAGGATGCCGCGGCATATATGGAGCCGTTTTGCAAAATCTGAGTGACTGCGCAACAAAATGAAAACTACAAAAAATAAAAAATGTATAAAAAAGAAGAATTTTCTGCACCGGAAATTCTTCTTTTTTTTGAGGAAAACTATAGAGACATACATGGGAGAAAGAAAAAAGAACAAAAAAATAATGTGTAAATATACATCATATACTGAAAAATATACACTATATACAGGAATTGAAAAACAGAGACTATTTTTATTGAAAAACTTTTTCATAAATATACAGACAAATGTGCGTAGCACACGAACACGGTGGAGATAAATCAGGAATAAGAAAAACACGGAAACTGGCAGATGCTTCATATGTAATTCAGTTGACAGCCTTGAAAAAGTGTTGTAATATAACAAAAGTCGTTGTCGGAAAAGTAAAGTACATTTTACGTACGTGTATACTTGCATACAAATACGAAAAGTGTATTTTATGAATGTCCGTAGGCAAAAGAAAAGCAAGGAGTTGAAGAGATGCTTAAATATATTGCAAAACGTATCGGTCTGGCGCTGATCACGATTTTTACAGTAGCAACACTCACCTTTTTCCTGATGAACATGGTCCCCGGTGGTCCGTTCCTCTCGGAGAAAGCAGTAAGCCCTGCTGCACAGGCAGCCCTGGAGGCAAAATATGGACTGGACAAGCCTTTGTCCCAGCAGTATCTGACGTATATGAAAGATGCTTTGCACGGTGATTTCGGAGAGAGTCTGAAGCAGAGAGGAAGAACCGTTACTTCTATTATAGTATCCAAGTTCCCTGTATCTGCAAGAGTAGGTGGACTTTCCGTTATCGTAGCGCTGTTGGTAGGTATCCCACTGGGATGTCTGGCAGCTACCCATCGTGGCAAGACGCTGGACAGCGTGATCTCCGTGATCTCCACTTGTGGTATTGCGGTACCAAGTTTCGTTATATGTACTCTGCTTCTGTATTTCCTGGGAAGTAAGGTAAAGATACTGCCCACTTACGGAATCGGCACCTGGAAGCATTATGTGATGCCCGTGATCGCACTGGCATTGTACCCCACTGCTTATATTATGAGACTGATGCGTTCTTCCATGCTGGATGTTCTGGGACAGGATTATATGAGAACCGCTACGGCGAAGGGAGTAAAACCTTTCTTCCGTCTGTTCAAGCATGCACTGAGAAATGCACTGCTCCCCGTTATCACCTATGTAGGTCCTATGATGGCTTATACTATGACAGGAAGCTTCGTAGTAGAGAAGATTTTCACGATCCCCGGTCTGGGCAATGAATTTGTCAGCTCGATCATTAACCGTGACTACACCATGATCATGGGTACCACCATTTTCCTCGCAACACTGATGGTTGTCATGAATGTGCTGGTGGATATCGTATATAAGCTCGTCGACCCCAGGATCAAGTTGAAGTAAGATTAACAGGAAGGAAGATACCGATGAAAGAACCGAATGCTATGAGCTTTCATGTAAAATATAAACCGGAAGATTTTATGCCGGCGAACGAAGAAGAGAAGCAGAGCCAGGTCATCATGCGTGAGAGCGTGGGCTTCTGGCAGGATGGCTTCCGCAGACTTCGTAAAAATAAGGTTGCCATGGTCAGCCTCTTCGTTATTATTGTAGTTATGATCTTTTCCTTTATCGTGCCGGCATTTTATCCCTATGATTACAAGACACAGATCAAAGGAAGCGAGAATCTGCACCCCATGCAGTATTCCGAGAAAGAGATAGAGCGTATGGATGCGGGAGAGAAGGTATTCCCCCATGTGCTCGGTACCGATAAAATGGGCCGTGATTATGCCATCCGTGTTATGATGGGAAGCCGTATCTCCCTGTTGGTTGGTCTGATCGCTACTGCCATCATTTTCGTGATCGGTTCCCTGATCGGTTCCATCTCTGCATTCTTCGGTGGATGGGTGGATCTGATCATCATGCGTATTGTGGATATTATCTATACGATACCGGATTTCCTGCTGATCGTGCTACTGTCCTTTGCGTTAAAGGACCCTCTGGCGAATCTGGCACAGCTTCCCGGATTCGGATGGATGCAGATCGTAGGATCTAACCTGATCAGTATCTTCATCGTATTCGCATTGCTGTACTGGGTAGGAATGGCACGTATGGTACGAAGCCAGATCCTGACCCTGAAGGAAAATGATTATGTCATGGCAGCCAAGGCTCTGGGAGCCAAGGATGGCCGTATCATTAAAAAGCATCTGCTGACTAACTGTATCGGTACGCTGATCGTTACCACCACACTGCAGATCCCTTCCTCTATTTTTACCGAGAGCTATCTGAGCTTCTTAGGTATGGGTGTGGCAGTTCCCCTGCCTTCCCTGGGAAGTCTTGCAAGTGATGCCATTAACGGAATGATCACATTCCCGTACCTGCTGTTTGCACCCTGTCTGCTGATCAGTCTGATCATCTTAAGCTTTAACCTGTTTGGTGACGGACTTCGTGACGCATTTGACCCGAAGCTTAAGAATTAATGGAAGGAGTAGTGAAGATGGATAACAATTATCTGGTAGATATACAGCATGAACGTCTCTCTTTCTTTACTCCTGCCGGAGAAGTAAAGGCACTGAACGATGTCTCCATTCACCTGAAGGAAGGGGAAGTACTGGGCATCGTAGGAGAGAGTGGTTCCGGTAAATCCGTAACCGCATACAGTCTGATGGGACTGACCGCTTATCCCGGTAAGCTGATCGGCGGAGAACTTCACTTCAATGGACACGAAGTGGAGAAAATGACCGAAAAAGATTTTTCCAAAATGCGTGGTAAAGAGGTTTCCATTATTTTCCAGGATCCTCTGACCAGCTTAAATCCCGTATATACCATTGGTAATCAGATCATGGAAGTAATCCGTCTGCATACCGATGCGGATAAGAAAAAGGCATATGCAAGAGCAGTGGAGCTTTTGTCTCTGGTAGGTATCAATGAACCGGAGAAGCGTATGAAGCAGTATCCCCACGAGCTGTCCGGTGGTATGAGACAGCGTGTCATGATCGCAATTGCGCTGGCATGTGAACCGAAGCTTCTGATCGCCGATGAGCCTACTACCGCACTGGACGTTACCATTCAGGCGCAGATCTTGGAGCTGATGATGGAGCTGAAGGACAAGCTGGGCATGGCGATCATCATGATCACCCATGACCTGGGTATCGTGGCGAGCATGTGTGACCGTATTGCAGTCATGTATGCCGGCCGTATCGTGGAGACCGGTACCTGTGACGAGATCTTCTACCATCCGAAGCATGAATATACCAAGGGCCTTCTGGAGAGTATCCCCCGTCTGGACAGCACGAAGCATGAGAAGCTGATCCCCATCGAGGGTAATCCGGTGGATCTTTTGAATCCTCCCGAGGGATGTGCATTCGCACCCCGCTGCAAGAACTGCATGAAGATCTGCCTGAGAGAGAATCCGCCCAAGACGGATTTTAGCGAGACGCATTATGCACACTGCTTTATGAACCAGAAAGCTGAGATGGAGGGAGGAAATACCAATGAGTGATAAGTTACTTCAGGTTGAACATTTGAAGCAATACTTCCCCGCAGGCGGCATGGGTAAAAACCGTAAGTTCGTGAAGGCCGTGGATGATGTCAGCTTTTTTGTGAATAAAGGTGAGACTCTCGGACTGGTAGGAGAGAGCGGCTGTGGTAAGACCACCACCGGACGTTCTATCTTACGATTATATGAGCCCACCGGCGGCAAGATCACATTTGACGGCAAGGTGATCCTGGACGTTGAAAATAAAGTAAAGGTAGATATGCTGCCTTACCGTCAGAAGATGCAGATGGTATTCCAGGATCCTTATGCAAGTCTGGATCCCAGAATGACCGTAGGAGATATCGTAGGGGAAGCCATAGATATTCATAAGCTGGCTACCAATAAGAAGGAACGTCATGATATGATCATTTCCATGCTGGAGAAGGTTGGACTGAACTCTGAGCATGCGAACAGATATCCTCATGAATTCTCCGGCGGACAGCGTCAGCGTGTCGGCATTGCGAGAGCACTGGCAGTGAACCCGCAGTTCATCGTCTGCGATGAGCCGATCTCCGCACTGGATGTATCAATCCAGGCACAGGTGGTGAATATGTTCGAGGAGCTGCAGGAGCAGATGGGACTGACCTATCTGTTCATCGCACATGACCTCTCTGTCGTAAAACATATCTCCGACCGTATCGGCGTTATGTACCTGGGCAAAATGGTAGAGCTGGCAGACAGCTACGAGCTGGTAGCACGAAGCCTGCATCCTTATACCAAGAGCCTGATCTCTGCGATCCCCATTGCAGATCCCATCAAGGCAAGAGCAAGCAAACGTATTGTTCTGCAGGGAGATGTACCCAGCCCCTTAAATCCTCCTACCGGATGTCGTTTCCGCACCAGATGTCCTTATGCGGATGAGTGCTGTGCACAGAAGGAACCCGAATGGAGAGAAGTGGAAAAGGGTCACTACGTGGCTTGCCACCATGTGGAGAAGATCAATGCCTGAAATTAGGTATTGACAGCTGAGCAATTTAGCTGTTTAATATAAAGCTATACAAAGCATAGTGCTTTTGTATGAAAAGAAAGAGGAGGATAACTTTATGAAAAAGAAGTTAGCTATGCTGCTCACCGCAGCAATGCTGGTAGGTTCTCTGGCAGCATGCGGCAGCAGCGACAATGGTTCTTCTGCAACCGGCAGTGCCAGTGCAACTGACAGCACCAAGACCGATGCAGCAGCAACCGAAGTTAGTACCGAAGGCAAACAGCTTACCGTTCAGATCGGTCCCGATCCCGAGACCATTGATCCCGCACTGAACAGTGCAGTAGATGGCGGTAATATGCTGCTTCACTCTTTTGAGTGTCTTCTGACAATTGACCAGGATGGTAAGATCGCTCCCGGACAGGCTGAGACCTGGGAAGTATCTGAAGATGGTCTTACCTGGACCTTCCATCTTCGTGATGGATTAAAGTGGTCTGACGGCAGTGATCTGACCGCAGACGATTTCGTATACAGCTGGAAGCGTGTATGCGATCCCGTAGTAGCAGCTCCTTATGCTGAGACTGTTCTGGGTATGGTTAAGGGCTTTGACGAGGCACAGGCAGGTGATCTGGATGCTCTGGCAGTATCCGCTCCCGATGCTAAGACCTTCGTTGTAGAGCTTTCCAATCCCTGCCCTTACTTCGAGTCTCTGGCAGCATTCGCTACCCTGAGCCCTGTTCAGCAGGCAACCGTAGAGGCTAACGGCGATGCATGGGCTACCGCAGCTGAGACCTATATCTCCAACGGACCTTTCTACATTACCGAGTGGGTACCCGGTTCTCACATTACTATGTCCAAGAACCCTAACTACTGGAATGCAGATGCGATCAAGCTTGGCAGCATCAAATTCGTACTGATGGAGGATTCCAACGCAGCTTATACTGCATACCAGTCCGGTGATGTACTGTTCATCAAGGATGTTCCTACCCAGGAGATCCCCAGCTTACAGGGTAACCCCGAGTTCCATGTAGAGCCTAACCTGGGAACTTACTATCTGTCCATGAACCTGGAAGATCCTGCATTCGCAGATGTAAATGTTCGTAAGGCTCTGAGCCTGGCAATTGATCGTGATTATGTAGCAAATACCCTGATGCAGGGAACCTACTCTCCCGCATACAATCTCGTAGGTGAGGGCTGGGTAGATACCGACGGCAGCTCCTTCAATGCAAATGCTAACGGTGGTCAGAGCTATATCTCCGAGGATTTCGATGCTAACCTTGAGGAAGCTAAGCAGCTCTTAGCTGATGCCGGCTACCCTAACGGTGAAGGACTTCCTACCATCACCTATACTACCAACGATGCAGGTTACCACAAGGTTGTTGCTGAGTACTTACAGCAGGCATGGGGCGAGCTTGGTATTAACGTAGAAGTAAATATCGTTGAGTGGTCCAGCTTCACTCCGATGAGACGTAACGGTGAGTACATGGTAGCACGTAACGGATGGGTAGGAGACTACAGCGATCCTTCCAATATGTTAGACTTGTTCTGCACCGGCAACGGTAACAACGATGGTAAGTTCTCCAACGCTGACTTCGATGCAGCTATGGAGAAGGCAGCTTCCACCATGGATACCGCTGAGCGTTCCGCAGCTCTTCATCAGGCTGAGGATGTTCTGATGGAGCAGGTAGGATGCATCCCTGTTGCTTACTACAATGACTTCTGGCTGCAGAGTGAGAAGATCACCGGTATCTGGCATTCCGCTTATGGTTTCTGGTACTTCATGTATGGTGACATCGCAGAGTAAGCTGCGGATCTGATCATTCAGAATAAAAAACAAAGGATCCCCGTGAGATCGTAAAGATTTCCGGGGGTTCTTTTTTGTGTCGCCTTTTCGGTGCTGTATTGTAAAATGTTGTTGCAATTGTGTACAATATATGGTAATATAAAATCTGCTTGACATTAGGAGGTGTGAAATGGAAGCATTAAGAGTAGTAATCAACATAATTTTTATATTAGTATGCGTAGCACTGACGGTGTTAGTATTGATGCAGGAAGGTAAGTCCGCAGGACTGGGCTCTATCAGCGGTGCAGCTGAGACCTACTGGGGCAGAAATAAAGGACGTTCCATGGAAGGTATGCTGGTGAAGATCACGAAGATCCTTGCAGTATTCTTCATGTTACTTGCAGTCGTACTGAATCTGAACGTATTTTAATCATTACGAAGGATGACACTCTTGTGTGCATGGCATACAAGAGTGTTTTGTTATATGTAACTATTCAGAGCCATGCAAATCATGCCAACATGTACGGCGAATGCTTGCATTCGTAAGAACATTTGACATGATTTATATGGCGAAGTAACTACATGAGCAAAAGTAAAGCCTCGTAGAGGCGGTTTTGCGAATGGAGTTCTGAATAGTTACTGTTTGAGAGAGGTTACATGAGTAATAACGAAATCAGAGAGAAGAGAAAAAAAGTAATCTGTGATCTGGTGAAGGATGATTTTTACGTTCCGATGAAGGAAAAGGAACTGGCAATGTTCTTGCAGGTGTCAAAGGAAGACAGAGAGGAATTCCGGGAGATTCTGCAGGAACTTTTAGCGGAAGGAAAGCTTACCCTGACCGTTAAGGGTAAATATATGAAGTCCAACGGTAAGGTTCTGACGGGAACTTTTATCAGCAATGCCAAAGGCTTTGGATTTGTGGAAGTGGAAGGAAGGGACGAGGATCTGTTCATTCCGGAGGACAAGCAGGGCGGAGCATTCCATAAGGATACTGTGGAAGTGGCACTTCTGCCTGCGAAGACCGGCAAACGCCAGGAAGCGCAGGTTATCCGCATCATTGCCAGGGGTATGACTCAGGTGGTGGGAACCTATGAGCAGTCCAAGAGTAATTTTGGCTTTGTCATTCCGGATAACACGAAGATAGCACAGGATATTTTCGTGCCGAAGGAGTGGTCGAAGGGGGCCATGACCGGACATAAGGTCGTGGTGGAGATCACCGGATACGGCACGAATACGAAGAGTCCTGAGGGCAAAGTCGTGGAGATCCTGGGACATATCAACGATCCCGGTGTAGATATCATGTCTATCGTACGTGGCTTTGATCTGCCGGTGGAATTCGGCGAGAAGATCATGAGCCAGGTGGAGAGGGTATCCCAGGAGGTATCCGGGGCGGATTGTGCCGGACGCAGGGATCTGCGGGATGTGACCATGGTGACCATCGACGGAGAGGATGCCAAGGATCTGGATGATGCTGTCAGTGTATCCTTTGATGGGACATATTATCACTTAGGAGTACACATTGCAGACGTGACGAACTATGTGCAGGAGAATTCCGCACTGGACAGAGAGGCATTAAAACGAGGCACCAGTGTCTATCTGGTGGACCGTGTGATCCCTATGCTGCCCCATGCATTGAGTAACGGTATCTGTTCCCTGAATGAGGGCGTGGACCGTCTGGCATTAAGCTGCCTGATGAAGGTGGATGAAGAGGGCGAGATCGTGGACTATGAGATCTGCGAATCTGTGATCCGGGTCAATAAGCGGATGTCTTATACCGTGGTGAAAAAGCTGCTGGAGGAGCCAGAGTGTGTAGAGCATAACGCCGGTATGCCGGACGGAACCTCCGGGGAAGGCGTAGAAACCTCAACAGACTATTCACAGTACAGGGAACTGCTCCCTATGTTCCAACAAATGGCTGAGCTCGCGGACAAACTGCGGAAGAAGAGACAGAAGCGGGGATCCATTGATTTCGATTTTCCGGAGTGCAAGATTCTGTTAGATAAGGAAGGACATCCACTGGATATTAAGCCTTACGAGCGGAATATAGCGACTATGCTGATCGAGGATTTCATGCTCGCAGCGAATGAGACAGTGGCACAGCATTTTTACTGGCAGGAGCTGCCCTTCGTCTACCGCGTCCATGATGTACCGGATCCGGAGCGGATCCAGAAGCTGTCTACGTTCATCAGCAATTATGGCTATTACATGAAGGCGCTGGGGCGCAGGAACAGCAAGGTCTCCACGGAGGAGATCCATCCCAAGGAGATCCAGAAGCTGTTACAGAAGATTGAGGGAACTCCCGAAGAGCCTATGATCGCCAGACTGACCCTGCGCAGCATGAAACAGGCAAAATACAGCACGGAGTGTACCGGACATTTTGGACTGGCCTGTCAGTATTACTGTCATTTTACTTCGCCGATCCGCCGTTATCCGGATCTGCAGATCCATCGTATTATCAAGGAACAGCTGCGGGGACGCCTGAAGGAAGAGAGAGTGGAGCACTACCGGGATATTCTGCCGGAGGTGGCGAAACATTCTTCTGAAATGGAGCGCCGTGCCGATGAGGCGGAGCGGGAGACGGATAAGCTGAAGAAGGTAGAATATATGGAACAACACATCGGAGAGGAATACGAGGGTGTGATCTCCGGTGTCACCGGCTGGGGACTGTATGTGGAACTGCCCAATACCGTGGAAGGGCTGATCCATATTTCCACGATCCCGGGCGACTATTATCACTACAATGAGGCAGCCTGTGAGATGGTGGGAGAAGCCACCGGACGTTGCTTCAAACTGGGAATGCCGGTACGGATCGAAGTGGAAGACTGCGACCGTTTTATGCGCACCATCAATTTCCGGCTGGTGGATAAATAAACCTATGAATCAAATGAACTGTTAGTTCATTGACAAATACGGAAAATATAGTAAACTGTAACTATTCAGAGCCGTTAAAAATAAGTTCCGCAGGAGTGTTCTGCAATGGGGTTCTGAATAGTTACAAGGTTTTGAAGAGGTAGCCATGGCAAAAGGAAAAGAGTCCCAGAAGCTGATCGCGAACAATAAAAAAGCATATCATGATTTTTTCATTGATGAGACCTATGAGTGCGGCATTGCCTTGCACGGTACGGAAGTAAAGTCCATGCGTATGGGCAAGTGCAGTATCAAGGAGGCGTTCGTCCGCATTGAAGACGGAGAAGTATTCGTCTACGGAATGCATGTAAGTCCTTATGAGAAGGGGAATATTTTCAATAAAGATCCTCTTCGTGTGAAAAAACTGCTGCTGCATAAGTACGAGATCAACAAACTGCTGGGCAAGATCAAGGAAAAAGGGTATACATTAGTCCCTTTGCAGGTATACTTTAAAGACGGTAAGGTAAAGGTAGAGATCGGGCTGGCACGTGGTAAGAAGCTCTATGACAAGAGAGAAGCCATTGCCAAAAAGGATCAGCGCAGAGAGGCAGAGAAGGAATTCAAGGTCCGCAATCTGTGATCCACAGGCTCTGATCCTGCAATGCTTTACTGCAAGTGCTTGACAGCCGTGATTCCATCAAGTATACTTGGTCTGACAATTGAATAAGGGGTAGTAAAGGTTTCGACAGGGGTTTTGCAGCTGGAGAAGCGAGTCGCATGGTAATGCGTTAAATGGCCAAATTAAAATTAAACGCTAACGATAATTTAGCATACGCTGCCTAATGGCAGCAGTCGGCCCTAGGGCACTCACACCTTAGGATCCCGGCTTCAAACATGTGAGAAACGACATATGCAAAGCTTTGCGCATATGGGCGTAACATGAAGCTACTGAAATGCTCAGGGTGTTTATTCCCGGGGCGCGGAGGGAATGTCAAAGAATAAACTACACTCGTAGAAGGACAGGGAATAGGCTTTTGGACACGGGTTCGACTCCCGTCTACTCCACTAAACCGTAACAAGTCGAACACCCGGTATAACATTGTGGTATACAGGAATATGTTCTGCTTGGTTTCACAGAGGGAATGGTAATTGTGAGAACGGTTATTGTAGATAGAATCTACAGGAAAGTAGCGATATTGTAGGTAGGTGATTACACCTCGTACAGTATCGCTATTTTTTGTAGAAGCATCCCCATGCCTGACGGCACAGAAGGGGCAGGGATGCTTTGAAATTTTTAGAACAGTACCAATAAAAGAAGAATATATCAAAGGATAAGCCGCCAGGAAGATGTAGAGCAATCTATTGACATCTTCTTGGCGGCTTTTGCATTTGCCAATGCCGGGAGAGACCATGAAGGAGGTAACGACAATGAATATAGATGTTGTAGACGTGAGACTGGATGAAAGGAAGCTACCGTATCTGGTCAGTGAGACGGTGGCAGAATACCGAGGGGAATATGTGGGAGAGCAACGGCTGAAAGTAAATTCCCCGGAGAAAGTGGTAAATGTGCTGAACAATGTTTTTCACATGAAAGACTTTTCGGAAGAAAAACTGTATGTGATGTTCTTATCCGCCAGTCTTCATGTCATAGCCTACGCAGAGGTTAGCCACGGAGTAATTGATTCGGCAACGGTAGGAATCCGGGAAATTATGCAAAGAGCGCTTCTGACCAATGCGGCGGGAATCATTCTGGCACACAACCACCCTGGGTTGGGTAGTACAGCGAACCCATCAACGCAGGACATTGATGTGACGCAGGGATTGATGCGAGCCTGTGAAATTATGGGGATTCATATGTTTGACCACATTATTGTAGCAGGAAATGATTATTACAGTTTCAGAGAAAAACACGCAGAACTTTGCGTGAAGCGTGAGGAAAGCAAGAAAAAGAGGGGAGGGAAACGAATTGAGATATAGTTTTTGAATGATTTTTATAAAAAATATCGACAGGGGTGTTGGCTCCTGTCGTTTCTATTTCGTCTTATCATGCTCGATAATGTCAGAAACAGGACAATCGAGAATGTAGCAGAGCACATCGAGTGTTTTCGTAGTGATGGCTTCCCCTTTTTTCATACGATGAATGGTATTGGCGGAAACACCGTGCTTAAAAATCAGTTCGTATTCTGTCACGTTCTTACGAAGTAAGGTGTCAAAAAAAGGTTTGTATGATATCATGTTATTAGATTGAACCTCCTATCAAATATTATAAAAAGAGTACCATACTTAATTTCTTGACTATACCTAATATATTGACTATAATGTAAGAACGATAGAGAAGGATCACATGAAAACAAAAGTTAATCGCTCGAAATAAATTCTCTCAACGAAAGTGAGGAAAACCAACTATGAAACACAGAACACACAAGCCTACTGCGAAAGCCGTAGCAGCAATCCTTTGCGCAGCACTGATGCTGACCGCATGTGGCAGTAAAGAGACAACCAGTAACGAAACTGCTGTCACCGAAACGACTTCTGTAGAGTCCACTGAAATGACAACCACAGAAGCAGCCGTAGCAGAACCTGTAACAGAACCCACTGTAGAGCCGACCGAAGCTCCTACCGAGGCAGCTCCTACAGAGACTCCTGCACCCGCTGTAGAACCCACAGTAGCACCCGTAGAATCTACTACTGTAAGCACAGGGTATACTTATTCGGAACTTAGCCAGACCATGTATGCAAAGTCCGCAGTAAACGTCAGAGACCTGCCCAGTACCGATGGTAAGAAAATTGGCAGCCTGAAAGCCAGCCAGGAAATCACAGTCACAGGCAAGTGCGACCAGACTGGATGGTATCGCTTTGAATTAAATAACACCACTGGTTATGTGAGTGACAAGTACATCGTATCCGAAAAGCCTGCTGTGAATACCGTTGCAGCAAATAACACAACAGCTGGTAACAGCAATACTGCTGGAAACCAGTATGCAAGTAATACAGTAGACGACACCTTTGGTATTACCGAAGAACAGATTGAGAACTTCATGAAGACTCACGGGGACGGTGCTACTGGAAATACAACCACCACAACAAACAAAGACGCATACTTCGACAGAGCCATGGCAGAACAGGTATTTGCAATGGTCAATGCCGAACGTAGTGCAGCAGGTATCCCAGAACTGACATGGTCAGAAGACCTGTACAATCTTGCAGTAGAAAGATGTAATGCAAATGACGGTCATGCAGGTGCCACCACAGCAGAAAATTATCAGGCAGGAGAGCCTGGCGAAGTGAGCGCATCCTTCATCCACCAGAAATGGCATGACAGCCAGGGACATTATAACAATTACATGGACAGCAGACATGTAGCTGGTGCTGTAGCAATAAAGAGAATCCCGGTGAACATGGGTGGACTGGATGTGAATGACACCATCGTAGCATACGAAGTATTCACGAATGCAGACTCTTCTGTTGCATCCTGCACAGAACCTGTCGCACAGGACGACTCCGTCGCAGCAGCTCCTAAGACTGCCGACGGGAACACCGGCGCTTCCAGCTCGAACGTAGGCTGGTCGATGACCCCGCCCACGCAGGAAGACGGCTTGAAGAAGTGGCAGGAGCAGAACCCTGATGTAGAAGTGTCGTTCGGAAATTAAATAGCGAGTACCAAGGCGGACGCTGATGCGTCCGCTTTTCATATTTTAATGAAGGTCTGATGCACAGACCGGGCGCAATATGAAAAAGAAAGGCTGTCGTTAGACAGAATGGTAAAGAATTATGGATCGAGATATGGACTTATGGAATGCTCTACAGAAGCACATGGGGCATAATGTGAAAATTACGTTCGAGGGTGAAGAGAGCAGGCTTTGCCGGATGAGAAGGAGCGGTCACCGTCA
>OLSP01002190.1_pt1 | contig 16359 bp, 15 predicted proteins | sample 1672941 | NCBI WGS metagenome assembly OLSP01 (sample SAMEA3136739, study PRJEB25190) | human gut metagenome | reverse complement strand
GAACAAGATGTTCTTGTAAACGGTCATGTGGGGGTACAGAGCGTAGCTCTGGAACACCATTGCGATATCACGATCCTTCGGGGGAACGTCGTTGATCAGACGGCCACCGATGTACATTTCGCCCTTGGAGATCTCCTCCAGACCGGCGATCATGCGCAGGGTGGTGGACTTGCCGCAGCCAGAGGGGCCGACGAAGATGATGAATTCCTTATCCTGGATCTCCAGGTTAAAGTCGGTAACAGCGGGAGCGGTAGCACCCGGATAGATCTTATAGATGTGCTGGCAGCTGATCGAAGCCATAGTCGTTTGCCTCCATAATTTTTAAGGTTCCCACGCTCTTGACGGCGTGTTCATTCGTTGGTACTATAATAACAGATAATTTTGTGATATAAAATAGCATTTTATTGATTAGAGGTGTCAGATATTGCTTTTTGACTGGAACACCATCGCTTTCCCCGCTTCCGTGCAGGATCTGCAGCTGTCTGCCCCCCTCACTCTCTCCGGCGAAGGACTGTGGGTGTGCCTTGTGTCCAGCGGCCAGTGCTCTGCATCCGTACCTGCTGCCGGGCCGCTGCCGCTGGGTGCAGCGCTCATTTTGCCGCCGCAGTCCGTGCCTGCCGGGCACCTGATCCTGAGCCGTGCCCCGCTGGCCCTTGTGCCGGAAAGCATCTGCCATCTGCTCTGCGTCCAGCTTACCGGGCAGGCGGCTTCCCAGTTTCTGGCCGGGCTGCACGAACTGCCCTTCCTTGCCAAGGGCGGTTCCTGCCCGGCCGCTGCCGAACTGATGGACCGCCTTGCTGAGGAAAAGGCCGCCCACAGCCGTGCCCGCAGCCAGTTGGCCTACGCACTGTTGTGTGAGCTGGCCGATGCCGACAGTGCCGCGTCCGCCCTGCCGCCGCTGGTGCAGGCCGCCATTGAGGACATCCGCGCAAACTACGCGGGCCTTTACGGCGTGGAGGAGCTGAGCGAGCGGCTGGGCGTGTCCAAGAGCCATCTAGTGCGCACCTTTACCGCAGCCATTGGCGTGTCGCCGGGCAAATACCTCACCACTGTGCGCGTTGAAGCAGCCCAGCGGCTGCTGCTCCACCGGGAGTACACACTGGACGTGGTAGCCAGCCTGTGCGGCTTTTCCGGTGCCAACTACCTGTGCCGGGTGTTCAAAAAAGAAACCGGCCAATCCCCCGCACAGTGGCGGGCAATGGCCGGTCACGCCGCGCAGAGTGGGCTTTCGCCCGAGGAATCTCTGCGCGAACAGGAGCTTTATATTTAAGGGCTATGCGGTCTGCTTTTTACCGCGCAGCAGCAAAAACAGGGTCAGCACTGCGGTGAGCAGTTCCGATGCCGGGAACGCTGCCCACACACCATTCATGCCAAACAGGCGGCTCAGCACCAGCGAGCAGGCCACGATGGCCACCATGCCGCGGCAGATGGAGGTGACGGAGGCTTCCACCGGGCGGTTGGTCGCGCTCAGATAGCCCGCCGCCACGATGTTGAAACCGGCAAAGAAGTAGCCCACAAAGTACAGCCGCATGCCCATGTGGGCAAACTGGGCCATCCGGGCGGAGCTTTCGCTGTTGAACACGCCCACCAGTGCATCGGTAGCACCAAAGATGATGCCGTACAGCACCGCTGCCAGCACCAGTGCGGTGCAGCTGCCCAGGATGAGCAGCTTTCTGGCACCGGCCTTGTCGCTTTTGCCGTAGCACTCGCTCACCAGCGGCTGTGCACCCTGTGCTACGCCGTTGAAGATGGCCGTTGCCACCAGCGCAAAGTTCGCCACCACGCCATAGGCCGCCACCGCCACATTGCCCGCCAGACCCAGCAGCAGAAGGTTGAACACGGTGGTGGTAACGCCGGAGGACATCTCACCCACAAAGCCGGAGATGCCAAGCTGGCAGCTCTGGCCCAGCAGCCTTGCCGAGGGGCGCTGGCGCACGAACTGCACGCTGTTCTCCTTCTTAAAGAAGTGGCGGCTGCAGATGGAAATGCTGATGATGGGAGACACGGCGGTGGCCAGCGCCGCACCGGCCAGCCCCAGACCCATAGGAAACATGAAAATATAGTCGAACACCACATTGAACAGGCTGCTGCTCAGGGTAGCTACCATGGCAAGGGAGGGGTCGCCGTCGTTGCGCACAAAGGCCGACACGATATAGTTGCACATGAAGAAGGGCGTGAACATAAGGAAGATGCGGGCATACGGGATGCCCAGCGCCATGATCCCCGCGTCACCGCCCATCAGCCGCAGAAGGCCGCCGGGCGCAAAAATGCCCACCAGCAGGAACGGCACGCTGAGCACACAGGCGCAGAAGATAGCATTGGAAAAATAGCGCTGGCAGCGCTCGTCTCCCTGCGCCTTGAGGATGGCGTAGCGGGTGGCCGCGCCAAGGCCGACCATGGAGCCGACGGCAAAGATGAAGTTGTAGACCGGCAGGCAGAGGTTGAGCAGGGTCACGCCGTCGGTACCCGCCGCCTGCGAGATGAAATAGGTATCGGCCAGAATGTAGCACGAGGTGCCCAGCAGGCCGAAGATATTCTGTGATACATATTTAAAGAACTGTTTTGTCAGGTTCATCCAAGTTCCCTTTCATGGCATTTTTTACGCATACCGGCATATTTTAGCACACCCCAAAATGCAAGTCAACACAAAAACGCCCTGTACCGTGCAAAAAAGCATTGACAGCCCGGGCTCTGGCCCTTACACTGGGAGCGGTCACAAAATCATCCCCCTCGCCGGGGGAAGTCTTTTATTACCAGCATCTTAATTTGGGAGGTTCTCTATGTCCGGCAGCACACTGTTTTCCATTGGAGCGAAGCAACCCAAATCCGAACCATTGCCCTCTGGGGCATCTTTGGCGGCGATTTCATCGAAAGTGATGGTTTTTGTGCCGTCTTTGTAGTTGAATGTAATCAAAACTTTTTCATCATAGAGATAAACAGCATTCACGAATGTATTGATAAGCGTTTCCCGGTGGCTTTTCACGTTCGGGTCGAGCTTGCGGAACCGGGTCAGCCAGAAACGAACCTGATTTTCGCTTAACCGAGGCCGAGCGATTTTTTCTTCGGCGATCCGAACCTCAAGTTCTTTCTGCTGGGCTTCCAGCTTTTCCAGCCGCAATTTGGTGGAGTTGGTCAGCACACCTGCTTGAATGGCGTTCAGCATATTTTCAATGCCCTGCTCACAATCTTTGAGCTGCTGGCGCAAGGCGGGAAGGGTCGTATCCTCCCGATTTTGCAGGTCGATGATCGCATCAGCAATGCGGTCAATTTCGTCATCTCGCAGCACCCGTTCGATGGTTGCAATCACGGCAGCACGTTCAATCCAGTTCTTTTTCAGTGCTTTTCGTTTACAGCCCAGCCTGCGCTTTGCGCCGCCGCACTTGTAGTAGTAATACTTGACGCCGTTTGTACCGCTAGTGCCACATTCGCCTGCCATCAGCCTGCCGCAGTCTCCGCAGAAGAGCTTGGTGGTGAGTAGGTATTCCGTATCGGCCTTCGTTCTGGACGGTGCTCTTTTGTTGCCTGCCATTCGTTGCTGAACCCGCTTGAATAGATCGAGAGAGATGATGGCGGGAATCCCGTTTGGAATCACAGTGCTGGCGTATTTGTATTCACCGATGTATTTTCTGTTTTTAAGGGTGACACTGAGCGATGCCACACGGAATGGCCGGTTTTTTCGTGTGCGAAGTCCGCGCTCATTGAGCGAATCGGCGATAGCCTTGATGGTTTCGCCGCTCTCATAACGGGTAAAGATTTCCTCAACCAGTGGGGCAGTGGCAGGGTCAATTTCCAGTACACCGTCTGCGCCAATCTTATAGCCAAGTGGAATATTGCCGCCGTTACTGCGGCATTTAAGCGCATTTTCCTTTTGTCCGCGCTGAATCTTTTCGGACAGCTCCGCCGAATAGTATTCTGCGTAGCCTTCCAGCATGGATTCAAGGATAATGCCTTCCGGCCCTTCGGAAATATTTTCGCGGGCTGAAATAACGCGGACGCCGTTCTTTTTCAGAATATGCTTGTAATGTGCGCTGTCATAGCGATCACGAGAGAAACGATCGAGTTTCCAGACAAGCACTACATCGAACAGCCTCTTTTCGCTATCCGCAATCATCCTTTGAAATTCGGGACGATCAGCAGTTCTGGCGGATAAGGCACGGTCGACATAGCTGGAAAGAATCGTGATGTCATTGCGCACAGCGTATTCGGTACATTCTCGTATCTGGCCCTCAATGCTCTCCTCGCGCTGATTATCCGAGGAGTAGCGGGCGTAGATGACGGCTTTCGTAGGATTCACCACCTTCCGATTGAAGGAATCAAGATTGTATCAGGGGTTCTTTGACTGATCGTCGTCCATGACGATGTTCAGCAGCATTTCCTTCAGCTTTGCGTTGGCCGGGGAACCGGGCTCAAAGCACATCTCAATAAATCGGCGCATGTCCTCGCGTTCCGGCGAATACGCAGGCCTGTATTCGTAGAGCTTTCCCTGCGGCTGATCCGTGCGACCGAAGATGTAATCAAGGGACACATCGAAGAAATCGGCGTATCGGCACAGAAGTGCAAGCGGGGGCTCCGATTGGTTGTGCTCGAAGCGGTTGATGTTGGCCTGCTTGGAATCCAGAAGATGGGCAATCTTTGCTTGGGATAGCCCGACGCTTTCACGCAGGGCGCGGATACGTTGGCTGACGATTTCCATAATCGCATGTCCTTTCGTTTCAGTAACTCCATATTAACTCAAATTATCTGATATGTCAATTCTAAATTGAAATTAGATTGATAATAGTTTGGAGTTTCCACGGTATCAAAGCACTAAATTTTGCAGTGATACTGTTATGAGCTCTCCTAGGGAACAATGCTCTGCTCTCAACTTCCAATCTCATTCTTCTGGAAAGTCCCACTAAATGTTGTGCAGAGCTTTTTCACTGACATGACCTAAGGGAGTGTGCCCAAGATCATGCCCTAGAGCAATGGCGTCGATGAGCTCACCATTAGGGAAAGAACATTACTCAATGAACAAGAAATCTGATGGACTTCCATGGTCTCGGCATTCTTTTTGGCCTTGGCATTCCGGAAAGAAAATATGTTATAATAATGCAGACAAGGAGGTGCGCCAGTTCGGTGCAGATGATACAGTACGGTGAAAGTCCGAACCCGGCAAAGCGTAGCGAGCAGCCGGTACTCAGCCTTGGAGCCAGAACCGTGAGGTGAGGTTTAAGCGTAGGCAGAGGAGCACAAGAGCCGCAATGCGAAAGCGTGAAGCGATTCAGCCTCGTAAGTTATACAGAGCGGAAGCCGATACCATCTCCTTGGTCGCAGGCAGTAATGGATAAACCGTAATCGCAAGGTTATTCAGGTTCCGTCGGGGCCCATAGCGCGTGGCGAGTGTGCGAAGTAGTATCTGCATACCTGGGAGGTCTGCCATACTCCGGCAAAGTCAGGTACGGGGACACTGCAACTACTATGGAGTAAACGGAAACTTCCACGCTATACAGCGCTTCTGGAAATATCTGAAATACTCCACCTACCAAATGCTGAATCGCCGTGACCAAAAGGGAAAACTGAGATATCCGAAGTTTCTGCGAATTTGGAATTATTACATTCCAGAGCTACACCTGACAACGGATATTTGGAACTGGACACTAAAGATTTCCTGAAGAGCCGTATGCGGGAAAACCGCACGTACGGTTCCGTGAGGGGCAGCGACATCCCTTCACGTTTTGAATAACGAGAAAGGAGTGTCGAGCTGTCTACTCGACTTGATCGCATGCAGAAAACAAAAAAACAGCACTATGTTCCTCGTTGCTACCTCAAGGCGTTTGTAATTCCTGGTACTTTGCAGGTGCATGTATACGATAAAGTGACTAAACGCCCACGAATTAACAGCTACGAAGATGTGGCTTCGGAGAATTACTTTCATGACCTTTCTCTTACGGAAGAAGAACGGTCAATCATAACCGAGGTGCTTGGGGTAAATGAAAAATGTATCGACGATATTGATGTCCAGTATATTGAACACCTTTTTGCTCGGGATATCGAACCAGTTTTCAGTAACTTGCTTGAGAGGTTGAGGAGTTCTGCAGATAACTATACTCCGTGGTATATAAAAAACTGCCGCATCCTAAACATACAACAGAAAATCGAATTTGCATTCATGCTTGCGTTGCAATACATCAGAACAAAGGGAACAAGAAATCGTATATCTGATATGCTCGATTGCTTTCAGCAAGCAGTCGAAGCAGGAGCAGCGAGTGGAAAGAAAGAGGTTTGGAGTAAATACCTTGACGTCAACGTTAAGGATACTCATAACCAAATGCTCATGGATAGTGACAACGTTCTCCAACTGGCACTATCATTTTTGAAGCATAAGTGGTGTCTGTTTATCAACCGGACCGGCATACCAATCATTACTTCTGACAATCCGATTACAACAAGGGCTTATGTCTGGAATGGCCCTATCGCGATGGGCGGAATAGACAGCGAAGGCGTAGAAATTGCTTTTCCAATAGCGCCTAATGCTATTCTTGTGATGGTTGACGATAATTATCACAGCTTGCAGATACACGATTTGGCTTTCATTCCAATGGATGAAGAAGCTGTAGAGTACTATAACACTATGCAGGTTGCGAGAGCGGAACGATGCCTTTTTTCTCCAACAAATGACTTTAGCGTTGTTGACAGGATTCTTTCAAAACATCCTGATTTGTTTGATACGCCTTCTATGTCTTTGTCGTGGGGCGGCAAAGTATTCTATCCTAAAGAAAGGGGGTAATTTGGAGCGCGGAAAATGGTTCTGTCCGCGTGATTTCCAACAGGAATGGTAGGCGGCTTAGTGTTAGCCTATCCGCGCACGAGGTACGCATGGGCACTTCTGGATGTTATGTGTGATTTGCCACGGGATGCCCTGAAGGATTACTGCATCCGCGAATAGGTGCGAATTATGTGCGCTGCTTATCTGGCACTTTACAATACACATCAATTCTGCTACAATGCATTACGAACATACGTTCCTGTATTTCGCTGAAGATAACACAAGAAAAAATGAGAACACATGGAACATTCCGCCCACTTTCATGCCGTATACCCTTAGAGGGACTCTTCATTACACAAGACCAGAACCGAGGTGAAGCCCATGAACAGAGAGAATCCCGTTTATGACAAGTCTTTTATCACAAAGGAACCCGGCAATAAGCTGCGCATCTCCAAGAGTGCTTACAAAGCCTGGCTGCCGATGTTCTACTGCATTCCCAGGGAGATTGTGCAGCAGCGCCCCATCTATCTTCAGCTGCCCCGCTGCCCGTATGAGATTCTTCGTACGGACAAGTATGACAAGATCGTCAATGACGATGCTTTCCTTGAAACCATCTGGGACGCATATGCGCTGTGCATCTGGCAGTACCTGCCCATCCCGGATAAGGACGAAGGGCACAAACTGATGACGGGAAGCATCTACAATTACTCCGGCAATTTCCCGCTGTGGCGCGTGTCGTACATGATTCAGGCACTCATCAAGGAAAAGCTGGAAAGCGAAGGCATCTTCACACTGCAAAGGCTGTTCTGTCTTATGCCGGGCATGGAGATTGCGTGGGCTTCTCTTTCTGACTTTGGCAGGCTGGTTGGAAACCTGACGATGCAGATCATCGAAGAAAACCACTGGCAGCCCATGATCGACGAGGCGTGGCGAAGCCGCAGCGATGAGGACTTTGACGAAACGCATATGAGCCGAGACAGAATCGACCAGTATCGCAAGTGGAGCCATTGCCGTTCCAGCATGGGCACACCTTTGTCTTTGGAACAGATCAGCGAAGGCGATGAAGGAGATGATACCGAACCCGCTGATCCGAAGGGTGAGTTTGAAGACGAGCTGCTCAGCAAGATCAGGATGGAAGCGTTCCTGCAGCACCTGCCAGAGCGCGACCGGCAGATCTTTGAGCTGAAGATGCAGGGGCTCACCGATCAGACCATCGCTGAAAAGGTGGGATTCCGCAATCACAGCGCCGTCGTCAAGCGCAGAAAGCAGATTGCCAAACAGTTTCTGGAATACACAGATGAAGAGAACCTCAAAGAAACGAACCCCTAACAACCCGACATCATTGACCACCGCCTGAGGACGGTGGTTTTCTATTGCTCAAATTCGAGGAGGACTGAACAATGAGCGCGATTTTTTCTGATTTGCCCGATGTGCTGGATGCCAAGACGCTGGCACAGGCACTTTCCATTTCCAAATCCGGCGCATACGCCCTGATGAATCTTGAGGATTTCCCTACACTTCAGCTCGGCGCGCGGAAGCTGGTGACCAAGCCGGATCTCATTGCATGGATGAGCAGGCATATCCGCGACGGAGGCGCAGTGAATGACCCACCTGAAGAAATCACATGACCAGACAAACAGCGGCATGGACATCCCGGATGCAGCCATTGAGCGCATCGCCCGTGCCATGCTGCCCATGATACAACGATACTACGAGAGCGACGACGGCAAACGTGAGCTTGCCGCGTGGAAACAGAAACATGAGGGGGAAACCTATGCGAATCAATAATGACTTTATCATCGTTGGCGTGGACGCCGGCTATGGCAACATGAAGACGGCGAACACCATCTTTCCGACCGGTCTGGCGGCGATGGACACCAAACCCTACTTTGATGGCGACATCATGCACTACAATGGCAGGTGGTACCGCATCGGCGAAGGACACAAGGCGTTCAACCCGGATAAGACGGCTGACGAGGACTTCTACATCCTCACGCTGGCTTCTATTGCCGCTGAACTTCGGACAAAGGATATCACGGAAGCGAACATCTATCTCGCCATCGGGCTTCCGACGACGTGGACCGTCCGCCAGCGCAATGCGTACCGCGAATACATGATGCGCAATAAGGATGTGGAGTTTGAGTTTAACGATGTCAGCTATCACCTTCACTTTACCCAGTGCAGCGTCTTCCCGCAGGGCTATGCCGCAATGGTGCCCATGATGGACTGGGACAAGAAGGAAAACGACTTCCAGAAATTCATGGGCACCGTCATGATGGCAGATATCGGCAACGGCACCATGAACATCATGCGGCTTGAAAACGGACGTCCTCTTGACCAGTACTGCTGGACGGAGGTGCTGGGTGTTCATCAGTGCGCGCTGACCATCCGTAAGCAGATGATGGATAAAGACGGTCTGGATCTGCCGGAGAATGTAATCGAGCAATTCCTTCGAATCGGGAAGACCCACCTTCGCGGCGAGATTCTGGAATCCATGAACGCGATTGCCCGCGGCTATGTGTGCGGGCTTTTCGATGCGCTGCGTGCGCACGGCTACGATCCGCGAATGATGAAGCTGTATGTGCTGGGCGGCGGAGGCTGTCTCGTGAAGCGCTTCGGCAAGTACGACCCGGAATCTGTTATCTTCGTGGACAACCTGAACGCCGCCGCCAGGGGCTATGAGTACATGGCTCAGGGGCTGCTCTGGGCAAAGGAGAAGCGTGCGAAATGAGCGATCATTCCTTTACCGTCCGGCTCGATATGGGTTATGAGGATGAGAAACAGGCGTGGGACAAGCTGAAAAGGCTGCAAAGAAAGACGCATCTGTCATACAACCGAATCGTGACTGATGCTGTGAATGCCTACGAGACGGACTTCGTGCATCTTGCTCCGGAGGACGAAGCACAGCTTATCCAGAGGATGACGGACGCTGTAGCCGAACGGCTTCAGCAGATTCTGCCTGCCTATCTGGCCGGGTACTCGGCTGGGGCGGCATCCACGGTGGCTGCGCAGTCTGTTCCTCAAGCAGCAACCGAAGACAAAGCAATCCAGCCCGAACACACAGACGCCGATGAAGCTGAGCCTGACTTCAGTGGAAGTGTGATGGATTTCAACTTCATGGGCATGTGACGAATGGACGGGAGCACATCACTTTGATGTCCGCTTACGAGCTGGTGCATCAGAGTGATGCGCTTCTTCTTTTCTCTACAAACGGCAGCGCATCAGAATGATGGAAAACCATTGAAATGACGATCATTTTGATGCATCAAAGAAACCAAAGAACCAACCGAACGAATGACAGAGGAGGTACCGTATGGCTGAAAGAATGATGAGTCCCGAAGAAAAAGCGCTGCTTCAGGCGAAACACAGATTGGAGGAAGCGCAGGCTCGTGACCGCGTGAAGGAGCGGAAGCAGCGAACGCGGCGGCTGATCCAGGAGGGCGCGATTTTGGAAAGTGTGCTGCCAGCAGCATCTACGATGAAGTTGGATGCGCTGAGAGGCTATCTCGAGGAACGGTTTGGAGCTTAACGCAGTTGGAGGAGCTTTCGGGCTCCTCCTTCTTTTTTCCCGGAAGGGCGCACTTACTCACCACCCGCTGCGCGGGCGGTGGTATCCCTCCCTCCGGTCGGGAACGTGCGCTCTCCGAGGGGGCTGCGCTTCTTGCAGGAAGCGGCAGGCTGCGGCCTGCGTGCGTGTGCTGCGGCACGCGCATTTCTTTTGCGAAAAGAAACAAAACAATGGAGGTGACGGAGCCTGGCAATTTACCACATGGAATCGAAGATCGTCAGCCGGGGAATGGGACGCTCCGTTGTGGCGGCGTCTGCCTACATGAGCTGTAGCCGGATGTACAACGACTACGACGGCATACAGCACGACTATACGAAAAAGCAGGGGCTTGTCTGGCAGCAGGTCTTTCTCCCAGCGCAGGCCCCGCAGGAATGGCGTGACAGGGAGCAACTATGGAACGCTGTTGAGGCGGCCGAGAAGACGAAGGACAGCAGGCTTGCGCGGGAGATCATTGTTGCGCTGCCCGTTGAGCTGGAACATGATGAACAGATTGCGCTCACGAGTGCGTACATCTCGCAGCAGTTTGCTGCAGACGGTATGTGTGCAGACGTAGCTATCCACGATACAGACGGACACAATCCGCACGCGCACATCCTTCTGACGATGCGTCCGCTGAATGAGAATGGCACATGGCAATACAAAACCGAGAAGGAATACTTGTGCATGAAGGACGGCGAGGAGCGAGGGTTTACCGCCGCCGAGTTCAAGGATGCACAACTGGAAGGCTGGGAAAAGCAGTACCTCTGTCGCGTCGGGCGAAAGAGGATATACATGACGCCGACTGCTGCGGCTGAGCATGGCTATGACAGAGCAGATAAACATCCCAAAAGTTCGCGCTACGGCAGACAGAATCCGATTACTGCGCGGTGGAATAGCGAGGATCAACTAATCTCATGGAGAGAAGCGTGGGCAGACATGGCGAACCGCGCGATTGAACAAGCTGGGCTTGAGGAACGCATCGACCACCGAAGCCACGCAGTGCGCGGCTTCGACGAACAGCCAACAATTCATGAGGGCGTGGAAGCCATGCACCTCGAAGCAAAGGGCTTTGTCTCCGAGCGTCGTGCGCTGAACCGGCAGATTCGCGCCGACAATGCCCTACTGCGCGAATTGAAAGAGCAGATCAGGCAGCTCAGTAAAGCCGTGCAGATGGATATTTCCCTACTTGCCGATGCGCTTGAAAAGCTGTGCGCGGACATGGTGATCTTCTGCTATCAGCTTTCGCATATCCGGGAAGGTCGAGAAAAAGGATTGAGCGATCTCAGGCTGCTGCGGCAGATCAGCGATGAATACGGAAGGGTTGACCGTAAGCTCAGGGAAACGCGCAAGGCCCGAAAGGCTTTGATTGCTGAAAAGCGGGAGCTGTCTCTGCTGCATGTGTTCAAGCACAAGGAGCTCGCCGCCCAGATTGCGGAAAAGACGGAGGACATCGAGGAACTGAAAACCAGAAGAGCTTCGATTCTCAGGTGTGCCGGATGCAAGGAAGATGCGGGCAGCAGCGAATTGCAGCAGAGAATGGCAATGATTGAAGGAATGCTGCAAAAACTCGACGAGCAGGAACGGAAGTTCTCTGCGCTGTCCGATCAGACAATACAGAAATTCGCCGATCTGCAAGGGCAAGCGGCGCAGGTTGATGCAGATAAGATGAACGCAACGCGACAGGGTGTTCGGGCAAAGTATCAGGATGCAGCGAAAAAGAAACTTGAGGAGACCTTCGGTGAGAGGTATTCGCTGATGCGGATGATGGACAGCCGAAGGCGAGCTGAGCAGATGATGAAAGGTTGTTCCGGTTCTAGAAATAATCTCAGAAAACGGGAACATACAAGAGAGGATAGATAATGATGGACTAATTATTTTTGCCGAGAAGGAGGGAACTGCGGTATCACGATTTGAACGTAGCACCATATTTGATTTGTACTGAGTATGGAAATAGCGGTTGTTCATTTATGCGTGTGGCAGTTTTTCTAATCAAAGCAAGTGCTAATGATATCAGTTGCTCAATAATAATTCCATTTGTTTGAGATATGGCACCACAACCTTCGCATGGAACACATCCCCTTCGACGCCGAACTCCACTCTCCCTTCTGCGTGCTGGGCGATGGCCTCAATGCTGTGCAGCCCGATGCCATGCAGTCCCGGCTCGTCCTTCTTCTTGGAGGAGATAAAGCGGCCCTTGCTGGCGATGATGGAGGCCGGATCGCAGGGATTCTCGCAGTAGATGTAAAACATGTTCCACGAGCGGGAGAAGGTCAGGTGGATGGTCGGATTGCGCGGGCGGTCTGGCATGCGCTGAACGCCCTCGATGGCATTGTCGAGCAGGTTGCCGACGATGGAACAGAAGTCGGCTGTCGGGAGGGGCAGCTCCGCCAGCGGATACGGGGAATACTGAAACGCGATCCCCTTCTCCCGCATGAGCCGGCGCTTGGCGGCCAGCAGCGCGTCCACGCCCAGATTGCCGGTGACGATCATATCCTCGGCGTCGGTATCCTTCAGCACCGTTTCCAGGTAGGTTTTGGCGGTGGATTCGCCGCTGCCAGTGACCAGCTCCTGCAGGGTTTGGAGGTGGTGCTTGTAATCGTGCTGGCGCTGCGTCAAATCCTCATACATCTGCGAAAGCTCCTGCTGATGCTGCCGGGTCAGGCTGAGCATGGCGATTTCGGTCTGATAGCGGTTCTTCCTGTCGGCATCCATGGAGACCATGCGGAACAGGAGGACGGTCATCATCGTAAAGACAATCAGGCCGATGTAGGCCCAGAAGAACGGGACGATGGTTTCGTCGCTCACGTTCAAAAAGAGCGAATACAGGGATTCTTCCACGAGGAAGGCTGCCGACAGGGTGATCATGAACGCCGCATAGGAGGATGTTCCGGGCACGGAGCATCCTTTTTTGATTTGGATCAGCAGCTTCAGCACGGCAAACAGGGCGATATTGGTCACGATGATGCTGACAAACCGCTTTACTTGCACCGACGGAAACGGCATATGTGTGATCTGCGGCAGCAGCTCAAAGATGGGATAGGTCACCACCGAAATCATGTTGAAGAGCAGCGTCATGACGATCAGCCAGTATACAATGGATGTCTTGCGCTCGGAGGACAGCATGAGCGCGTAGATGGCTGGGAAAACATAGAGGATCTGATCGACAAATAGCATGTGACGGGAAAGCAGGAAGGTGAGCAGACCCGCGCACGAGAGCACCAGCGCAGCGTCCGCGACGGGATGCTGCTTTTCATAGGCAAAGCATTGCTTCACAAACATGAGGATGAGCAGGCCCTGCACGCAGTTGATGGCAATTTCAAATGCTGTCCAGACCATTTTTCAGTCCCCCTCCCTGATGATAGCGGTCAAATGCCTGGTTGATGGCGCTGACATACGTTCTGGAAATCGGTACGGATTCACCGTTTGATAGCAGGCACTCCGTCCGTGTGAGCGTCCGCACATGGGCGATGTTCACGATGTAGCTGCGGTGGCAGAGAACGAACAGGCTCCTTGGCAGGCTGCTCTCGATATCCGCCAGCCTGGCGTTGATGCGAATCGGCTCGTCGCTGAGCGTTGTATAGAAAAGCAGATTGCGCAGGCGCGCCTCAATGCAGCGGATTTCAATATGGCGCAGAACGTATCGCTTTCCGCCGGAAAAGAGGGTCAGCGCGTGATCGTTCCGAATGGCAAGCCGGTTATAGACATAGCTGCAGCAATAGTTGATGTCCTCCTGCGAGACGGGCTTCTTGAGGTATCGCAGGGCATTGACGGTGTATCCCTCAAAGACATATTCGCTGTAGTTTGTGCAGAACACAATCGTCATGTCCAGGCAGGCTTCGCGGATTCTGCGCGCCAGGTCAATGCCGCTCATCTCTCCAGGAATCTGAATATCGACAATGAGCAGATCGATTTCCGCCTCGTGCTCGATGGCCTCCAATACGTCCTCGGAGGATGAAAAGACGGAGAGCTCGACATCCGTATGCCCGCTGGCGCTCTGCCAGCGCTCAATCGCTTCCGCAATCGCCGTCTGATAGAACGGCTCATCCTCGCAAACCACGATTCGCAACGCGCTTCCCTCCTCTTCTGATTTTAGCTGATATGCTGCCGGCGGCATCAAAGGCCACTGCTTTGCGGCAGAATGCATGCAACAACATACTATCAGGGGTCTATTCCCTTGTCAATGATGACGTTCAGAGGCCCTGTTTTTTTATCCCCTTTTTGATCGAAAATGTGCTGGAACGGGGAAAAAACAGCATTTCATGAAAAAAAAGTTGCGTTTCATGCTTTTGGCCGCTTTTGGGTACCAATTGACGTTAGAATAGGGATACACAACCGTCAGAATTTCGGCTTATTTGAATATACGGAAAAGAGATCAAAGTTCTTTGAAAAAGTTTGCGTTTATTCGCAGGCTCGACGTCTAAATACATGAGGAGGTGAGAAGCAGATGAGTGTTGTCACGGGCCCGGACAACCAGCGCGAGGAAAAAATCAGTTCGCTTGTTCGCCTGTACGAGAAGGATCTGCTTCGGACGTGCTGCGTGTACCTGCGGGACAGGGACATGGCGCAGGACGCCGTTCAGGAGACGTTTTTGAAGGCGTACAAGGCGCTTGATAGCTTCCGAAGCGAAAGCACGGAAAAGACCTGGCTGTACAGCATTGCGCTCAACGTCTGCCGCGACATGCGCCGCAGCGCATGGTTCCGCTATGTGGACAGGCGGGTGACGCTCGACCACCTGCCCGACCCGGTTGAGCCGGTGCCAGATGCGAGTATCGCGCTCATGCAGGAGATCATGCGGCTGCCGCGCAAGCTGATGGAAGCTGTCTGGCTGTACTACTATGAGGATATGAACATGAAGGATATTGGCGACATGCTGGGCGTGGCGGCGACGACGGTCGGCTACCGGCTTGACAAGGCCAGAACGCTGCTGCGCTGCAGACTGGGAGGAGGCCATCCAGATGAGAAATGACGGGGAGCTTCGCAGGCTTATTCATGAAGCAGCCGATGCGTGTCTGTCCGGCGCGGATGCGATGCCATCGCGCCACGACGCCATCATGCACTGCATCAAAAGAGAAAAAAAGGTTGAAAAAAAGAAGGTTTCATTTGCGCTGGTGTGCGCGATTGTGCTGACACTGGTGCTGGCAGGCGCAGCAGTGGCTGCTGGTCTGGTGCGCATGAGCCACTTCAGCGATGTGCTGAAAGAGGATCAGCCGTGGGATGCTGAGCGGCTGTCCCGCGTCGATCAACTGACGGTCGATCTTGGTCAGACCATCCATCTGACGACGCCCGAGGTCGAGAGCGATGACACCGTGCGCGGCCGGATGCTTGCCGCGATGGGCGGACGCACGTTCGAGCTGACGATCGACGAGGTGTACTGCAACGGCAACAAGCTCTACTACACCTATTCGTTCACCCACGACGACAACCTCGTCTTTACCGGCGAGGGCAAGCCCAGCGGGTTTGACGCATGGGACGTCGATTGGCCTGGAAAGAAGTGGGAAGACATCGCCTCTCTGGGCAACGATCAGTATTGGGCTGACGAGGATGCATGGTTTGCGGCACACCCGCAGGACAGCTGGTTTGGCTCGCTGACGGCGGGCGTCGGCGACGGCGCAGACCTTGCTGACGGTACGAGGCTGCGCATCTGGGACAGCTGGCTGGAGCGTGTTGACGCGCATACGGAGCGCGCATTCTATGAGGTCGAGCTGCCCGAGGGCTACGAGGCGGGCGAGAGCGTCGATATCGTGATGACGGTGATGTACGGCGGCGTGCTGAACTACGTGAACGCAGCTGGCGTGCATTGGGCGCACATGGTTCCGGCGGACAACCGCGGCATCCTTCGTGTGCCGGTGACGGTGCCCGTGACCGGCAGCGTGACGCAGCTGATGGGCGACATGGAGCCGAAGGAGTACGGCGCGCACGCGCGGCTGCTGGTTTCCGATTTCGACGTGACCGGCACGGTGACCGTCGAGGCCGCAGAGGGCTGGAACAGCGATCTGGACGAGGAAAGCGGCGACTACGTATGCAGCTACAAGCTCATCGCGGACGGCGAGGAAAAGGAGAACATCAA
>OLSP01002181.1_pt1 | contig 16399 bp, 19 predicted proteins | sample 1672941 | NCBI WGS metagenome assembly OLSP01 (sample SAMEA3136739, study PRJEB25190) | human gut metagenome | reverse complement strand
CTGCCTGTCTGACGCAAAAATGGAAAATCCTAAGATTCCCGCACCTCTTGCTGAAAACATTTTTCTGTCTTTTACAACAGACGGACTATCTATGATCAACATTGGAAGGCGTGACTTTCCGGTAAATTCTGATACGATCTTTACTAACACTTTCTGCTGGTTCGCAGAAGTTTTCCTGTCTAAATAGATCTTAGATACTGCCTGTCCGGTCGTTCCTGATGATGTCATGGTCTTAAAGACCTCCTCATCATCGACTGATTTTAACGCATGTGTCTTAAATAACTGCACCGGTAGAAATGGCAGTTCTTCGTATGTCTGCACCTTATCCACATCTATCTGCAAAGCATCTAAAACGTTTCCATAGGCAGCACAGTGCTCTTTATGATATGTTGTCAATCCACATAAGCGTTCTGTAAAAAGTTTCTGCTTTTCTTCTTTTGGCAGTCCATAAGGTGAGAGTTGTAAAATTTCTGACATATCAATCATAATATTTCTCCAATTTGCGGTATAAGGTTTTTCCTGCATCATTTTTTGGAATTTCCATGACATACTTCACCGCATATGCCTTTGCATTTAAGCCTGTTTTCCCTGCTAAAAACTGTCGGATCTGCGTATGGATCTCCTCCTGATCAGTTGTTACGAAAACATATAAATGATCATCTACTCCTGCACATGCACATTCGATCTGTTCAAATTCATGCTTGATCATTCTTTCAACTTCATCTAAATTTACACGATTTCCATAAATCTTTAAGAAACGTTTCTTTCTACCTACGATATAAAAATATCCGTCGGCATCCATCTTCGCCATATCACCTGTCTGCAACACACCATGACGCTCATCTTCTTTTGCAAGATCTGCTAGACATTCTGCATAACCAAGTGTAACGTTTTCTCCTTCATACACAAGTTCTCCAACGATATCCGCATCTTTGATCTGATTGCCGTCCACATCTTTCAGCCATAACCTTCCATGTGGGATCGCAATTCCCATACTGCCGTATTTTTCTAACGATCTTTCAGAAGGAAGGTATGCCATACGTGCGGTTGCTTCGGTCTGACCATACATGACAATAAACTTTTTCCCGGTATTTTTTGCATATTCCGCAAATTCCCTGTGCAGTTCCGGTGAGAGTTTTCCACCTGCCTGTGTCATATAACGCAGACTTGGCAGTTCCATCAGAAAGAACCTCAGTCGTTTTAACATCTCATATGTAAAAGGCACACCCCCAAAAGAGGTGGCATTATTTTCACGGAAAAATTCCCAGAAATGCCGGCTTGTCATAGGCTCATCTGTCAGTAAGATCTCTGCTCCGACCAATAGATGACTGTTAATGATAGAAAGACCGTAGGTATAATTCATCGGTAAGGTGGAGATCGGTTTTTCATCAACAGTAAGCTCTAAGTATTCTGCAATAGACTCTGCATTTGATAAGATATTTCTATAACTCTGCCGCACCAGTTTCGGGCTTCCCGTCGAACCGGATGTGGTAAGCAGCAGTCCTAACTCCTGATACATTGTCTTTTCCATGGCATATGAGGTACGAAGCAGGCAATAACCATATGATTCCCATACCTTCTCATAATCACTAAATGCCTCTGCCATTTCTTTTGGAAGATATAAAAAAGCCGGCTCATATATTCCTATCAACTGCTGCCTTAACTCTGTTTCGATCTCGGCATTTAATAGAACAGGCACAATATGATACCGTAAAAATGTTACATATCCCAGTACAGATCCAGCCTCATTTCTGCAAAAAGAAAAGACTAACGTTCTCCCTCCTATTGTATCAAAAAGTTCTGTTGACTTTTGATCGAGTGTTTCATACGTCAAGGACGTTCCTTTTGCATCTGACAGTGCTATATTGTCTTTGTACTGTTTTAATACATTCTCTATCATCATCCTTCCCTCCCTCTCTGAAACGTCTGCTATCTATTTTTTATGGATTCTAAATAGGTGATTCTCTGGCTCAACCGGAAATTCTTCCCATGCCCCGGATAGATCATGCTCTCCTGTGGCTGGGCTAACAGAAACGGAACTACTATCTTTCTGTAATCGTCCTTAGAACCATATCTCTTTCGGATGATCACATCATGATCTAATGACAGGGAATCCCCGACAAATATCACATCATCAAACACGATCATTGCACTTCCGGGCGAATGTCCCGGTGCTCTAAAAAAACAGACCGGTATGCCTTCCCACTCCATTGCAAATGATTCTGTGTAGGTAATATCTGCCGGTTCACAATGATATGGTTCTACCACGATATTTGGATCTTTTCCCATAAAATGCAGCTGCACTTTAAAGATGCTCGATAAATTTTTATCCGCATCCTGTATCCGTTCGCTGCATACCTGTGAACAGATCACTTTAGCATTGGTTATCTTTCTAAGTGCATTTAATGCTGCAATATGGTCATAATGTTCATGTGTCAATCCGATATATTCAATCTCATAGCCCTTTGTATACTCTATGATGGCCTCCATATTATTCGGATCGATCACAAAACATTTATGATCCTCTGCATAGATCACATAGCAGTTGCTTTCTAATATTTCATCCCTGTAGACTGCCATCCGGTTACGCATTCATATCAATTCCATATTTTGTCATAATCTCAATTCCTTTTTCAAATGAGTTGAAATCAATGATATCATCTGCCTCCATCATAATATCAAACTCATCTTCTAAAGATGCGATCAGATCCATATGTCCGATAGAATCCCATGCTTCTACATCCTGATATTTTAATGTCTTTGCCTTCTCTGCATCTACCTCAAAACTCTCTGTAAAAATCTTCGTGTACTTCTCTAAATTACTCATGTTCTTTCTCCTGTTTTTCTTTTATGATAAAATCTTCTGCCGCAAAAACTGCAGCAGCCGGTTCCGGCGTAAACATAGATGTACTTCCGTTTAAATATTTATCCCGAAAACTGCGGTTTTGTGCAGCCAGACAGATATTCGAATATTCTCCGAAGTACTTAATACTAAAACCATAGTCAATGATTTCTTTTAAAGACTGTTCTTTGATATTACCTATCTTTATATTGATAAACGGGCATGGCAGGACATCTCCCATCGGTGTCACAAAGATCCGGTTAACTGCCCAGCAGCCCCAGATGGCTTCTTTATTCCTATCAAATTCATCCCAGAGATCATGCAGACATTTATAGTTCTTTCTGATCTCTTTAAACTTCTTAAGGTCTTCGGCATCCATATAGTTATCTTTCCATGCTCCATAAGGCATTGCCATAAAAAAATTTATAGAGATATCCCTCTCTTTCAGATAATCTAAAAAATCATATAATTCTTTAGAATGTGCATTATGATGACCAAATAATACTTGTGCCCATACATCAAGTCCGGCATTTTTTGCATAGTCAAACGCTTCTAATGCCCGTTTATGGGCACCTGCTACTTTTCTGGAACGATCATGTTCTTCTTCATCCAATGAAGAAACACTGATACCGACTCCATCTAAACCTTCTGCTGCTAATTCCTTTGCCACTTCTTCAGACAGAAAATATCCATTTGTGATAAGTACCATTTTAAAACGTTCCGGTCCACAGGCAGCTATGATCTTCTTTGTGTTTTCCACATTGATCAATAGTTCTCCACCCTGTAATATGATCTCCCAGACACCAAGGGCATCCGCTTCATCACATATCCTCGTAATATCTTCGAAACTAAGTGACTGGGTATTATATTTTGCTTCCCCAACTTCATAACAGAACTCACATCTGAAATTGCACGCATTATTATAATCGATTGCGACCTGCCGTGGGGTTCTTCCTACTTTACCGCCATTTTTTCTAAGATTACGTCTATATTTATGTAATTTGTCCACCACACGGGGTTTCTCCATGATCGACATCTTATCTTCCCACCTTTTCGTACTTCTCTGATATTTTCTTCAACATGGTATCTGCGTCTAATCCACAGTCCTCTAACAGATATTCATATTCCGTCGCATTTGGATATGCATCTTCCACTGCAAACATCTGCATCAATGGGTGCTGCTCTTTTTCAGCATAATATTCAGCAATGGCACTTCCTAAACCGCCCACTTTCATATGTTCTTCCATGGTAACCACTAACTTGTGGGTACAGATTTCATCTAATATATCAGTATCTAACGGTTTGATCGTATGCATATCGATCAAGGTTACAGAGATACCATTCTTTTCTAATTCCTGTGCAATCTTTTTGGCTGTTCCTAAGATCACTCCGGTGGCAATGATCCCAATGTCCTCTCCTTTTGTAAGGCAGATGGCTTTTCCAATTTCAAACGTATAGTCCTCTTTATAGATGACTGGTATATTTGTCTTTCCAGACAATCTTAAATATACCGGCTTGTCATAATCCATCAGTGCATACATCATCTTTACCAACTCTGTGGCATCTGCCGGTGATAAGATCGTGATATTCGGAATTGCCCTGATATCTGCAATATCTTCTAAACCCATATGGGTTGCACTCAGATCGCCCTCTGCCAAACCGCCGCCGACACCGATCAGTTTTACAGCGATCTTTCCATATCCTAGATTCACCCTGATCTGATCTAGGGTACGTGCTGTGATAAAGGTTGCATAGGTTGCTGCAAATACATGCAGTCCCTCTTTCTGCATTCCTGCCGCAACACCGACAAGATTCTGTTCTGCAATCCCTACATCAATATAATGATCTGGATAATTTTTCTGAAATTCTTCTGTACCAAAATATCTCGCTACATCTGCTGTTGCAAACATCATCGCCGGATCTGCTTCTGCTAACTCCCCTAACAACATTCCGACAACTCTGCGCATTCCAAGCATCGACCATATTCTCGCATTTCGTTTATTTATCTCCTGCACAGTTCCATTCTCCTATTACTTGTTCATACATTTCTTTTGTCAGATACGAAATATGCCAGTCCACATTGTTTTCCGCAAAGGATACGCCTTTCCCCTTGATCGTATGTGCAATGATGGCTTTTGGTTTCTCCGTTTCCTGCAAAAAAGCTGCCTGTAATTCCATCACATCATGTCCATTGACTTCTATCACATCATATCCCATACTTCTCCATCTGTCTGCCATATTTCCAAGATCCATAACATCTTCTGTATTGCCATCATTCTGCAAATGGTTTAAATCAATGATCGGAACTACATTTTTCAGATGATAGTGGCAGATAAAAGAAGCTGCCTCCCAGATGGAACCCTCGTCACATTCGCCATCTCCGATCAGCACATAAAACTTCGCGTCTTTATTATTTCTCCGTTCTAATGCAACTGCTGAACCGGCTGCTAAAGCTAGTCCCTGTCCTAAACTTCCACCGGAAAATTCGAATCCATGGCTGATATCCATGCGGGGATGTTTGTATAGATATGCCCGTCCCTGTAGCGCATCGTTTATTTCTTTTTCCGATAGAAATCCTGCATACCGAAGTGCCGCATATAAAGCAATGGCACTATGTGCTTTACTCATAATAAAACGATCCCTGCCATCCCACTCTGGATCAGACACATCATATTTCATAATACTGCCATATAAAACTGCCAAAATATCTGCACATGACATTCCACCGCCAATATGCGCGCCTTTTGTACCGGAATGTAATGCCATCGTCAATATATCTTCCCTGATCGTCTGTGCGATCTTTTCTAATTCTTCTCTCTGCATATATCTACCTACCAAACTGACTTCGGAGGATTCGTTCCCCCATCTACTCTTAAGACCTGTCCTGTAATATAAGATGCCATATCGGACCCAAGGAATAGTACTGCATTTGCGATCTCCTCTGCTGTTCCGAAACGTTTCAACATGACGGCATCTAAAATACTCTCTAAATTCTCCTCGTTGGAATCCTTGATCATATCGGTACGGACAATACCCGGAGCAACTGCATTGACACGGATTCCACACTGTCCTAATTCTCTTGCCTGCTGTTTCATTGCCGCATTGACAGCTGCTTTACATGCAACATAATCATAAGATGAGAAAAATCCATCTAAGGATGCGATCGAGGAAATATAGACAATACTTCCCTTCCGTTTCCGCTGCATAAGTCTTGCAATATATTGTGTAAATTCCATCTGGGCAAAAAAGTCCACTTCAAAGGTCTGTCTGACTTCCTGTATCGGCATCATGGAAAAGTTCCGGTACGCAGAAAGCACCCCTTCATTCTTGACTAAGACATCAATATTTCTTTTATAAGAACGGATCTCTTTAACCGCCTCTTTCATTCCCTCTGCATCGGTCAGATCAAAGTAGATCTCTACAACTTTACAGCCTGTTTCTTCTTCAAGAACGCGCATTTCCTGTTCAAATTCCGGATTTTTCTTTCTTGCACATGCAAAGATAAATGCTTTATTTTTTGCAAATACTTCGAGGATTGCCCTTCCGATCCCTCTGTTTGCACCTGTAATAACTGCACATTTTCCTGTTAGCATCTTTTTTCTCTCTTTCAATTATCATTCTTTTTCATCTGAAGTAATTCCGTTGGGGAGATCAGTGAAAATTCCATCTGACAGGATGTCTTTCCTTCGACGGCTGCAACACCTTTAAACCAGCAGATACCTCTCTTATAAGAGATCAGTGTAACATCTGTGATTAAAATATCTCCCGGTCTGACTTCCCGCTTGATTTTAACACTCTTACATTCTCCGAATAACAATGGAATTTCTTTTTTACCTTCTAAAGTATTGATGATCAATCCACCTGTCTGCATCAAGGCTTCCATCTGAAATACCCCCGGCATGACAGGATTTCCCGGAAAATGATACTGAAAATACCAGTCCTGCGAGGACATAAGCTTTGTACCCTTTGCAGATTCTCCCGGCTCAATATCTACTTTATCAAGAAAAATAAATTCTTTTGTCTGTCTGAAATATTCCTGCATATTACAATAATCTAAATGCACCATAATTATCTGTTTAATTCCTTTCGAATCCGTTTGTATATTTTTTGTGGTGTTAAGCCTGCTGTTTCTAATAACAGTTCCTTGCCTGCCGGATGTAAAAACTGATCTTCTACTCCAATCCGCACGACCTTTGGATGACGTTCAAACTGTGCATAATATTCTGAAACTGCTCCGCCTAATCCACCTATGATACTGTGTTCTTCTACAGTTACGATGATCTTTTTTCCCATCTGGCTCTCAAGCTGTCTGGTATCTAGCGGTTTGATCGTATGCATATCGATCACAGAAGTACTAATACCTTCGCTCTCAAGTAGTTCTACCGCCTTTTGTACCGTCCCTGCAATATTTCCTGCAAAAATGACCGCTACGTCTGTTCCGCTTTGTAATTCTTTGGATTTTCCTATTTGGATACCACCATCTTCACATTTCGTAATGATCTGCTGGTTCATTCCACCGGTCAGGCGGATATACATCGGTCCCTCTGTTGCTGCTGCCTGATGCATAATCTGATATGCTTCTGCCGGATCTGCCGGTGATACGACGGTAATATTCGGGATTGCACGCATGATCGCTATATCTTCATAAGTATAATGTGTATTACCTGACATTCCCATTTCTACTCCGGCTGCCGAACCGATCAGTTTGATATTCATATGCTGATAGCCCATATGATGCCGGATCTGTTCATAACATCTCATGGTCAGAAATGTCGCGTATGTCGTTGCAAAAACAACATTCCTTTCTGCTGCCAATCCTGCTGCAATTCCTATCATATTCTGTTCTGCGATCCCAACATTAACAAACCGCTCCGGAAACATATGTTGTACCCGGTCTAGACCTGATAAATGTGCAAGATCGGCTGTTAATGTATAACTGTTCTGATATTCTTCCATGATCTCTATCAGTGCCACTCCACATACTGTACCACGCTGTCCTAACATAGACCATGCTCTTAAATTTCTCTTGGTCAGTTCCTGCATACTCACATCTCTTTCTCTATTTCTGCTCTTGCACGTTCATAATCTGCTTCTTTTAATTCTGCATGATGCCATAATGGATCATTTTCCATAAAGGAAACTCCCTTTCCTTTTATGGTATCTGCTATAATCGCGATCGGCTGATCATCACTCTTTTGTGAAAATGCCTGTAACAGGCTGTTTACATCATGTCCGTCACAGGTGATCGTCAGAAATCCAAATGCCTTTAATTTAGCTTCTATATCTGTAAAACCACCAACTTCTTCTGTCTTTCCATCATACTGCAAATGGTTATTATCTATGATCACCGTCAGGTTATGAAGTTTCATCTTAGCCGCAGACATCATAGCCTCCCAGATGGCACCTTCTTCACATTCTCCATCACCTAAAAGAACGTATACCCGGTGTTTTCTCCTTTTCACCTTTGCATCTAATGCCATTCCACATCCTACGGATAATGCCATTCCCAGACTTCCGCCGGAAAATTCGATTCCATGCTGCAGATTTCTCATCGGATGTCCGACAAGATCAGAACCGTCCTGCTCAAAGGAATCTAAATCCTCCTGTGTTAAAAAGCCCATCTCATACAAAGCTGTATCATATGCGAGTACGGCATGTGCTTTTCCGATCAGTATACGATCCCGTTCTTCCCAGAGTGGATTTTTCGCATCTATTGTGGCACATCCGCCATATAATGTGGCAAGGATCTCTATACAGGATAAACCACCACCAAGATGTGCACCGGCTTTGCCTGCCCGATACGCCATATGAAGTGCCTGCAAACGCATCCGCTTTGCCATTTGCTGAATCTGTTCTACCCTATCCATGACTGCTGCTCCTATCGAAAATTTGGTCTGTCCTGATCTCCGTCTGCCTTAAAGATCACAGCATCTTCTGCATCTGTATGATAATAGATCTCAATATTCTTCTGTACAAACGGCTCAAAATAGTTTGGAATGATATTGCTGTCATTTTCTGTTCTTTCCAAAAAGCCTGCCTCTTTTAATGCATCTTCTGGTACACCATGCTCATACAGATCTATATATTCATATCCGTTATGCTCGATCAGTTCACGCAACGCTGCTCCTGCATATCGGATCTCTGTCACATCTCCTAAGATATCCACAAGCCGGAATACCTTTGCTCCATTCTGGTTGACTTCCCGTCCAACAAGCACTGTTTTTGTACCGATACCAAACATCTGATAGTGGTAGATCGGATGGGAAAAATATCTTTTCTGTACATACCACGCATCTTTATATGGATTTCTCTCCTTAAAAGCTGCATCATCAAATACCTGATACATTTCTTCTACATTCTGATATTCCTTAAGCGGTTTTTGTGGAGCGCTAAGACTGCTCATAATCTCTGGCTGCTTTACGATCTTTGCAATCTTATATTTGTCACGCTTATCTAAGATATAAAAATGCCTGTGTCTTCCTCCATGGTGCTTTAAGACTCTGGTTTCTAATGGAAGTGCAGTGACGGGATTTGCACCATTTCCAATATATGTTCTCTGCTGCATGAGGACATATATTCTTCTAAGCATTTCCACACCAAGCATTGGAACTGCACATTTCGGATACACTTTTAAAATTCCACCAGAAAAACAACTTTCGTTTGGCTTCATCTCTTTCTGATATGGATAAAATCCCATAATGGCTTCTATCGCATTTGTTTCTTTGCTCCTTGCCAAAAAATAGTTTAATTTATTACCGTTTTGAAATTCATATAAGAAAAAATCTTTATCGTTGGCTAATATATGGTATTTATTCCAATATTCCCTGATAAATCCCATGATATCATCTAATTCTTCCATATCTGCAATTTTAAAAATATATTTCTCATCAAATCTGTTCATCGTCATTCGCCCATATCCAAGCTATATCTCTAAGCCTGTCCCATTCTCTTGTAATTCTCGCTCTTTGGCGGATAATCATTACAGTCTAACCGCGGCAGTTTCATCACATCGTCGATTTCTAAATCTGCAATCCGTACTTCTGTCGTCACACCTACACATGCACCATGATCTTTTGCATAGCGGATCACATCTTCATTATAACTTCCATAAGGATAATTCATTACCCATTTTTTGCTATCAATAAATTCATCCATGATCTCTAGAGCTTTCTGCATATCTTGCTGCATCTTCTCTTTTGAAAGATTCCCTAACCAGTAATGGTCATATCCATGCACCCCGATATACATTCCATGATGCTTTAATGTACGTATCTGTTCTGCTGTCATATATAATTCATGTGCTAACTGCTGTTCTGAAATGCCTACATGCTCTACGAACAGTTCACTTGCAATGCGATTACGCAGTTCCTCCGGCAAAACTGTCTGTAACATTCTTTTCACAAAGATCACTTCTTTGCCGTCGAAGCGGTTGCTCTTTGCATATTCCTGAAATAATTCCTCATTAGAAGGATAAGGAATATCATTCCCTCTGTAATGATCCATGCGTTCTAACAGATCTTTTAAAATAATATGGATATCTGTACTTGCAAGCAGATAATGGATCTTATTAACATCTAACAGCTCATATGTCGTAAATGTCTTACCGGGTATAAAAAATGATCCCTGCACACCTAATTCATCTAACACCGGAAAAGCAAATGTATAATTATCAATATAGCCATCATCAAATGTCAACAGCATCGGATCTTCCGGCAGTTTATAATGACCACCCGCCGCCTCCATCACTTCTTCCATTGTTACGATATGGAAATGCTCTTTCATAAACAGGATCTGTTCCCGGAACAACGAACTGTCTAACCCCTTGATATCCGGATATCTGGAATTTTTTAAATCCCTTGTATAATGATACATTGAAATATATAGCTTTGACATATGACTTTTCTTCCTGATTCTCTTATTTTCTGATCTGTTATCGCATATTTTAAATCATTTTATTAAAATATCTAATAAAATATATATCGATCTTTTCATATCTTTTCTTAACATTCTAACAGTTTATATATATCTGCATGATCTTCTTTTGTCTCTTTCTCTAAATACTCACGCAGAAGCTTTTCCTGCTTTGCATAAAACGGATAATCATGATCTGCTCCGCCACGCACCGGTGTCATATAATCTCCATAATATATCTGTAATATATGGTCATATCCCTTAGGAACCGGCAGGGTGATATTTTCAAAGGGCATTTCCACAGATTCTTCAAACCATTCTCTTTTCCACCTGATTTCCGGTCTGTCAATCCAGTAAAAGACTTCTGCCACCTCACTGCCTTCATCCTGCCCATACATCTGGCTCACATGATCAAGTAACAAAAGCAGCTGCGGAAGAATCTTCCGCGAATGGTCAAATGACATCCGCAATAACTGTTCGATCTGCGGAAGAACATCTGATACATCTTCATCTTTATCACGCAGGCAGATAATTGTTGAATACAACATTTCTGTAATATCCGAAAAAAATTCTCTTTCTTCTGAATTATCCGGCAAGGTATCAATCACAAAAAGATCAATCCCTACTGCGTAAGGGCATCCATGATATTTATGCAAATACTCTTTCGAACATGATATACTTGTCCCATTTAATATACGGGCAAATGGGCGGTTTCTTCCATGATCGCTGCCTATTTTCATAAAATAGTTTCCACATATATCATTATTTTGCACTGTTTCACACAATTTACGGTAATTCTCCCTTGTCATTGCCAGATCAATATCATCATCCCATGGAATAAATCCGTGATGACGCACTGCACCAAGCAATGTTCCCCAATCTGCAAGAAACGAAATATCATACTTTTTACAAAATTCACGAAAATCACATACCACCTCAAGCTGTGCTGCCCAGGCTCGTTTCATCATCGGCTCGATATAAAATCCATCTCTTGTTTCCCCTTCAAAATACTTTTCATCAAACTGTAATTTTGGTTCTTTTTTCATAATTTTTTCCCACGCAAAAATGGCACGCAGAAAAACTGTGTGCCATTCTCTGATTATTTTCTGTTATCTACAACACTTGCTCCTGTATAACTATTCTGTTTCATCATATTCTGATAATACTGTTTTACCACTTTCTGGCTGTTTCGGACTCCTTTGACCTGTTCGCGGATACCGGAAAATTTCTGCATTGCTTTCTCTTTGTTACGCAATTCCTGCGTCTGGATCATCGCAGACTTCTCTGTAATCTCTTTGATCAGATCCTGCATCTGTGAGATCTGGCTGACATATTGTGCTCTTTGCGCCTGCAATTCATCTTTTACCCGGTTATATAATTCTTCAAATCCCTCATCAAGTTCATTTAGCTTCCGTATCATCTGATCCTTGTCACTTAAATTCTGTTCTAAGGATTCTGGTGGCAAATTAGGATCATCTAGAAGAATTTTCTGTTGGCGGTTTAATTCAATAATCTGATTTAATACCGTTACTTTCTTCTTTAAACTTTGTAGCATTATATCTACATAATTCTCATTCATGCTGTAATCTCCCATTCACACCCCATTATGCATGTGCAACTTTCATAATCTCTTTCCATGTATCACGCATGGTCCGAAGATGTTCTAGTACTTCTTCTAGCACCTCTTTATCTTTTTTTACATTTGCCTCTACTAAACGCTCTTTCAGATACTTATAAACAGCATCAAAATCCTTTGCTACCGGATATTTGTGATTTAACGTAATCTGAAATTCCGAAATAATGTTCTCAACTTTAATGATATTATTATGTGCCTTCTCTAAATCCTTTTCTTCTAATGCCATAATTGCTATATTGCAGAATTTAATTGCTCCATCATATAACATTAATGTCAATTCTGCCGGTGTTGCAGTTGCCACTTTGCTGTTGGCATATGCTGCATACCCATTACTCTTAATCATCAGCTAACCTCCTTGTTTGGATGATTTTATCCCAGCATACTAGCCAATGATGACTGCTGGCTTTGTAATTTTGCAAGTGCAGATTCCATCGCAGAGAATTTCTTGTAATAAGAATCTTCCATATCCTCTAGCTTCTGTTCCCACTTGCTGATGGTTTCCGTATAATCACTATACTCCTTTGCCATCTCTTTGTCATTATATACAACATTAAAACTACTGATTGTTGTCGAACGCATCTTTGCATTGATCTTATCATATACTTTGGATGTTAATTCTTTAAAGAATGTCATAACTGTATCCGGATCTTCAGACAATGCTGCCATCAGTTTATCTGCATGACCGGAAACAAGGGAATCCTCAGAATCTCCGTCAATATGGAATGCATTTTCCTCATTTTCAGAAGCATTTAACACGCCTAATGTTTTTATGCCAAAACTCGAAAGACTGTATGACTTTCCATTGATAGTAATGGATGAGAGCATGGTTGTTGTCATAGAGCTCTTTAAACTCTCAAGTGTGCTATCACGGCGGAGAAGCGAATCTTTAATTTTTGTTTCCCACTGCTCCACTTCTTTATCTGTCATTGCCTCTTTTTCATCAGATGTCAGCGGCTCCATATTTTTTGCTACATCCGCATTGTAAAGTTTGGTCATTTCATTGATTAATGTATTGTACTCTTTGAGCATACTCTTAATCTTGTCATACATTCCCTGTGTATTATTAGAAACTGATACTGAAATATCATCATTACCAGTTGTCGCATATGCCTCAATCGTTAATCCGTTGATTGTAAATGTATTGTCAGAATCCTCATATTTTGCTCCATTCACATAGATGACTGCATTTTCTGCATCCACCCTGGTTGCACCAGCACTTACCGGAAGTGCTGACGGATCTTCAAGAACATTTGCTGCATTACTGATCTTAGCCGTCACACTGTCCGCTGTAAAATTAGCATCATTTAACAGACTGTATTTCTCGAGATATGCTTCCGCATCATCATATTCTGCCTGAAGATCTGAGATCAATGCATCAAGATCTGCTGCATTTTTGACCTGATCAACTGCATCTGCGTTTGCAGTATCTTCCTCATAAGAGGATACTGTACTAAGTGCTGTTTTATATGCACTGACTGCAGCACTGTCTACTTCTACAATTTCAATGCCATCTTTATTTGTCGTCTTTTTAGCTAAGCCGGCTTCTAATTCCAACTCTTTTAATTTTTCATCAGCATTTGAAAGTGTAATGCCCTGTGCATTTAAGTCTGCCTCTGACACTCCAAATTTCTCATCACTGCCTTTTTTCTTGTAAGTACCATCATTCTGCCGCTCATAAATCGTGCCATCCTGTGATACATATTTACCGTCTAACTTAGATTCAGCTAAGAGATTTTTCAGAGTAGTTTCCTTTGTGGTATCATTCAGTTTAGAAGATACATTCTGTGCAGTCTGATATGCTTTTGCATATGCAATCTGGGATTTATTATTCGTCACCGTTGTACGGTATGTCGTCATGTTTGTCAGAATAGAATCAATCTCTGCCTTCGTCTTATCTTCACTGTAAACACCGTTTGTAATGGCTTTTCCGTCTGCATCAAAGCCTGTGATATAGGCTTCTCCATTTTCATTTTTTGCATAAGAAGCCCATGCCTTATACATGGTCATATCTGCATTTGAATTTACAGCTAATCCTAAAGAGGCTAATGCGCTTGTACCTGCTGCATCTGATCCGGAAAGTGAAAAATCATTTTCTTTTCCTGACTTTGCTGCAGCAACATAAATTCTATGATTTGAAGAATCAAAATTCGCATTTACACCTGCACCCTTTAATGCATTTACAAATTCAGATACTTTCATATCCTCTGTAACCGCAATATCAGTAACTTTATCACCACTTGCTACGGTAATTGTGCCATTTCCCGCTGAATAACCAAGATCTTTTAAAGTACTGCTCTCTGTAATGTCTGACTTCAGCTGCGCACCGGTTAAATAACCGCTTTTTGCTGTCTGTTCAATCTTAACAGCATAGGTTCCGTTTACAGCACTTGAACTAGCAGAAACCTTTGCTTTTGTACTATCTGATACTGTTGCTGAACGCAGCGAATATGCGGATGCATAACGCATACTGCTGATATTATTATAAAAACTGACAACTTTTGTATTTAGTGACTTCCACGCATCCTGTTTCCATGATAATTTGGTCTGAGCTTTTGTATATTTCTCAGTTTTCTTACGATACGCTGATACTAACTCTGATACTAACGCTTCTGTATCAAGTCCTGAATTCATTCCTGTGATCCTGATTGGCATATGCTTATCCTCCTATCTCTTTTCATCTACCATAAGGCCTGCCATCTCCCAGACCTTTGCGATCATATCAAGTGTCTTTTCCGGTGGATACTCTTTAATTACTTTCTTTGTATCCTTATCTACGATCTTGATCGTGACACGATTCGTTGCATCGTGGATTCCAAATATTGCTTCAGAATTTTTTACATTCTTATTGATCTCATCTACTGCTTTCTTCGCTTCTGTTCCACAGCCAACGATAACTGCTTCATCTTCACCATTTAACGCATTTTCCTGTGCAGCCGGAGCATCTGTCTGCTTATCCGAAACATCTGCCGAAGTGGCAGCTGAAGCTGTCTTGTCAGTTTCTGTGACTGATTCCGGACCTGACGTACTTCCCTGATAAGTCACACCCGAACTTTTAATACCTTCAATTACCATCTTAACCACCTCCGTGTGATCCCTGTTCTGCTGTTTTACTTTTATTTTACATATCTTTCAATTTTTATATCGGTTTTTTCCATTAAAAAAATTAGAATAATTTTTTTATTGCATCTACACTTTCCGGTGTGATTGCTGCTTTATTTTCATTTTCGATCTGCAAATATACTTCTTTACGGTAGATTGGTACTTCTTTCGGTGCAGAAATACCGATTTTCACCTGATCTCCGCGGATCTCTAATACGGTGATCTCCACATTGTTGTTAATGACTAAGGATTCACCTTTCCGTCTTGTCAATGCCAGCATTTCTATTCACCCTCTTTCTTTCCTTCTTTTACTTTGTCATAAATCTTGTATTTTACCGGATATTCGTCTTCTACGATCACCTGTGAAGCTTTATTTGTTGCTAAATTGACAACTACCGGTGCTTTTAAATTGATCGACATCTGTGTAATATCTGTCGGTACGGTAACCGTTACTAAAACTAGCATATCCTCATCTCTGATCTCGCCTAAGGTCTGCCATGTTTCATCACTGACAGACGGATGATAATCCGGTACTAATTCGTAAGGACTCATGACCGGCATTGCAAAACATTCCTCATCCATAGACTGCAGCCATTTGATCTTTGCTTCTTTTCCGTCCTCTACATCAAAAATCAGTGCAAAATGTTTCATATACGGGAATCCGATGATTCCCTGATCAAAGGTAAGGATCTTTTCATCTTCAATTTCAATTTTTCCAAATAATCTTGTATCTGCTTTCATGCTATCTGTCCTCATTTCTGTTTATTACAGTTTAAAGCTGTCTGATACGGTAACTTCTGTTACAGCCGCCTGCACACTCTTTGTATACAGGCGGCTGCCACTTTTAGCAACTATTCAAACCCTACTCATATATTCGCAAAACCGCACGATAAATCGTGCTTTACCGCTGC
>OLSP01002177.1_pt1 | contig 16414 bp, 18 predicted proteins | sample 1672941 | NCBI WGS metagenome assembly OLSP01 (sample SAMEA3136739, study PRJEB25190) | human gut metagenome | reverse complement strand
GGATCGATCAATCACCCGATAGATACTTGTCGCGAGTGTCACTACAAGGGGGTCATCTATGCTAAGTGCCCGATATGTGGTGGCGAGGATATACTACGTATGCGTCGTATTACGGGCTACCTGACGGGCGACCTCGCCTCGTGGAACTCCGCCAAGCGTGCCGAGGAGGCGGATCGTGTCAAGCATCACTAGCCAGCTCGCCCCCCCTCGGATGAACGTCCTCAAGGTCATACCCGAGACTATCCTCGATGGTGATGGGATACGCTGCTCAATCTACTTAGCGGGCTGCTCCCATCACTGCCCAGGGTGTCACAACCCTGAGAGTCACAATCCGCTCGTAGGGACGCCCCTGACGGAGGCATACCTACAGCAGATCATCGACGATATAAACGACAATCCCCTCCTCGACGGCATCACGTTGAGTGGAGGGGATCCGATGTTCTGTCCTGAGGAGCTGCTCACGCTCCTCAAGCGTCTCAAGAGCGACACGGGGCAAGAGGTCTGGTGCTACACGGGCTACACGCTCGAGCAGATAGAGCAAGACCCCACACGCGCCCCGCTACTAGACTATATAGATGTACTCGTTGACGGACGTTTCGTGCAGAGTCTCTACGACCCCCAGCTCCCCTTCAGAGGTAGCTCCAATCAGCGCATCATAGCCCTGCACGAAGGGTCAGCTCGATAGCTTTTGATAGATATGGGTCTACATTGGCTGGAGTAGTATTTGCATCGGGAAGAACTGGGACGTCGATCTTGACACCTCTCCCATTCATTGGGGAGTAGTTTGAGTCCAAAACACCTAAGCCTGTCAAGAAAGTCGTGACCCCTCCTGGGAATTCGTACAGATGTACGTTCCCATTTGCTCCAGATGAAGGAGTTCCTATGGTGATGGCCTTGGGGTTCTTTTGTAGCATCATGCAGAGATACTCTGAGAAGCTCTCGGTCTGGTTGTCTACGAGTAGAATAACATTACCCTTATAATAGTGCTCACTGCCTAGATGCTGAGGCCCGGCCACATACTTAAACTCTCCTGGCCGCTGACTGTCAGGGTAGACTATGTATGAGAAGTTTTCAGTTTGGGGGATAAAGCACTTAGACAACTCCCAAAAAGACGACGGATATGGATAGCATCTTAGGTCAAGGATAATGTACTGGGCGTTGCAAACTTGACGATAAAAGCTCTTTACATTCTCTTGCTTTGCTGATGCCAAGTGCCAGTAAGCGACCGAGTCGTTAAGCCACTGAGGCTTCATTTTACCCTCTTCCTCTAGCTTAAGAGAGTTGAAGTAATCCATATGTTCGCTTTTTTCTTTGACTTCCAAGGTATCCTTGTTTCGTCGGATCTTCAGAACGAAGCTCTCTTGAGGAGTTGACAAAATTGCATTATTGAGAAACTTATCTCGAGTTGAAGCATTGCTCGCAGAGACAAAAAGAGCAAGACTATCACTGAGCTGCTTTATAGGGATGGAGTTTACAGACAAGACTTCATCGCCTACTCTCACATTGGTGGGATAGTTAGCAGATCTCTTACGATACACAAACCATCTCCCCGATAGAGCTCGCATCCTAAACCCAGCCCTGCGCTCTCCAAATAGAAGCGTATCCATGGCTGTCGAGTGAGACGCATGAGAGTCGTTTAGTCTTGCAGAGATATAGCGGATTGCCTTGTGATAATCGACTTCGTTATCTACTTGCAGAAATATGGGGATAGCTTGTTGCAATGACAAGTCCCAAGGCTGCTCTAACAACTGTCTATTTGGATAGAAATAATAGACAAAAGAGTAGAAGTCAAAGAGCCCGATAAGACGATTAAGAGGATTGCGCCAATCAAGATCACTGTAGGAGTCTTTCCTCCTTATGGGACCATTAGATTTGTTGTAAGTAGCAAAGCTCGCACTAGTCTTATCTATCTGACGATAAGTATGGTCGATCCAGCTGAGGAGCATCTTGCTTTCTTGAGTCAGATCAGAAGACTCTCGCACCCATTCTTCTTCACTTATCGCAAAGAGACTATCAGCTTTTGTCTTCCCTCCTATGCGTGCTAGCTCTGTATTTAATGCTTTCTGTAGTTTGTCATTAAAACTCTTGATAGACACATTCTTCTCAACCACCTCCTGCAATATGGGGTGGAGCAGTTCACGAGCATATTGCTCTTTGTGGCATGTCGACTTGTACTCAATCAGACCATATACCTTTGCTATATAAAACAGTTCTCTTTCTCTCTCAGATGACATGCTATCTGGCAAACAGACAGGATAGTCAGTCATCCTATAGAATGGATCTATAGGAGAAATACTTACCTCAAAAGAGTTCTCAAGAAGTCGGGCATAACGAACGATCCCATACCCTAAAAGGATGAGAACGAAGACAGCAATCAACCAGAATAGATACTTCAGTCTCTTCACGGGTAAAATAGCTAGAAGATTATACGGAGCGAATGCGTGTGATAAGCACAATGCGCAGTCCTCTGTTCCGCAGCAAATGTACTTGTTTTTAAGGAAATATACGTCACTCACTTCGAGGGATGGGGGGAGGAAGCTACGGGTGTCGAAGGGGTGGTGAAGGTCCGTGTCTAAGGTGTGTCGAAGGTGCGTGGTAATGGGTGTCGGATCGATTTTGCCAAGTCAAAAAAATGTTGTACCTTTGTGCCAGCAAAGTCCGAAAAGGAAGTGTGGGTGAGTGGCTGAAACCAACAGTTTGCTAAACTGTCGTACGGGTAACCGTACCGGGGGTTCGAATCCCCCCGCTTCCGCAGTAAAGGGTGTAAATCAACGTATTACGTGGTTTACACCCTTTTTCGCACCCAAAAAATCACTGGTCGGAATATTTGACCCAGTAACTTCGATGGTTTTATGCTTTTCAATTTCTATCTAGAGTCTCTAGCGGGAGGGGGCAAACCGCGATCTACTATTTGGATTAAGCTAGATTGGCGGGATCTAGGAATTTCAGTAAGTTTGGATAGAAAGCGATATTCCTTTATAAAGGGTGTTCCATACGACTGGCAGATTTTCGGGTAACGATTTGGCAACCATTCCTTTTGCTCTGCTTTGTTTTGCTTGCAAAGAACTCTTTATCTTTGGCAAAGGTAGAAGGTATCTCCGAACACAACTTTCTTCTCTGTCATTGCTTCTTCCCAATCAAGAAAAAAGAAGTTGGCATTGAGCATAAGAAAGACTACTCTCCTACCGGCCTTAAAAAATAGAAACACGATGTTGTAAAGAAATTGCGGATATATGGAATTGCTCCAATTACGGCATATAGTTTTCGAGGGCGCAGGTGGAATTTTACCTCATAATGAGGATTGATAAAATAGAATGTTCTGTCAATGGCTTCAAAACCTTCTTTTCTCATCGTGCTTTCAAATAATTCTATCGAACATTTGGTTTGCTTGATATTCAGCAATTCACTGACACACCCTTTATCCTCTTTCCAAGCCCTTAATATCCACTCATAAAATGAGGTTGGAAGTAGGTGGAAGAATGGCAGATGCGATAGGAAGCGGCTTCTGCATATCTGCTGATGTCCACCGAATGGCATCTGCCAAGCAGGAAAGGACATGAAAATCCCCCCCCCCCTTGTTTTAATAGCTGTTTACACTTGCACATGAATCCCTCCTTATCGTCAATATGTTCTATCACATCATGGCATACAATTAAATCGAATTGATGCTTGAGTTCCTCCAATAGGAATACATCGGAAGCAATGAAACGCCCTTTTGCTCCATTCTCTTGGAAGAACTTTCTTGCGTCCTTTATCCGTCCCTCTGCCATGTCCACACCCACGACATCGCAACCCATGCATGAGAAAGGGAGGAGATTTCCACCGTCTCCACAACCTATTTCCAACACTTTCATTCCTCTCTCCACCTGCTTGTGCCGTTGGATGTAAGGAATGAAATACTTCTTGCTTGTAGTTGCAAGTTCATAGAAATACTGTCTTCTGTTAAGTTGTCTTGACTGCATCGCGCTTTGTATACTATTAGTCCAAGCACAAAGATAGTAAAACACAGGAAAAAGGCACATAAGTAAGGAGCAGATATGGGACTTGTACCAGAGTGGCTTATCGCAGGCTAAAATCGCGGAAACACTTGGAGTAAGTCCGAGCACGATAAAACGGAGACTTCAGGAGGTCTCAGTTGACTTTAAGACGCCCATATTAAGCGAGGGAGTTATTCACATAGATGCGACGTATTGGGGTAGAAACCAAGGACTAATCGTTGCGTTGGACGATAAAAGTGGTTGCGTACTCTATCGGGAGTGGATCTCTCACGAAAGCAAAGTGGACTACGCAACAGCCCTTAAAAAGATAGAGGAAGGGGGCTATAAGATATTGGCAGTGGTAACTGATGGAGGAGTCGGTCTTGACGTGGCACTGAAGCATTTTCCCACACAAATGTGCCAGTATCACTTTATCGCAATCGTCCGACGAAAACTTACTCTTCGACCCAAACTACCTGCGTCTCAAGAGCTTCTGGCACTTGCTATGAGTGTAGGAAAGATGTCCCATATCACATTCTGCTCGCAGCTCAAAAAGTGGGAGACCAAGTGGGATACTTTTCTCAAGGAGAAGACCATAAATGATGAAAACGGCAAATGGCAATACACGCACAAATCACTTAGATCAGCCCACTTTTCCTTTCGTCAATACCTCCCTACACTCTTTACTTACGAGGAACATCCGGATATACAGATCCCTAAAACAAATAACGCCATTGAAGGGCTATTTACTGCACTCAAAAGCCGTCTTAGAGCGCATAATGGAATGTCCCAAGCTCACAAGAAACGATTCGTGGATGGTTTTTTTAGGCATAGGGATATCGCCCAGTTTACATCCAAAAAAGAGGAGGGGCAATAGTACCCCTCCCCTGTCAGTGTAAACTGTTCTGACTCCATTGACCGTATCCCTCACCGGTTGCACCCCTGCAGAGCCGGCTACGTTTCAGGTCAACGAACAAAGGTATCTGTTTTTTTCTTCTACTTCGCCCACCATTTTGACCTATACGCCTCTTTTTATTACCTTTGTAACGTGGTTATTGAGTTGCAATACAGGTTGCATAGATAGCCGATTACCTATCCTATTCATTTCGTTATTATTATGAAACTGGCATATAACTTATCGATCCTGATCGGGCTTATGATGCTTCTCTCAGGCTGTGGCTTGATGAAGCTCTTCACCTCGGAGCCAAGGGATGTCTGCAAGGCGCAATTGGAGACCAAGGAAGGAGCTACCTACACAGGGTATCTTAGGATGCCTATGTCGGGGGACAAGGAGCTCAAGCTCTTCGATGACCTCGCCCTCGCCCATTCAGCCGGCACCTTCAAGTCCGAGGACCTGAAAGGCATCGAGCTAAGCAACCCCAAGAAACCGGACTCGAGCTATCGCTTTGAGTACAAAAAGTTCTCCACCTTCCTGCAAAGCAATGCCGCATGGATGACTCTCGTAGATAGGGGACCTGAGCTTACGGCCTACCTCCTGGCCTCTTCGTACAAGATTGATGAGAATGGGGACATCTTCTTCATCGGCAACGAGCAGCGGATCATACGTAGTGGAGGAAGTATGGCTGTGGTAAAGCCCAGCTTCCCACTATTCTTGGAGAAACGCGGAGGTATCCTAAGAAAGGTTGCTCTGGTACACGGGATCAACTATGAAGGATCTCAGTTTAGAGGCGGAGTGGTCAGATTCCTTGCCGATGATCCGGAGCTCTGTAGCTATGTGAGAGGACTGAAGTGGGAGTTTGAGGACATAGATAAGGTGGTGAAGTACTACGATCCTCACCGCAAGGGTGAGCTGGTCATTAAGGATGACCGGGGGCAAGTCCTCGCTCTGCCACCACATAAGATGGTCACGGGTGCGCTGTCAGGCGAGCTTATCTACACTGCGGATCTGGCTAAAAACCTAACGCCACACTTTGGGATGGCCTCCTACCTCGGGCTCCGCTCATCCCTCGGGACGTACTTCACTTATGGCGGGTCTGTAGGGTTCAATCAGCCCTGCCTCGTGGATGATATGGCACTGATAACGGAGGATCCGAGCTTCTTGTTGAAAGATCGCAAGGAAGTGGAGGTACCTCAGGAGTTCATCAAGCGAGTGACCCTTTTTAGCTTCAATGCTTTTGCGGGTCTGCAGGTGCCGCTTGACCTAAAGTCTGTATATGTCATTCCTTCCCTGAGTGGATGTGTTACCGGTGACCTTCACTCCGACTACAGCCTGATCAGTGCTGGACCGCTCGTAAGGTGCGACTTTGGCATCCCCTTGAAGTATGGGAATATGCTCTTCTTCGGTGCCGGATACAAGTATGGCTTCCCCATCAAGGATGCAGATGAGATGGCAGCTGACAACTACAAGAATGTGACCCCTTATGGTCAGTCTCATACCGTCTTTCTGTCCATCGGTTATATGTATTGACCCGTAGATCTTCCTTAAATAAGGGAGCGAAAGAGAATCTCTTTCGCTCCCTTATTATTATAGACTTATAGGTCAAAATGGTGGGTGAGTTAAAGGTCTTTTCTAGGTATAGAGAGACATATAAGGGTTTGAAAAGCTTTGAAGTGTTAAAAGTGAGCCAACGCGAATGTATAGGTCAAAACGGTGGGTGATACAGGGGGATAAGCCAGTGTTTATCGTATCTTTGAGCATTTGAAAAGGTGAAAAAATGAACCAAAAAATGTCCGAAGTGTGGGAGCCTCAGTGTGATTAGTCATGGACGCAGGGGTACACACAAGAGATATTTGTGCAAGAACTGTGGCTCATCGTTCACAGGAAAAACCACTGATTTCAAAAAACATACCTATAAATGATGATGAGACGATATGAGATAAAATATTGTGGTAGAAGTTTTATATCAGAGTGGCAGCCTTGTCTAAAAAAGGTCATGGAATGAGATGCAGAAAAGCAAGGGGGGGGGCATGCGGAGACACGGTTACAGCCTGACTCCCTTGTTCCTGTTTTCTTTTGAGGAAAGGATGGGCGTCTGTCTGATTTTCTCCCACTGCCCCTTGAACCATACGGTAATCATTACTCTGTTCACAAGGGAAAGGATTAGTGCTGAAGTTGATGAGAGAGTGAGGTTTGCTCCTCCGTAAGTCGTTGCTGCTGGATGGCGAGTTCGGCCTGTCGCTGAACTGCCTTTTCGTGGTTAATGACACGTTGCTCTAGAGTGGCAATGGCTTCGTTAGAGCGGTGATTTTCAAAGATGCTATCCAGTCGGGCGAAGGAAGTGTTACTGACTGAGTGCTCCATACGTAGGATGCGATATCGTAGAGCGTAGCTTTCGAGGGTTTGATTGGCATTGTGGAGATAGACCGCCCAACCGATCGTGCAGGCGATAAGTACGATAGATATTCCCCAGATCAGCCATTCTATCCAACGTTTGACATCAAAGAGGCAGTACTTCTTGATCTCTGGAGGAGATTGAGTTTCTTGAATTTTCTCGGACAGAGAGGCTATGCTTTTAGCTTGTTGCTCTTGGTTCTTTGCTATGCTATCTTTGATTTCTCGGATTCGTTTGCCTAGGACGATAGCGACATCTGTCAGTTCACTCTTGAATTTGCCATCTGTCTCAATCTTTTGCCCAATAAGGCGTGCTACATCCATAAGAGAAATAGCGTCATCTTCTGAGGAATTGGTTGCGGGGTTAGGTTGAGATATAAGGTTGGTGATACTTGCTTTGAGCTCTCTGTTCTGTTGCTTGATCTCCTCTAGTACTTCAAGGAGAATATTCATTTGTTCGTTCATAATCTTCTGCGTTTTAGTTTCTTATTAGCTTGATTTCTTAGTTTACGTTGGAATACGAGTTCAGCAACGTCAACTGCTGGGACATTGCTGTCAAAGAGTTCTTCAATGAAGTTCTCAGATGAACTCTCAGACTCTCTTTGTTCGGAAATCACTAGTGCTTTTTGAGAGCTGAGAACATTTGCATTCTGCTGGAGGAGTGTAGATAACTTTGAGTAGCTACAAGAGCGGTCAATGTGTGAGCCACTGAAGCTAACTCCATCCATGCTAAAGACTACGCCCTCAATGAGATCTGTTTTGCCCTTGGTCTTGAACTGCACGTCAATACTCTGCTTTTGCAAAGCAGAAACAAGCTGTTCCCAATTCTTGCACTTGGGCAATACCTCTGTAATAGCATCGTAGATGGTGTAGCGAACTTTGTCATTGCCACGCAGTCTATTTCTTTTAACTTCCGTCTTGCCTTCTCCGAGCTTCAGATGATACTTGTCTGTAAGCTCTCTGCATATCTTGGTGGAGCGAAACTTCTCATTACTATCCGAGATGGTATTGCCGTAATTGTTTACCCGATTGATGCAAATGTGAAGATGCGGATGCTTCCTGTCCATGTGTCTAACAATTAGGTACTGAGTGTCTGAGTAACCCATCTGCCTCAGGTATTCCCGTGCAATATCGACCATCTTATCGTCATCCAGTCGCTCACTGTCTTCGGAAGAAAAACTGAGGATGGTGTGACAGACTGGCTTCTTGAGATTGGGCCTCATAGAGGCTTGCAGGTTGAAGTCGCCAGCAATCTCATTTGATGTAGCATCAACTCTTACACCTTCGCCATCAAGAATACGAGCCATACCTTCACGCTTACCCAGCATGTAGGTAATCACTCCAGAGAATGATGTCCCTTTGATGATCTTTGCAATCATGACTTCAGATCCTTGAGGTGTTTGTCTACGCATATCCTCAGTAGCTTAAGTTCTGTTGGGGCTACAGAAATGCCATAAGTATTAAGGCGACGAGCAATCTGATTGATGTTATTCGCAATACCTGTGAGCTGACGAATCTCATTCATCTGTTCAGGGGTAATGCGAGCCTTCACTTGGCTCTCATAAATAAGTGTGCGTAGATACTCACTCTTATTTAAGCCTGCCTCGTTCGCCTTGCTCTTAAGGGTAAAATACTCCTTGGTATTTAGTTTGAGCAATACGGAATAGCTTCGCTTTTCCGATAACTTTTTCTTAGGGCGACCGCCCTTGTTCGTTGTATTATCGTCCATAAATATTCTGTCAATAATGAGACCATCGGGATGATTTTTCGCCTCCCTTTGGTGGGGCGAAAAGTAGGTTTTGGGTTACCCAAAACACAAACTTGCTTCTCTGAAAAATCTGTATGATAGATATGCTCTGCCAATCTCTGCTTGATTGCTTTTGGAAGAACCGTAGTTGTGCTGTGGCTTTTCAAGTGACGAAGCAAAATAGATCACGTGAAGAGTGATTAACGATCACGTGACGAAAGATCACCTAAGTTTTATTTTTCGCTTAGACTTCATACTTATCTCTTTAGGAATTCGCTTTTGACATAGAAAGTCATTCAGATCCTTAAAGTCCGAAAACCTTTCTGAGATGTTTTCGACAAGGAGATTCAATCTCAAGAGTCTATTTCGGGCATCCTTTCCCGCAGCATCGTTATCGAGAAAGGAGTTTATTTTCTCGTACTTAGCAAGGAGAGGAATTGCTTTCTCGAGGTTGCTAACAGAGTTAAGGATTAAAGCTGAACTCTCTTGCTCTTTGGGATTCATCGTCAATAAACTTAGGTAATCCATAAACCCTTCAAAGAGATGGATTGACTTGGTGTCATTGTCAAATAGAGAAATCTCCTTTGGTGGAATACAGCCTTTGAAGAATGGGTTAAGGGTTTCATATCCACCAGCATTATTCGGAAAGCCAATAGAGAAATAGTTCTTACCATTTACTCTATAATGAACCTCCTTGCAGTACAGCTGAGCGATGAGAAAAGAAATTCGTCTGTTTTTCAACAACTGAATTAACGCTGGGAGCTGTAGCTCTTGAACTCTAATGTCTGATAGCCCTTTATGAGAAGGTGTTTGCTGACGAAAAGAAAAAGAGTCGCTATTGTGGAGAGGGCATGCTTGTTCTATGGCAACGAGTGCTTCAGAAACAGTCACAATATGATTGATCTTCATTGCCAAATCAATAATATTCCCTCTTTCCCCACTTCCAAAGTCGTGCCAGCAGTTGATGCTTGTATTGACTTTGAATGAGGGCGTACTCTCTGACCGCAAAGGAGAGTAGTACCAAAGACTATTGTTTAGTACTTTGACAGGCTTTATGCCGAGCGTGAATAGATAATCCTGTAGCGGAATTAGCTTTGCTTGTTTTGCATTCATCTTCTGATCTCTTTTTCTTTTCGTTAGCAAAGGAAGTCTCTATTCAGTTCGGTATGGTACAGGAATATATATCCTGATACCGAACCGAACTGATTTACAATTGGTATGGTATGGGTCAAAACCTTATATGCCCATATCGGACTGAACCGATAATCAATAGTAGAAATTAGGCTCATACAAGTACTTCTTATTCTTGAGTGTGATCATTCTCTTATTCTTCAGGAAAGTGAGTAGCTTTTTTGTTTTCCCTATACCATACGTAGTACCGACAATCTCAGCGTATCCTTTTCGTAAGGCATCCACTAGCTCACCATAACCTAATCCCCCTTCACTTTTAGAGAAAACCACTTCTAAAGCTTGTCGGTGTTGATCCTCTGTAAGCTCTGTATAGTCAAAGGCCGTTTTTGAAGTAATCGCTTCATCTTGAAAGTTTGTATCCAACTCGGGGACATTGATATGGTCTGGCTCATCAGTGATACGAAAAGCAAAATTCTCGAAAGGCTTTGAGCGGATAAATGTGGGTGATACGATGGATCTATCGGGGTCTGTCGGATCTTTGGTTACTTGAAGGACAGTTTCTGCCTTATTGTTGAGTTCAGTCCCAATATGACCTCTACTATTGTCATCACCTTTATTTAGATGAAGCACAGTCTGGATATGGATGCCTCGCTCACTAGTCCACTGCATAAGGTTACCGATAAGAATCGTAGATTGAGTAGGATTGTTGATGTCGAGTATCAAGTCTCTAATTCCATCAATAACGACAAGTCCCACCCCTTCAATCTCATAGATCGCCTTTCGAATCACCTCGCATCGGATTGCAGGGTCAGATATTTCTCTAAGGTGACTGAAGATGAGATTCTCAGGTTGTTGGTTAAGTGGTAGTCCAGCTAACTTCAGTATTCGCTGTAATACCAGTTTGCAGTGAAATGGACTCTGCTCAGTATCGAAGTAGAGGATTTTTCTTTTTTCTGAAGGAAGCGATGCTCTATACTCTAATACCTGTCCGTTGATAAGTGCGGCTGCAACGATGGCAGAAACATTAAAGGTCTTCTTTGCCTTGGCTTTGCTTGTCGAGGCACTAAAGTTTCCCAATGTGCCAATGATGGCATCATCCACTTGGAGGATAACGGGTGGTAAAGAGAACTCATCCGTTACACGGACTAAAGACTTCTTCCAAAGGGAGTCATAGTCTACATTTTGGCTCTGTGGGATCATACTCATCTCCTTCCTCCGGTTTTCTTACCTGCCAGCTCCAATGCCAGCTCAGCATCCACGATAATCTTTCGACCAATTTGTGTAATGGCTTGGTCAATTTTCCCGCTTTTCTTGATGCGATTGGCTGTTGGAATACTGCACCCAAATAGCTTTGCTATACCTGCAATACCATAGACATATTTCTTGTGGGTATTAGCTAAAGGAGAAACTGGTTCAGTTGCCACAGTTCTATTAAGTCCCTCTTTGAGGAACTCCATAAATTCGCCACTCGTCATTTGCCATAGTGGCTTATTTTCATCTGTCATAAACTCTCAGATAAGCTTGTTAAACATTATGCTTCACTGGCCATGTAAAGCATTGATCTTTTGCAGTCTGCAGTGCAAATCTATGATACTATATTGAGAGTTTAAAGGGTCAGGGATATATCGGGAAGTGTCGAGAAGTTTAAGGAGGTAAAGAGAGAAGATTTCCTCAATAATTTGAGCGTTTGGGAGCGGAACTTGAATACAAAAAAGCCCCTTGTCGATTTGAACAAGGGGCAGTAATTAGATTGGGATTTATGCGTTACAGAATAGTGTCAAGTTCCCACGCCGAAATATGGTCAATACCCTCATTTGTTGGAAGCTTGAAGTCATCCAAACTGACCACATACTTCTTGAAGTTATCTTCTATCGACAAAAGAGAGCGGTACTCTCGCTCTATTGTCTCTTGCTCCGTTAGTTGTAGCGTGACTTGGAAATATAACCTCTTGCTTCCTTTGATAGCGACAAAGTCTACCTCAGCCTCTTTATTCGTGCCTACATAGATTTGATATCCAGCCCGTCTAAGGCTTAAATAGACAGCATTCTCCAATAAGTACCCCATTCCATAGCCAAATCCAGAATAGAGGTAATTGTGGTAGCACAAATCATTCAGATAGTACTTGTTATTAGCCGAAATTGTCTCCTTGCCCTTGATATTATATCTCTCTACCTTATGCACGAGGAAAGTACTCTCGAGATGGGAGATATAGTTGGAGAGCGTCTCGTAGTTGGTTTTCCTATTTCGAGACTTAAAGAAGTTGACGATGTTGGCGATGGAGATAATGTTGGAGGCGTTATTGACTAGATACACAAAGAGATCATCTAGGAGCTTCACATCCTTTACTTTATACCTAGCGACAATGTCACGAAGCATAACAGTGTCCTTGATTGAAGAGACGTAGTTTTGCTTCATCTCATCATTGGGGAGGTTGAAAAGCTCTGGCAGGGCTCCAGTTTGAAGGAAGTCTATATAACTTTCTCTATTAGGCTCTTTCTGAGTGATACCACAAAACTCTGAAAAACTAAAGGGGAGTATTTCAAACGCTACATACCTTCCCGATAGTAGCGTTGCAAGTTCACCAGATAGCAGACTAGAGTTGGAGCCACTGATAAATATCTCACAAGGCTCAGCAAAGTCTTGGGAGTGTGAGTTGACAAATCGTTCCCACTCTTCAATGCCCTGTATCTCATCGATGAAGAGGAATACTTTCCCTTGCGGGTTGAGGTCTTTCTTGTATTGCTGAAATAGGTTCTCGAGGTCTTGATAGTCAAGAATGTCCGAAAACTCTAGGTATTCCTTGTTGATGTAAAGAATGTTATTGGGACAAGTGCCGTTGGCAATTAGCTGTGAGGCTATTTGCCTTAGGATGTAGCTCTTTCCGGCACGTCTCTGACCTACCAATACTTTGATCAGTTTGTTGTCAATGTATTGCCCTATCTTATCTGTGTAGAATGTGCGTGGATACCCTAAGTCTATAGGGTTCTCATCCCAAAAGTTGTATTTCCTTATCGGCGTGAGCATTATCAGGTGTATTTGAAATTTCTCTGCAAATATAGGGATTTTCAAGCACAGTTGAATTTTTTGTTGTGGATATCATAGTTTCAAGTCTGCTTGAAATTTCAAGTTCCGTTATAACTGATCGAACTTATTCATTGCGTTAGCCTTTATATCATCAGCAATATCGATGTATGGTTTCATCGCTTTATAGTCGCTATGACCAGTCCACTTCATTACTACATTAGCGGGTATTCCCAAGGAGAGTGCATTACAAATGAAAGTTCGCCTTCCTGCATGAGTACTCAGTAGTGCATACTTTGGAGTCACTTCATCAATTCTTTTGTTGCCTATATAGTAGGTTTCTCTTATTGGTTCATCAATCCCCGCCAGTTCTGCCAGCTCTTTCAAGTAATCATTCATTCGTTGATTGCTGATTACTGGTAAAGCCTTGTCCTTTTCAAAGACCACATTCTCATACTTTTCAAGAATTGATCTGCTGTGTTTGTTCAGTTCTATGATTAGGCTATCAGCTGTTTTGACTGTAGTAATCTCAATATGATCTTCTTTGATGTCGCTCCTTCTGAGATTAAAAACATCAGAATAGCGGAGACCTGTAAAGCAACAAAAAAGGAAAACATCTCGTACTCGCTCTAAGTACTGTTTGCTTTCAGGTATCTCACACTCCCTTAGACGTGTCAGTTCATCCCATGTGAGGAAGATTACTTTCTTCTGGGTGCTTTTTAGTTTTGGCTTAAATGTTTCATAAGCTGTAAGAGTCGTATAGCCTTTGCCAAAACTCCATCTTAAAAACCACTTGAGGAATGAGAGTTGATTCTCTATAGTACTATTCCTCATCTTTCTCTTATCTCGAAGAAAAAGGACGTACTTATTCAACCCGACTTCGTCAAATAGCTCAGATACAGAGGGATTAAACTCTAGAAGATGGTTCTTCACAGCTGCAAACTTCTCATAGGTAGAGTGCGTCCAGCTATTTTGTACACCTCTTTCACTGACAAACTCATCAAATGCCTGCATAAAGCATATTCCCTCAGGTTGCTCTTCATTTCTCAACCTTGAATTGAATATATCTTTGATTTGTTCAGGGGTTGGGATTAGCTCCTTGATTTCAAACTCCTTGAATATCTTCTGCATTTCAGATCCATATCTCTGCAGGTCTGCATTGATCTCAGTAGCTGATTGCTTGAGCTTATTGGTGCATCCTCTTTTCACCTGCTGAAGATCACTATCCCATTTTGAAGCATCAATTCTGTATCCAGTCGCAATCTCAATGCGCTTACTGTTATAAATCACACGCATTCTGATGGGCACATTCTCTGTAATGAGTACTCCATCTTTCTTGCGTCTCTCCAGTGCGAAAATAATGTTCCTCTTAATATTCATAGTTCATACGCGGATTAAATCTACACCCAAATTTACACCCAATTTTCGACATATGGAAAGAGGTCGTATGATATTCTGTTTAAGTAGCGATTTTATATTCTGCTGAAATACAGCGAATTGATATTGCGTGATATTCTGCGATTTTCAAGGTTTTGGAGCCCCCGCTTCCGCTTTAAGTACTCTGGCAGAGACAAGCCAACCGGTACAACAAAACAATAAGTGTCTTAATTCTCAGTGAGTTAAGGCACTTTTCTTTTGGTGCTAAGCCCTCCCTCAGAGCACCTCCAGAGACGGTCGAAACTCCCAAAATACTCTATTTGGGCTACAATCTGGCTACAGAAAAACGAGCAATATGAAAATTGTAGCCAAGAGTACTTACAGAGTACGTATAGAGTACACGCATTTTGCTGTTGTTCAGAATATTATGTAGAACTTTGTAGCGTGGCTACAGAGGAAGTAGTTGTCAAAAATATCCATTTTAGTCTGGCTACAATTTTCTTCTAGCCTAGCTACCTTAAACAACAAAATGTATGAAGACAATTTTCAGAACTGCTTTCTACCTCAGAAGCAACTACGTAAACAAAGAGGGTAACACCTCTGTTATGGCTAGGATTTAGAAAGAACTATCCTACTTCCGCTTAAAGCTAGAGAGCTACCTTAGTGAGCATTTCCCTGAAAAGGTGGAAGACAAGCCATTTATCAAGGCACGAGCTGATGAAGCTCTTACTACCTACTGTGATGCTGTGGAAGAAGGATTCTCATATCCCGAAGCAGAGAGTATGGCGAGTGAAGTACTGTATCGTGACCTGCATTTCTCCAAATACGACACGCTTGTGTCCGTCTTGGAGAATGAGTTTGAAAAGGAGCTACCCTCCCCACTCCCCGAACGACTTGCTCCGATATTGCTAAAGAATCGAGCGATCCAAGAGACCTTTGACAAATACAATCTTACGGACGACTTCGATGCAAGCCCTGAGTATGATACGCTCTACACAGAACTGACAGGAACAGTTGTACTTCTTATCGAAGCTAATCAACTTCCCACGGTAGGCAATGTGAGTGCATTAGAGTTGAAAATGTAGATTATCCCTATCTCGTGCGCCTTTTGAGCTTCAAGAGCCAAGATAGTCTCTCTGCTCCATACGTCAAGAGTATATTCTATCTCTTGTCTTTATGTCGCATAGTCTCTTGGCTCTGCTCTTGAAAACTCTAAAAGACTCCGAATATGAATAGATCTCTCATGAACAATGACCTGCACAGTCCAGCCTTCATACGGGCAAGTGTTCCTGCAGATAAAGAAGAGCCACTACAAGTTGCGTCCAAAACAACTTTGAGCAACGGCATCAAATGGTCTCGCATCATCCGACTTGCCTTACTTATGGGTATCCTATCGGGTGGAGTGTACTTACTCTCTAAGTTAGTCACAGCACAGGTCGTAACAGTTCTATTGATACTGATTGGTTTTGTGGTACTACGATTCATCGTTCGTACCGTTCTGCAAATCACATTTACGCTTTTACGCTACCTCTTTTGGATTGTTGTACTAACCGTAATACTACTTTGCGTGCTATGATATAGCACCTCTCTCTTCAGAGAAATGACTCTTTGGGTGACTAGCTCTCTTCTGAGGCTGGTCACCCTTTTTGCTTCTTCTGTTTAGGCATTGCACTTCTGCTTTTCAGTCATAGCTCCCCAATTATGCAGTGGTCAAATCGGAAGCTGATTCTTTTTCATCGCAAAGGTAGTACGGGGCTTAAAGACTTTCCCAAGGTCAGGCCATTCGGTTTGTCTGGAAAATCTCCACACCTATGCTGTCCTCTCCTGAAATAGTACACAGTTGGGAAGCCAACCCCAACAACTATGAAA
>OLSP01002174.1_pt1 | contig 16425 bp, 15 predicted proteins | sample 1672941 | NCBI WGS metagenome assembly OLSP01 (sample SAMEA3136739, study PRJEB25190) | human gut metagenome | reverse complement strand
TTTGGGAATTCAACCAGATCTTTGTTCCATCGGAAAGCATTAGAGATGCTAGTATCGCCCATGGCCCAGCGGCCAAAGGCGTAAGAACGCACGCCGTAGGCCTCGTGGAAGGCGCGCGCCAGCGTGTAGCAGTTCATATCCGCGCCGATGAGCACGGGCAGGATGGTTTCGGAAACAGGCATCAAAAGGCTCCTTTGGACCCGGTGACCCGGGCAGATATATACTACTTTATTATATGCACAAACGGGGGCTTGTCAAGGCGAGGGAGCAGGGCGCGGGCGCCTGTGGCGTCCGTGCCGGCAGGCGTTTATAAAGCAGTATCGCCCGTTTGCGCCGCCTCATTTGCTTTTTCGGCTGAAATGAGGTAAAATATCAATACTTATTGCTTTGTCTCTGTCCGAGGGCCGGGCGGAAGACAGGCCGACGAGGTGCCGTATGATCAAACTTTCTCCTTCGATCCTGGCCGCGGACTTTGCGGAGCTGGGCCGCAGCTGTGAGGCCGTGATGGCCGCGGGTGCGGATATGCTGCATGTAGACGTGATGGACGGCGCGTTCGTGCCGAACATCAGCCTGGGCGTGCCGGTTCTGGCTGCTTTGGCAAAGCGCGTGCCGGCCTTTTACGATGTGCATCTGATGATCCGGCGCCCGCTGCAATATATAAAGCCGTTCTGCGCCGCCGGGGCGAACCTGCTGACGTTCCACATAGAGGCCGAAAGCCCTGTGGAACAGACCATCCAGGCCATCCACGACGAGGGCTGCAGGGCCGCACTGTGCATCAAGCCGGCCACGCCGCCCGCGGCGGTGTTTCCTTATCTGGACGCGCTGGAGATGGTGTTGGTGATGAGCGTGGAGCCGGGCTTCGGCGGGCAGAAGTTCATGCCCTCGGCCCTCGACAAGCTCCGCTGGCTCAAGACAGAGAAGGAGCGCCGGGGCCTGCGCTTCCTGCTGGAAGTGGACGGCGGCGTGGACGCCGCCACCGCTCCGCAGTGCGTCGCCGCCGGTGCAGACGTGCTGGTGGCAGGCAGCGCCATCTATGGTGCGGCCGACCCCGCTGCCGCCGTCCGTGCGCTGGCCGCGCTCTGAGAGGGAACGGCCCATGGATGAAGCATTGATCCGGAAGCAGGAAGAAGAGCTGCAGCACACCGGCAGATACTACAAGCACATCTGCTTTCTCTGCGTGCCGCTGCTCTTCGTCTCCTGCTACCTTTACGGCCTGCGCCCGCTGCTGCTCTGCGGCTTTGCGCTGCTGATGGGCAACCTGTGCGACCGGCTCATCTCGCTGCTGCGCCGCCGCATCTACCGGCCCGGGGACTATTCCAACGAGAGCTTTGCCCTCGTCATCGCCCTGCTGATGCCTGCGACGGTGGACTGGTATGTCCTCGCCGCTGCCATCGTGGCCGGTGTCCTCATCGGCAAAGAGGTCTTCGGCGGCTATGGCAGCTACCCCTTCAACCCGGCTGCCGTGGGCTATGCGGTGGCGGCGGTGTCGTGGCCGGAGCAGGTGTTCCGCTATCCGACCCCTTACACCAGCATCCCCCTGTGGGACGCCTCCGGCGTGGCTACGGCCAGCACCATCTCGGATACCCTGCGCAGCGGCGGCCTCATCAATCTGAGCGGTCTGTCGCTGGCGCTGGGCGAGTATGCCGCCCCGATGGGCGCAGGCTCGGCCCTCGTGCTGGTGGCCTGCGGGCTTTTCCTCTGGGTGCAGAAGGACATCAAGCTGAGCGCTGCCCTGAGCTTTCTCGTCACGGCGGGCGTCATCGTCTTCCTCTTCCCGCGTCAGCTGGGCCTGACCGAGGATGCGTCCTTTGCCGTCAGCGCCATGTTCCGTCTGCGCTGCGTGCGCGACGAACTGCTGACGGGCGCGATGATCTTCAGCGCCGTCTTCCTGCTCAACGAGCCGTATACCTGCGCCCACCACCGGCTGGGCCGCATCCTCTACGGCATTATGGTGGGTGCCTTCACGATGGGCTTCCGCTACTTCGGCGTCTATGAGACGGGCGTCTGCTTCGCGCTGCTGGCTGTCAACAGCATCTCCGGCTGGCTCGACCGCACCGAAGTCCATCTCTACGAGCTGCTCCACAGCAGCTGGAAAAAGCAGACCGGAAAGGGGGATGCCGTATGAAGCGGAGAAGTGCAGAACTCATCGCCCGCGACCCGGAGCGATTCTTCCACCATGACCGCGTCTTCCTGAACAATCCCGTGGTCATGCAGGGCATGGGCCTTGCGCCGCTGGTGGTCCTTGCCACCAACGGCCAGAACGCTCTGATGCTGGCGGCGGCGGTGGCGCTGCTGCTGACGCCCTCCCGTCTGCTGGCCTGTCTGCTGAGCCGCCTGTTCCCCCTGCGGGAGGAGCACCCGTCCAAAGCAGAGCTGGAAAAGAAGCTGCTGCCCCGCAGCATCCTCTATTCGGGCAGCGCGGCGGTGGTCTATCTGGCAGCCTACCCCATCCTGAACCGCCTGTTCGGGGTGAGCCTGCTGGTGCTGGGCATCTACCTGCCCATGCTGGTGGTGGAGCCGCTGCTGACCTACCGCTTTGGCCGGGTGCAGGAGTCGCCCCGCAAGGCCCTCTCCAAGGGCGTGCGCATCACGGTGGGCTACAGCCTGCTGCTCCTGCTGCTGGGCTGCGTGCGGGAGTGGCTGAGCGCCGGTACGGTGTTCGGCCATCTGCTCAGCCGCCCCATCCTGCCGATGGCGGGGATGCCGGCAGGCGGCTTCATCGTGCTGGGCGTGCTGTGCGCTGTCTGGCGCGCGCTGGCCAAGAAGCAGAAAGATTATCTGACATCGGAGGCCCGGGGCCTCATGGCAGTCTACCGCCAGAGAGAGGGGGAGCCTCAGGATGAGCAATGATGTGATGCAGGCCGTCGGCGTCTTTTTCAGCTACGCCGTGCTGGCCATCTTTGCGCAGAACGCGGTGTTCACCCGCGGTCTGGGCGTCTCCCGGCTGGTCCAGCTGGTGGGCGACGAGCGCACCAGCAGCGGGTGGTTCGCCCTGCTGCTCTGCGTGACGCAGGTGCTGGTGGCTCCGCTGGCTTTTTATGCAGGCGGTTTCGCGGCCGCCCAGCCCAACTTCGCCCAGCTCCGCCCGCTGGTCTATCTGGCCTGCGTGGCGGTGGTGAGCCTGTTTGAATTCCTTGTGCTCTGGGCAGCGCGGGGCAGACGCCACGGCGGCCAGCTGCTCCGCATCCTGCCTGCTGCCGCAGTCAACAGCGGTGTGCTGGGCACGGTGCTGGTGGAGCGCACCCAGAGCTTTACGCTGGAGCAGAGCATGGGCTTCGGCCTCGGCAGCGGCCTCGGCTACCTGCTGGCCGTCATGCTGGTGACGGAGGCCGACCACCGTCTGCGCAGCGAGGCCATCCCGGAGGCGTTCCGGGGCCTGCCCATCACGCTGGTCTATGTCGGCGTGCTGGCGCTGGCCATCTATGGTTTTACGGGCCACTCGGTGATCCTGTAAGGAGTGCAGGAGAAAGGGACGAACATGGCAAAGTATAAAAAGGTCAAGCGGTATCACCGCAGTTTTTACAGCCCCGGTATGTGGGCCAAGAAGGTCGTCGGCATCGTGGTGCTGGTGGCCGTGGTGCTGGTGGTGGGCTGGCTGGCTGCGCCCCATGTGCTGGACTGGGCCACCCACACCTGGTATACCGTGGTGCGCAACCGCGACCTCTCGGCCTCGTCCGGGCCGGCAGCGTCCAGCGTGGCCGCTTCGTCCGAGGCGGCGGCAGAGCCTGCGGCCTCCTCGGAGGTGCAGTCTGCTTCGTCGGAACCCGCCGCCGCGCCCGCCAATGCCATCATTGAGGGCAGCTGGGGCGTTCTGGACACCGCTGCGGCCCGGGATGAAGCTTCGCTGCGGGCTGCGGCGCAGGAGCTGGCCCGGCAGGGTGCGGCGTATGCCGTCGTGACCCTGAAGGACAGCAGCGGACAGATCCTGTACCCCTCCGCCCTCCCCGCTGCGGCGGGCAGCATCGAGGGCGCATCCCTCGACCCGTCCCTCATCGCCTCGGTGCTGAAGGAGAACGGCCTTGTGCCGGTGGCCAAGCTGGCTGCCTTCCGCGATCCCGCCGCCGCCCGCGCTAACCGCGGCATGGCCATCGGCTACACCGGGCAGGAATACCTCTGGCTGGACAATAAGGCCTCGGCCGGCGGCAACCCGTGGCTGAACCCCTATTCCGACGAGGCTGTGCAGTTCATCGGCGACCTCATCGGCGAGGTGCAGAGCATGGGCTTCGACCATGTCCTGCTGGAAAATGTCCAGTTCCCGCTGGCCCAGAACGGCAAGCAGGACTTCGGCTCCACCGGCGGACGCGACCGCAGCGCCCAGCTGGCGGCGGACATCGCCCTGTGGGACGCCCGCTTCAGCGGCAGCGTTACCCTGTGGTACGGCTACTCGCTGGCGCAGGTGACGGACGGCGCTGCCACCGTGGGCGGCAAGGCCGATGCACTGGGCGTTAAGAATCTCGTCGTCGAGGTCCCCGCCAAGCAGACGATGGACGAAGCCGCCCGCAATGCGCTGAGCGACGCTCTGGCAGCCTCCGGCGTGGAGCACACTGTGTTCTGGGACGACGCTGCGGGGCTGTTCCGGTAAGAAGATCACGCGGCCTGTTTCGCTGCCGGTGATCGTATAGAGAGTGAGGAATGTAACCATGAAACCTGCATCCTGCTTTGGCCCGGCCCACATCCTGCTGCCCAGAGAGGACATCCCTCTGGAAAAGTGGGGCTGTGTGGCCTGTGACCAGTTTACCAGCGACCGTGCCTACTGGGAGCGGGCAGACGCTGCTGTGGGCAGCTGCCCCAGCACCCTGCGCCTCATCCTGCCGGAGGTCTACCTCGGGGACAAGGACGCGGCCCAGCGCGTGGAGCGCATCCACGCCGCGATGGACGCCTACAGCCGGGATGTGCTGACCCGCGCCGTGGACGGCTTCGTCTACGTCGAGCGCACCGAGCAGAGCGGACGGGTGCGGCAGGGCCTTGTGGGTAAGATCGACCTTGAGGCCTACAGCTACGAGAAGGGCAGCCGCCCGGCCATCCGGCCCAGCGAGCGCACCGTCACCGAGCGCATCCCGCCCCGTATGACCGTGCGCCGGGGGGCGGCGCTGGAGACGCCCCATGTCATGATGCTGGCCGACGACCCCGGCTGCACCCTCATCGAGCCGATCGGCGCGCACAAGAGTGCGCTGAAAAAGCTGTATGAGGGCGAGCTGATGCAGGGCGGCGGCCACATCGCCGGATGGGCCGTGGAAGACCCCGCCCTGCTGGCCCAGATCGAGGCCGCACTGGCCGGACTGGGCAGTCAGGAGGCCTTCGACGCCAAGTATCCGCAGGCCAAGGGCGCAGCGCCCCTGACACTGGCCGTGGGCGACGGCAACCATTCGCTGGCTGCGGCCAAGGCCTGCTGGGAGGAGCTGAAGCCCACCCTGACGCCGGAAGAGCGGGAGAACCACCCCGCCCGCTGGTGTCTGGCCGAGGTGTGCAACGTCCATTCGCCCGCCATCGAGATCGAACCCATCCACCGCGTCCTCTTCAACGTGGACTGCGGCGCGGTGCTGCTGGCCCTCATCGCGTGGAGCGACGCCAACATGGCTGGGATCTGCTTCGGCGACTCGAAGCAGCAGGCGTTCACGCTGGCAGGCCCCCATGTGTCCAATGTCCTCAGCTTTGAGGACCCCGTCGCCCCGCTGACCGTGGGCACGGTGGATGAATTTATCGAATACTTTATGGCCCGCCACAGCGAGGCCCGGGTGGACTATGTCCACGACGAGCCGGCTGTCCGCGCCCTGACCAAGCAGGGCGGCGTGGCTTTCCTGCTGCCGCCCTTCGAGAAGAGCGACCTGTTCAAGGGCATCGTGATGGGCGGCGTGCTGCCCCGCAAGACCTTCAGCATGGGCCATGCGGAGGAGAAGCGGTATTACATCGAGTGCCGCAGGATCAAAGAATGACCAAGGAGTACCATGACTTTTAATGAACTGAATCTGTCCGCCCCCCTGCTCAAAGCTGTAAGCGAGGCGGGCTATGAGACCCCCTCGCCCATTCAGGCCTCGGCCATCCCGCCGGTGCTGGAAGGGCGGGACCTGATGGGCTGCGCCCAGACCGGCACTGGCAAGACCGCTGCCTTTGCGCTGCCCATGCTCGACCGCCTGAGCGGGGCAGCTCCCCGCAAAAAGGGCGCGATCCGCGCCCTCATCCTCACCCCGACCCGGGAGCTTGCGCTTCAGATCGGCGAGAGCTTCGCCGCCTACGGAAAGTATCTCAAGCTGCGCAGCACCGTCATTTTCGGCGGCGTGGGCCAGACCCCGCAGGTGGAAGCCATCAAGAAGGGCGTAGACATCCTCATCGCCTGTCCGGGCCGGCTGAACGACCTCATCGGGCAGGGCTATATCGACCTTGCCGACATCGAGATCTTCGTGCTGGATGAGGCCGACCGGATGCTGGACATGGGCTTTGTGCACGACGTGAAGAAGGTCATCGCAAAGCTGCCCGCAAAGCGCCAGAACCTGATGTTCAGCGCCACGATGCCCAAAGAGATCGAGCAGCTGGCCGCAGGCATCCTCCACGACCCCGCCTTCGTCAAGGTGGATCCCGTGTCCAGCACAGTGGAGCGGATCGACCAGAGCCTGTATTTCGTCGAGAAGGGCAATAAGAAGCTCCTGCTCCCTTGGCTCATCAAGAATCTGGAGCCGCCGGTGCAGAACGCGCTGGTGTTCAGCCGCACCAAGCACGGCGCAGATAAGATCGCCCGCGACCTCACCAAGCAGGGCATCACCGCCGCCGCCATCCACGGCAACAAGAGCCAGAGCGCCCGTGTGGCCGCGCTGGAGGGCTTCAAGGAGGGCAAGACCAAGGTGCTGGTGGCCACGGACATTGCCGCCCGGGGCATCGACATCAGCGAGCTTTCCCATGTGTTCAACTACGACCTGCCCGAGGTGCCGGAGACCTACGTCCACCGCATCGGCCGCACCGCCCGCGCAGGCGCAGACGGCACGGCTGTGAGCTTCTGTGCCCCCGAGGAGATGGAGTATCTGGCAGGGATCGAGAAGCTCAACCGCCGGAAGATCCCAGTGGTGTCCGGCCATCCGTGGGACGGCGTGCCCGCCCCCGTAAAAGCCGCCCCGCCGGTGCGGGGCCGCAAGCCCAAGGCCGACCAGCCTGCCCCGGAGCAGGCCGAGGCCCCCAAGGCGGCAGCCGCCGCCAAGCCCGCTGCACCTGAAAAAAAGGGCGCGGCCAAGCTTTCTGCGGCAAAAAAGCAGAAAGCCCCCAAAATCGAAGCAAAAGAGGAACAGCTCATGGATGAGAACAGCAAGCGCACTCCCGGCGGACGCGACAACAACCGCCGTAACAATAACAACCGGCCCCGCCGCGAGGGCAGCGCCCCTGCACAGGGCACAGGCCGCGGCAGCAACGCCCAGCCGAAATTCGACCCCCACTTTGTGAGCGCTCCGGAGGCGACCCCCCTCCGCTCCGCCAAAAAGAACGCCGCTGCGCCCGCTGCCCCGGCCCAGAGCATCCCCACCGCGATGCAGAGCCGCCAGCCTGCCCCGCGCGGCGAGAACAATGGCCGCAATGGCGCAGGCCGCAGCCCCCGCAATGAGCGGAACGCCCGCCCGGCCCAGCCTGTCCAGCAGAACAATGCCCGCAGCGAGGGCCGGAACAGCCGCCGCAATGACCGCAGCGAGCAGGGCAGCGCAGGCCGTGCGCCCCGCGCCCCCAGAGCCGAGCAGCCCGGCCGGAACAACGGCCGCAGCCGCAGCAACGCGCCGGGAAAAGACGAAGACCCGGGCCTTATGCTCATCAGCCGCCGCCCGCCGCAGCAGAAGTTCACCAGCTTTGAGGAGTATATGAACGCCCACGGCGGCGCGACGGCCCCCATCGAGGACCACAGCGAGGAAGTGTGATGGCAGAGGGATTCGCTCCGTGGTGCTGCCCGCTGTGCGGCGCACCGCTTGCCGGGGAGAATGTGCTGAAATGCCCCTCCGGCCACAGCTTCGACCGGGCTAAGGAGGGCTACTGGCATCTGCTGCCGGTGCAGAACACCCGCACGAAAGCCCCCGGCGACAGCAAAGAGATGGTAGCCGCCCGCCGCGCGTTCCTGAGCGCGGGCTACTATGGCATCTTCGGGCAGGCGCTGGGGGAGCTGTGCCTTATGTACGGCCAGCCTGTTGCAAACGGGCCGCTCCGCCTGCTGGACGCGGGCTGCGGCGAGGGCTGGTATGACCGCTGCATCGCCCGGCAGTTCGGGGAGGCAGGCCGTCCGCTGGAATTGGCAGGCTTCGACATCGCAAAGCCTGCGGTGCGTCTGGCCGCAAAGGCCCTGCCCTCGGCCCGGTACGCCGTGGCGTCCAGCTTCCATCAGCCGGTGCGCACGGGCTGGGCCGATGTCCTGCTCAACTGCTTTTCGCCCTTCGCGCAGGAGGAGTTCCTCCGGGTGCTGCGCCCGGGCGGGCGGCTCATCTACGCCGTGCCCGGCCCGGAGCACCTCTTCCAGATGAAGGCCGTCCTCTACGAAAAGCCCTACAAAAATCCGGTGCAGGAAGTGGAATATCCGGGCTTTGAGGCCGTCGGGGAGCGGGAAGTGTCCGGCCGCATCACGGTGCCGGCCGGGCAGCTGGAAGCCCTCTTCGCCATGACGCCCTACTACTGGAAAACGCCCCGGGACGGTGCAGCCCGCCTTGCGGCGCTGCCGGAGCTGACCACCGACATCTCGTTCCGGTTCCTCGTATTTGAAAAGAAATAAACGAAAAAGGCATCTGTCCGCAGGGGCAGATGCCTTTTTCGCTTTATGAGTACATCAGACAGGGATGGAGTTGGTTACTTGTTTTCCGCTTTCTTCTCGGCCTTGGGCAGAAGGTTCGCACGCTCCAGCGCCGGGCGCAGGGCCAGATAGAGGAGAACGACGCAGACGGTGGAGGCCACGCTGTTGACGAAGGTGACGCCGCCGGTGATCTTGGTCAGGGCCTTGGCGATGGTGTAATCCTGACCGAAGATATATACATTGCGGAAGTAGCCGAGGAACGGGTCGGTAAAGACGTTCAGCAGCAGGCCGGAGGCAGCGGCGGCGGTCACCTTGACGAGATAGCCGGGGGCGTGCTTATCCAGCTCGCGGAGCTTGAAGACCTTGTGGGCCACTGCGCCGCAGGTGATGCCGATGAGGAACTTCAGGATGAAGGTGGTGACGGCATAGCCCGGGTCGCCGGCGAGGATGTCGGCCAGAGCCAGGCCGATGGCACCGGCCAGACCGCCGGATACGCCGTCCAGCAGCAGGGCGGTCAGGGCCGTGAAGGTATTGCCCAGATGGAACGAGGAGCCGCCGTAGAAGGGCACCCGGAAGAATAAGTAGGCCACGAGGCTCAGAGCGGCCATGACGCCGGTGAGCGCCAGCTCGTGGACGGTGAAGGTGCGCTTGTAGAGCACACTTGCAAAGACGATCACGATGACAACGACTGCCAGAAGCAGCCACATTGCGGTGGTAGACATGATTTTTCCCTCCCATTTTACGAAAAACCCACAAAACCGATTGACTTTTTTGGTTCTTGCGGGTATGCTCCTATTATACGCAAAACTGGCCCCGTGCAAATACCCAGAACGAAGATTTTTTATGGGGTCAGTTTGGCACGCTGGCTGAAAAGGAGGGGCTTTTTATGGTCCATTTGACGACAGCGCTGGACGCGGCATCCGATGTGCCGCTTTATGAGCAGCTCTACCGCAGCCTCGCCGCCGAGATGCGGACGGGAGCTGTCCCGGCGGGGACGCGGATGCCCGGCAAGCGGCGTCTGGCGGCAGAGCTTTCCGTCTCGGTGAACACGGTGGACGCGGCCTATCAGATGCTGGCAGCGGAGGGCTATCTGGAGGCGCGGGAGCGGAGCGGCTTTTATGTACAGGAGTATCTGGCTCTGCCCGAGAGTGCCGCGCCCGCCGCGCCGCCGAAGGCTGATGCTGTGCCGAAACAGCGGCCCATCCGCTATGACCTCTCCACCCGGGGCGTGGACCCGGGGCTGTTCCCCTTCCGGACGTGGGCGCGGCTGCAAAAGGAGCTGCTGTATTCGTCGCCCGAGCTGCTGACCCACGGCGATGCGCAGGGCGACCTTGCGCTGCGGCAGGCGCTGGCGGGCTACCTCGAAGAGTACCGGGGCGTCCGGTGCGGTGCGCACCAGATCGTCGTGGGAGCGGGCCTTGAATATCTGCTGGGGCTGCTGGCCCCGCTTCTGCCCGGGCCGGCGGCGGTGGAGAGTCCCGGCTACCCCCGCGCAAAGCAGGTGCTGGAAAACAACGGCGTGGCCTGCTGCTGCCTGCCGGTGGACGAGGATGGACTTTCCATCCGGGCGCTGTCGGACTCCGGCGCGGCGGTCTGCTACGTCACCCCCAGCCATCAGTTCCCCACAGGCGTCACCATGCCGGCCGGACGCCGGGCCGAGCTGCTCCACTGGGCCGCCCGCTGCCCGGGCCGGCGGTATATCATCGAGGACGACTACGACTCCGAGTTCCGCTTCGACACCCGCCCGCTGCCCAGCCTGCAGGGGATGGCCGGGGCCGACGGGCCAGTGGTCTACCTCTCCACCTGCTCCCGCAGCCTCGCGCCCAGCATCCGCATCGCCTACATGGTGCTGCCCGAGCAGCTTCTGCCCGCGTGGCACGCGAAGTATCGGTTCTACTCCGGCACCGTGAGCCGCTTCGAGCAGCAGACGCTGGCCCGCTTCATCACCGGAGGTTACTTCACCCGCCACTTGGCCCGGGAGCGGGTGGCCTACAAGGCCCGGCGGGACGCCCTGACGGCGGCGCTGCAGGAGGCCTTCGCGCCCGAGGAGCTGCATCTGACGGGGCTGCACACCGGCCTGCATCTGCTGGCTGAGCTGCGGGACCCGCCTCCGGATGACGCCCTCCGGGCCGCCGCCGAGGCCGAGGGCGTCCGGCTCAGCCTCCTGAGCGATTACGACCTCACCGGCGGCGGAGCCGCTCCGGTCGGCACGCTGGTGCTGGGCTATGGCTCGCTGGCGGACGAGAGCTGCCCGTCGGTGGGAGAGACGTTGAAGAGGGCCTGCACGGCGGCGCGGGAGTCCTCGGTAAGGGTGTAACGCCCGGCGTCGGCATCCCAATCCCCGGGCAGCGCCCCCGCATGGACGGAGGCTGTGCGGTCGGCGAGAAATTCCAGCGTATCCTCTAAGATGAGCAGGTCCTGCGCCGTCAGGTCGGTGAGCAGGCTCGGGCTGTGGGTGCGCAGGGCGTCGGGCAGGGTGGCGGGCAGAAGCTCCAGCTCCTGCCGGAAGAAGGCGTCCCACACCGCCGCCCGGGCGGCTGCTTTGTGGGCCGGAGGGACGACGCCCTCCATCCCGCTGAGCAGCGCTTCCGCCTCCCGGGCCGAGAGGGCCTGCACATTGGCGCTGCAGCCGGTGCGGGCCAGCTCGTCGGCGGTCAGCGCGCCCGAAAAGCCCACCCGGAGCGCCCCGTACCGGTCCGCGATGGCCTGTAAGACCGAGGGCGCAAGGGCGAGGTAGTGGGTGTCCTCAGGCAGGGCGAGGGCAGAGAGCAGTGCTTCCCGGCAGCGGGCTGGGCCTGCCGCCCGGTAGCAGTCGGCGAGGGCGGCTTCGTCCGTCCCGAAGGGGACGGTCAGCTCCCCGGGCAGGGCCAGCGCATGGATGCAGTTCTGGCTGGCGCTGAGGTAGAGCAGCAGGAAGCCGGGGGCTGTCGTCTCGGTGGGAGCGGTGCAGACCAGCAGGCTCAGGCGGTTTTCCTCCTTGGGCTGTCGGATGGCCACACCGCTCTGAGGGCGGGAGGCCAGCTTTGTCCGCAGAGTGCAGCGGGTGAGCAGGATGGTCCCGCCCACCAGAGGTACCAGCACCAGCAGCCCTGCCAGCAGCGCGGCCCAGAAGGGCCTCCAACCTTTTGCGTTCATTCCTCTGCCTCCCTGCAAAAAACTGCATAAAGCATGGCCGGGTGGGGGAAGCTTTATGCAGAAAAGGAGGGAAACGCTATGAAATTCGATGATACCCCCAGCAAGGAAGAGCGGGAGGACTTCTGGCTCGATCTCGGCCCCGCCAGTGCCTACGAGGGGCTGGACTGCTGCGAAACCGCCCGCCGTGACGGCGACGCCAGCCCGGACGGCCTCGCCCACGGCTTTGAGGGCGCGGAAGGCCCGGAAGACCTCGTGCCCCCGCCCGATGATGACCCGGACGGTGAGCCGGTGCCCCACCTGCCGCCCCAGCTGAAGGCTGAGGAGTGGCTGGACGCGATGGGCAGCCCCGACGATGTGCCGCCCATCGACCGATAAAGACAAGAGAAAGTCATACCAAAATAAAATTCACCTTCCGGAATAAAAGATGAAACCGGAGCGTAAAATGCGGTGAAAGGCTTGCCAAGAAGCCGAAAATATGATAAAGTTTTTCTACCGTGCACAGCTGTGCATAAAGGAAGAACGAAATCACAAGATGTGCCGCCCGGTGCGCCGGGTGTGCCGCACTCTGGAGAAGCCCGCAGAAAGCGGGTGCCGAAGGTGTAAGGCCAGATGGGCCGATCTCTCAGGCAGAAGGACAGAGCAAACGTCTTTTGTGCAGGAAGCATATCCTGCGCGGAGTCATACGCTGCGTTTTTTGCGGGCAGAGCCTTTGGAAAAGAGGTTCTGCCCGCATTTTGTTTGGGATATTTGGAGGAGGATTCCTATGGTAGACATCGTCACGCGGATCAACAACGTGGTCAACGGCTTCGTCTGGGGGCCGTTCGGTCTGGCGCTGCTGTTCTGCACCGGCCTCTGGCTCAGCATCCGCACCGGTTTTTTCCAGTTCCGGAGGATGGGCTACTGGCTCCGGCACACCATCGGCGCCATCTTTACCAATAAGGACGTCACCGCCCACACCAGCAAGGAGGACATGGCCATCAGCCAGTTCCAGAGCATGTGCACGGCGCTGGCGGGCACCATCGGCACCGGCAACATCGTGGGCGTGGCCACGGCCATCGTCTCGGGAGGCCCGGGGGCCATCTTCTGGATGTGGGTCATGGCGCTGCTGGGCATGATGACCAGCTTCGCCGAGAACGTGCTGGGCGTCTACTACCGCCGCAAGAACGAGAAGGGCGAGTGGTCCGGCGGCGCGATGTACTACCTCACCGACGGTCTGGGCGCAAAGCCCGGCTGTAAGACGGTGGGCAGGGTGCTGGCCGTCCTGTTCGCCTGCTTCTGCATCCTTGCGTCCTTCGGCATCGGCAACATGAGCCAGATCAACTCCATCGCGGGCAACATGAACGCCGCGTTCCATCTGCCCTACCTCGCCACCGGCCTTGCGCTGATGGTGGTCACGGCCCTCATCGTCATCGGCGGACTCAAGCGGGTGGCCGCTGTCACCGAGAAGCTGGTGCCCCTGATGGCCCTGTTCTACATCGCAGGCGCGCTCATCATCGTGGTCATGCACGCAGGCAATATCCCGGCGGCGCTGGCGGCGATCTTCCGGGGCGCATTCAATCTGAACGCCGCAGGCGGCGGCGCGCTGGGCTACGGCATCAGCCAGACCATCACATGGGGCTTCAAGCGGGGCGCGTTCTCCAACGAAGCCGGACTCGGCTCTGCGGTCATGGTCAACTCGGCCTCCAACGTCAAAGAACCGGTGCATCAGGGAATGTGGGGCGTGTTCGAGGTCTTTGCCGACACCATCGTGGTCTGCACCCTGACGGCCCTCGTCATCCTGACCACCGGCGTGGTAGACCTCGAGAGCGGCGCTGTCCTTGCGGGAGTGCAGGACAATGCACTGGTGGGGCAGGCCTTCACGGCGGCGTTCGGCAGCTTCGGCCCCAAGTTCATCGCGGTGTCCATCCTGCTGTTTGCCTACTCCACCACCCTCGGCTGGAGCCATTACGGCACCAAGGCCGTCGAGTACCTCTTCGGCACGGCAGGCAGCCGCATCTATAAGGTCGTCTTTGTGGGGATGACCGTCGTGGGCGCGACCATGAAGCTGGGCCTTGCGTGGGACCTCTCCGACACCTTCAACGGCCTGATGATGATCCCGAACCTCATCGGCGTGCTGGCGCTGTCCGGCACTGTGGTGGACATCACCAAGAACTACTTCGCCCGCCGCGTCCGGGGCGAGGACATCGAGCCGATGTGGTCGGCCTTTGCGGAGTATCAGAAGGAAGAAGAGGCGGAAGCTGCCGCTGAGGCCGCAGAGCTGGAGAAAGCGGCGAACGAATAACACAGAAAACAAGACCCCGGAGAAATGCCCTCCGGGGTCTTGTGCTGCTTCAGGTCTTTTTCTTTTTCCGGGGGGCAGGGGCGGGGCGGCGTTTCGCCGCCGACCGGCCGGCGAGGATGCCGCTGCCGAAGGCCCAGTGGAGGTTGTAGCCGCCGCAACTGCCCGCGCAGTCCAGCGTCTCGCCCACGAAGTAAAGGCCCGGACAGCCCTTGAACTGGAAGTCGTCCTCCACCTCGTCCAGTAGCAGTCCGCCGCCGGTCGTCTGGGCCTGCTTCCAGCCGCAGGGAGTCAGCCCCTCGAACCGCCAGCACTTGGCTGCGGCGGCGAGCTTCGGCCACGCCGAAGCGGGCAGGGCGCGGGCGTCTTCGGGCAGCCCGGCGTCGGCCCAGAGGGCACGGCCCAGCTTTGCGGGCAGAAGCCCCAGCCAGAACTCCGCAGCGCCGCCCAGAAGCCCGGCCCGCCGGGCGAAGAGGGCGGACAGCTCCGCTTCGCTCAGGGCGGGGAAGAGGTCGAGGGCTACGACGGGCTGCTTCGGGCCGCGGCCCGGGGCCAGCAGGCCCGACAGCTGCATGATGCAGATGCCGGAGAGTCCGTAATCGGTGAACTGCACCTCGCCCATTTCCCGGGCAAGCACCCGGCCATCGGTGCCGTCCAACAGGCTGGCGCAGCCCTTGGCCCGGATGCCGGCCAGCGACTTGCGGGGGTGGGCGCACTGTAAGGCCGTCAGGCAGGGGTAGAGGGGGGCCATCCGCCCGCCGCACTGGGCGGCGAACCGGGTGCCGAAGCCGTCGGTACCAAACTGCGGCCCGGCTTCGCCGCCCATGGCGCAGATGACGGCATCAGCCCGCAGGCTTTCACGGCCCGCTTCCGTCTCGAACTGGAGGTCGTAGCCGCCCCGGCTCTGGCTCAGGCTCCGGACGGTGCAGCCGGTGCGAAGCTCGACGCCAAGCGCGGCCAGATGGTGTTCCAGCAGGGCCAGCACGTCTGCCGCCTGATTGGAGTAGGGGTACACCCGCCCGGTCTCGTCGGTGCGGGGGTAGAGGCCGAGGCCCTCGAACCACGCCAGCGGCGCGGCCTCGTTCACGGCGTCCAGCAGGCGGCGCAGGGCCTTGGGGCTGCTGGTGAAATACCGCTCAGGCGAGATGTCCCGGTTGTCGAGGTTGCAGCGCCCGTTGCCGGTGGCCAGAAGCTTTTTGCCTACCTTTGCGTTTCTGTCCAGTACGGTGATGCGGGCGCTGCCCTTGGCGGTCTGTGCTGCCGCCAGCGCAGCGGCCAGACCCGCTGCGCCGCCGCCCAAAACAAGGATATGCTGCATCCTCTGTCCATCCTTTCCAAGAAGCTGTGTTCAGAAGCAAACCAGCTTCTGAGATGAATTCATTGTATCATAGCCGCTCCGGTTTGGCAAACAGAGGGCGGGCAGGTGTATATTTCCCTCTCGTTTCCACATAATAACTGTACCGCATCCGAAAGCAAAGAATGGGAAGGAAGGTACACCAGATGAAAGCAACCGGAATCGTCCGCCGCATCGATGAGCTGGGCCGGGTGGTCATCCCGAAGGAGATCCGCCGCACCCAGCGCATCCGCCGCGGCGACCCCCTCGAGATCTTCACCACCGGCGAGGGCGAGGTCATCTTCAAGAAGTATTCCCCGGTGGGGGAGCTGCACGGGGTGGCGGTGCAGTATGTGGAGGTGCTGAGCCGAAGCTTTGCCCTTACGGCCTTCGTGGCCGACCGCGACCGCATCCTCGCCGCCGCAGGGGCAGGCCGGCGCGACCTTGCCGACCGCAGTGTCAGCCAGCCGCTGGAACGGGTGATGGAGTCCCGCAAGCCCTACCTCAGCGAGGGCGATCCGGAGCACGTCCTGCTGCCCTGTGAGGGTTCGCTGCGGCCTCTGCTCTGCGCGTGGCCCATCATCGCAGCGGGGGATGTCACCGGGGTCGTCGGGCTGCTGGCCGAGGATCGCGCCCAGCAGCCCGACCCCGCCCAGCAGAAGGCCGTGGCCGTGGCGGCGGCGTTTCTGGCAAAGCAGATGGAGGAGTGAACATTATTATAATAGGGAGCGTCTGCGGTTCGGCAGGCGTTCCCTTTTTTGTTTATGACAGAATTATGAATCTTTATAAACTTTTTCGAGAAGCTATTGACAGGGAAAAAATTTTGGCTATAATGGTCTTAGCACTCAGGAAGATGGAGTGCTAAAGAAACAAAAGCCAAGAAGGAGGCAGGCGCTATGACGATGGATGCACGCAAGCAGCGAGTCTTGCAGGCGA
>OLSP01002172.1_pt1 | contig 16431 bp, 15 predicted proteins | sample 1672941 | NCBI WGS metagenome assembly OLSP01 (sample SAMEA3136739, study PRJEB25190) | human gut metagenome | reverse complement strand
CGGCGAGAAGCAGGCCATCGACTCCATGCCCTACGCGGAGCACGAGATCGAGCGCATCGGCCGCATCGGCTTTGAGACCGCACGCAAGCGCCGCAAGAAACTGTGCTGTGTGGACAAGGCAAACGTTTTGGACACCAGCCGTCTGTGGAGAAGCGTGATGCACCGCCTGCAGGCCGAGTACCCGGATGTGGAATACAGCGAGATGTTCGTGGACAACTGCGCCATGCAGATCGTCAAGAACCCCGCCCAGTTCGACGTGATCGTTACCGAGAACATGTTCGGCGACATCCTGTCGGACGAGGCTTCCATGATCACCGGCTCCATCGGCATGATCCCGTCCTCCTCTCTGGGTGACGGCACCCGCGGCCTGTACGAGCCCATCCACGGCTCGGCCCCCGATATTGCGGGCAAAGACATCGTGAACCCCACCGCCTGCATCCTGTCTGCCGCCATGATGCTGCGCTACTCCTTCGGCCTGACCGAGGAGGCCGATGCCATCGAGAACGCCGTGAACAAGGTGCTGGACAAGGGCCTGCGCACCGCCGACAACATGAGCGAGGGCTGCACCTGCCTTGGCTGCACCGCCATGGGCGATGCCATTCTGGCCGAGATCTGAGTTTTTCCATAACGCACAAAGGGGAACGACAGCCGTCGTTCCCCTTTTCGTCTGCACAAAAAAGAGCAGCTGTTCCCAGCTGCCCTTCCGTGATACAGTTTCTTACTTGGTGCCGTAGATGCGGTCGCCTGCGTCGCCCAGACCGGGAACGATATAGCCGTTCTCGTTCAGGTGGTCATCCTCTGCGCCGAGGTAGATGTCCACATCAGGGTGTGCCTCGTGCAGGGCCTTGATGCCTTCCGGAGCGGCGATCAGGCCGATGAACTTGATGCGCTTTGCGCCATGCTTCTTGATCTGGGTGATGGCATCGATGGCGCTGCCGCCGGTAGCCAGCATCGGGTCCAGAACCAGAACATCGCGCTCTGCAATGTCCTGCGGCAGCTTGCAGAAGTACTCCACAGGCTGCAGGGTCTCCTCGTCGCGGTACAGGCCGATGAAGCCCACCTTTGCAGCGGGCAGCAGGGTCAGCATACCGTCCAGCATACCCATGCCGGCGCGGAGGATGGGCACCAGAGCCAGCTTGCGGCCTGCGAGGACCTTGGTCTTTGCCATCGTGATGGGAGTCTCGATCTCCACCTCTTCCAGAGGCAGGTCACGGGTAGCCTCGTAGCACAGCAGGGTTGCGATCTCGCCCACGAGGTCACGGAACTCCTTGGTGCCGGTCTGCTTGTTGCGCAGAATGCTCAGTTTGTGCTGCAGCAGCGGATGCTCAACGATCATAGGGGTCATAATACACGCTCCTTATATTGTGAATAAAAATATGGAACACGAAGGGAACCTCTCAGTCTCGCTCGCGCTCGACAAGGCCGGGACGGAGAGGTTAACGGTTTTCAATGGCCATCAGTTTGGCGATGCGCTTTTCGTGGCGGCCGCCCTCGAACTCGGTGTTGAGGAAGAGGTCCACCAGCTGGCAGGCGAGGCCGGGGCCGACGACGCGGCCGCCCATGCACAGGGCGTTGGCGTCGTTGTGGCGGCGGGTATACTCACAGCTGAAGCTGTCAGAGCAGCAGCAGGCGCGGATGCCCTTGACCTTGTTGGCCGCCATGCTGATGCCCACGCCGGTGCCGCAGAAGAGCAGCGCCTTGCTGCACTGGCCGCTCACCACAGCATCGCAGGCGGGCAGGGCCATGTCGGGGTAGTCCACGCTGGCGGTGCTGTGGGTGCCGAAATCGATGTATTCCAGCCCCAGCTCGTCCAGATGTGCCTTGACGGCCTCTTTCAGTTCAAATCCGCCGTGGTCGGCGGCAAGTGCGATGGGTTTTGCCATTGGTGTCAATCCTTTCCCTTTGCAGTATCTTCGGGTGTTTCGGTACGGGCGGCCTCTGCGGCCAGACGCTCGGCACGCTCCCGCTCGGCCTGACTCAGCCGGTGGTAGTCCGGCAGCAGGGCCTCGGGCAGGACGGCTTCGCCCCGCTGGGCCATCTGCTTTGCCACATAGGCCACCGCAGCGGCGCGGCCATTGCGGAGGGCCGGGGGCACGCAGAGCACGCCCGGGACGCCGCTGTATTTATTATAGCACAGAGCCGCGCCATCACCAACAAAAAACAGGGGCTTTTTGCAATTTTCTACGAACTCTGCAAGGTCTGCCACGGCCCGGGCGTCGTCGTCCAGCAGGCGTTCATGGGTCTCGAGGTCAAAGGCGGCGCTGTATACCTGCGCGCGGCGGGCGTCCAGAGCACAGAGCACGGTGCCGCTGCCGGTGTGGGCCGCTGCTAGCGCTTCCAGCGTGGACACCGGGGCACAGAGGGTCTCCCGGGGGAAGGCCAGCCCCTTGACCGCCGCCAGCCCGATGCGCAGCCCGGTGAAGCTGCCGGGGCCTGCATTGACGCCGTAGAGGTCGATGTCCCCGCAGCCCATGCCGCAGAGGCTGAGGCAATGATCGACGAGGGGCATCAGGGTCTCGCTGTGGGTCATGCCCGCGTCGAGATAGCATTCGTAGAGCAGGCGGTCATCCTGCAGCAGGGCCACGCCCAGCGTCTTGCCCGCCGTATCCACGGCTAAGATGTTCATACTTCTGCCCCCTCGATGGTGATGCGGCGGGTGGTGTCGTCCACACGCTCGATGTTGATGCGGATGGGGCCTTCCAGTGCCAGCAGGTCGGCGAAGTTCTCGCTCCACTCTGCCGCCACCACAGCGCCCTCATCCAGATAGTCGTAGAAACCGGCCGCGCACAGGTCGTTCTCCGTAGAGATGCGGTACAGGTCAAAGTGCGCGAAGGGCCGCGGCCCTCGGTAATAATTCACGATGGCGAAGGTGGGGCTGCTGACCGGGTCGGTACAGCCGAGGCCTTTGGCCAGACCCTCACAGAAGGCCGTCTTGCCCGCGCCAAGCCCGCCGGTGAAGGCGATGAGCGCGCCGGGTGCAAGATGCTGTGCCAGCCGCTCGCCCAGCGCCACCGTTTCCTCGCGGGAGTGGGTGATAAATTCAGACATGGGTATCCTACCTCATATGTTCCGATGTAAAAAGGGATGGCATATCACTGCCATCCCTTAGTATAAACGATTTTCATCAAAAGTGCAACGCTCAGGCGGCACGATCCAGAACTTCTCCGAGGATGTCGTCCACGGTGATCTCGTCCGCACGCTGGGCCAACGAGTAGTTGGCCGGCACGTTCAGGCGGGCGTTCGGGTCGCCGTAGAGCACCAGATAGGCCGCAGCGGCGTGGGGGCGGCGTCCCCCCTGCTCGGTGTACCAGATGATGTCGTTCTCACCGTAGGTGTCCTTGGCGTGGGTCACGGCCCCGCCGATGGTCATTCCCATGCCAAGATGGTTGACGGTGTCCCAGAGCATACTGCGGGAGTAGACGGTATAGACGTTGTTCACATAGCCCAGCACAGCCCGTGCACCGCCGGCCAGCAGAGCCTCGGCCATCGACTCGTCCACGCTGCCCGTGACGCCCAGAAACTCGCAGGTCTCGGAGTAGACGATGGTGCTGCTGAGCTGGCCAGCGCGGTAAGCATTGCGGAAGAAATCCGCCGTGGCGCAGTAGAGGCCGTTCATCTTGATGACCCGGTGGGACAGCAGCTCAAAGCTGTAGACGATGTCCTTATAAAATGTGGACTCCTCCGTCAGCAGGATGATGGGCTCGGTGCGGGTGCGCTTCCAGAGGGCACCGTAGCTGTAGGTGTAATAGGCACCGTGGGCGCTCAGGATGCACAGGTCGTACCGGTCCATCCGGCGCAGGTCAGCCAGCGTCACCCGGGTGTTCATGGTCGTGCGGATGCCCATGCCCTCCCAGAAGCCCTGCATATAGGAATAATAGGGGAAGCGGGAGCTGTTCACCGTGTTGTCAAAGGCGTAGTAAATGGCAGCGCGGCCAATGGTGTCGGGCAGGGCGTTTTCGTCGCTCTGCCGGGCGTTCTGCCGGGCCGCTGCAGCCTCCCGGACGTCCTCTGTCAGGGGCATCTCCGCACAGGGGGAGGCCTCGGCGAGGCCGCGCGGGGGGCGCAGGCCGTTCTCCCCGGCGTCAAGGGTCATCTCCTCCAGCTCGTCGGCGGGGGTGAACAGGATGCCGCCCAGCACGCCGCAGCTGTAGGTGAAGCTGACGATGCCGTTCTCCTCATCGGTGCGGATGGAGCTGCGCCGCACCAGCCCTTTCCGGGCCAGCCCGTCCAGCTCATCCAGAGCCGCAGCGCGCCGCTGCTCCCGGGACATCTGCTCGTATTCTTCGCTGCCGGTGAGGGCCGTGACAGCGGCGTCCGCCTGCTGCATCTGGGCGGCATCGGCGGCAGTGAGGGTGGTCTTTGCCTCAGCCTGTGCCTCGTCCGTCCCCTCGGCTGCCCACGCAGCAGGGGCCAGAACGGCCGTCAGCACCAGTGCCAGTGCGCAGACCGCGCACAAAAATCGATGGCGTTGTTCCTTCATATATAATGTTTGTTCCTCCAAGAACGCCGGACAGCGGCCATCTGCCGCCCCGGTATGTCTCATTGTAGAGGCCCGGTCTGCCTTTGTCAAGCGTTCTGCGCCGATTTTGCAAAGCTGTCACAACCGGCCATCTTGCGCCCCCTCTCTGCCTGCTGTATAATAAAGCAGAGGGATATTGCGCCCGGCTGTGAGGCGGGGCTTTTGAGATACCAGAAAGGTGGTGCTTTTTTGGAAAGCATTCAGCGATATTGGAAGCGGACGGACAAGGTCTATCTTCTGCTCTGCCTGTTCAGCAGCGGGATGGCCGTGCTGGCACTGGCATCGTGGGCCGCAAAGCAGGGAAACGGCTTCGCCGTGGATGGTCTGACCGGCCAGATCACCGGCGTCGGCGACTACCGCCGGGCCATGGTGCAGGCGGGCGCGGCCGCCATCGGCATCGTGGTGGCCATCCTCCTGTCCAACATTGACTACCGCAGCCTCGTCAATGTCTGGCCCGTCCATGTGGCCCTTACGTGGGGCCTCGTGCTGCCCACGCTGGTCATCCGCAACGTGAGCATCGGCCCGCTGACCATCGGCTACAACGCAGGCGACACCGACAACTACTCGTGGTATAAGCTGGGCGGCTTCACCTTCCAGCCCACCGAGCTGGCGAAGATCAGCTTCATCCTCACCTTTGCCATGCACCTGAACAACGTCCGCAGCCGGCTCAACGAGCCGAAGGAGCTGGGCAAGCTGCTGCTCCACCTCTTTGTGCCCATCGCCATCATCCACATTCAGGGCGATGACGGTACGGCCATCATCTACGGCATCATCGGCTGCTGTATGCTGTTTGCAGCCGGTCTGAGCTGGAAGTATATCGTCGGGGCGGCGTCCGCCCTCGCGGCGGCGATGGCCGTGGCCTTCGCCTTTTTCAGCGACAAGATCGGCAAAGGCTACCAGTGGTACCGCATCCTCGCGGTCATCGACCCCAACAATGAGACAGGCTGGGCACCCAGCGAGACGGTCTGGAAGAACATCATCTATCAGCAGCAGCGGGGTGAGATCGCCATCGGCTCGGGCGGCATCTTCGGCAACGGTTTTTTCGAGGGCCGCTACTACAGCGTCCCCAACGCCCACAACGACTTCATCCTTTGCTGGATCGGCAACGCGGCGGGCTTCGTAGGCTGCTGCGTAGTGCTGGGCGTCCTGCTGGCCATCATCATCAAGACCTTCGCCACCGGCGCAGGCAGCGAGGATATGCTGGGTTCCTTCATCTGCGCGGGCATCGGCGGCGCGCTCATGGCCCAGATCTTCGTCAATGTGGGGATGAACCTTCGGGTCCTGCCCGTCATCGGTGTCACCCTGCCCTTCTACTCGGCGGGCGGCAGCTCGGTGCTCATGCTGTATATCTGCGTGGGTCTGGTGCTGTCGGTGTATATGCACAACACGAAAAAGCTGTTTGGGTAACGCATCTCGCAAAAAAAGCAGGCGCTGGTTCACAGTGCCTGCTTTTTCGCGCCCTTATCGCCCCGGAAGCCTTGTAATACGACGAAAGTCGTGATAAAATGTTCGAGTATTTTATCTATATTTCTTGACTTTTTCAGGAGGTCTCCATGAAGCGTAACTCTCTCTCTAAGCTGCTGCGCCGCATCGCCTGTGCGCTGGCGGCACTGGTCATCGCGCTGGCCGTCGCCGTGTTCGCCCTCTGGCACAACGAGCTGACGACCCTCGCCTCGTTCCAAAAGCTCTCCGACCGGGACGAAGCCCACCGCGACGGCGCGGTCTACCAGATCAACTTCTCGGGCGATTACTTCTTCGACGAGTTTCTGTCGCAGGGCGGCGCATCCAACGATGCGGAGCTGATCTCTTTCATCACCCGGAGCATCACCAAGGGCATCATTCCCATGCACATCAAGACCAGCAGCATCGCCTGCTCGGCCTTTACGGCGGACACCCAGAGCGGCGACCGGGTCTTTGGCCGCAACTACGATTTCTCGGCCACCAATACGGCCATCGTCTATACGGACCCCGGCGAGGGCCGCCATGCCTCCTACTCCACCATCGACCTGAGCTTCCTCGGCCTCGACGCGGACAAGGACGTGGAGACCATCGGCCAGAAGATCCTGACCCTCGCGGCTCCCTATGTGCCGCTGGACGGCATCAACGACGCAGGCGTGGCCTGCGGTATCTTCATGTCCTATCAGGGTGAGGGCAAGGGCACGCCTACCGATACCCAGACCGACAGGCCCGACCTCACCTCCACCACCCTGCTCCGCCTCATCCTCGACTACGCGGACTCGGTAGAGGACGCCGTGGCGCTGGCCCAGCAGTACGACCTTCATGACTCGGCCAGCAGCTGCTTCCACTATATGGTGGCCGACTCCACCGGCCGCAGCGCCATCCTCGAGTGGGTGGGCACCGACGCAGACCACGACGCCGACGGCGCACAGCGCCAGCTGAACGTCCTCTGGAACGACACCGACGCCCTCTCGGATTCCGCCGACTGGCAGGTCGTGACCAACTTCATCAAGACCCCCGGCTACTACGACGACACGACCGCAGAGATGAAGGGCCTCGACCGCTACGAGCACCTCGCCGCAGCCCTGCGGGAGACGGACGGCATCGTAGCAGACAAGGACGCCGCAATGGACCTGCTGGCCTCGGTGGGACGCCGCACCTGGAACAACGACGACTCCAACAGCAACACCGTCCACAGCGTGGTCTACGACCTCACCGACAAGTCCGTCCTCTGGGTGGGCAACGAGCATTACGGCGAGGAGGCCTACACCTTCGAGTTCCAGCTGGGCAGATAAAGAGCCGCTTATCGGCGGCGCTTTAAGATCTCGTCCAGAATGGCGTCTGCCACATCGTCCTTGCTCATCAGGGGCAGCTCCCGTGCGCCGTCCGGGGTGATGAAGGTGACGACGTTGGTGTCCACGCCGAAGCCGGCACCGGCCACCTTCAGGTTGTTGGCCACCACCATGTCGAGGTTCTTCTTCTCGAGCTTGGCCGAGGAGTTGGCCAGCATATCCCGTGTCTCCATCGAGAAGCCGCAGAGGAACTGTCCCTTCTTTTTGGGGCCGATGGTGCCGAGGATGTCGGGCGTCCGCTCCACGGCGATGGAGAGGTCGCCGGCCTTCTTCTTGATCTTGTCGTCGGCCACGGCGGCGGGACGGTAGTCAGCCACGGCAGCGGCCATGACCAGCACGTCCATCTCGTCAAAGCGGCTCGTCACGGCCTCGTACATCTGCTGGGCCGTCGTGATGGGCACATCCTCCGTGAACCGCACCGGCTGCAGGGCCGTGGGGCCGTGGATGAGGGTGACGACTGCGCCCCGCATCGCGGCGGCGCGGGCCACGGCGTAGCCCATCTTGCCGGTGGAGTGGTTGGTCAGGTAACGCACAGGGTCCAGCGGCTCCTGCGTGGGTCCGGCGGTGACGGCGATGCGCAGACCGGCCAGATCCTTCGGCTTTGCAATGGCCCGGAAGATATAGTCCAGCAGGACGTCCTCCTTCGGCAGGCGGCCGCTGCCCACATCCTTGCAGGCCAGCACGCCGCTCTCGGAGGGGATGACCGTGAAGCCGTAGCGCTCCAGCGTGGAGATGTTGTCCTGCGTGATGGGATTCTCCAGCATCCCGGTGTTCATGGCGGGGGAGACCAGCTTTGGGCACTTCGCAGCCAGCACCACCGTGGTGAGCATATCGTCGGCGATGCCGTGGGCCATCTTGGCGATGACGTTGGCCGTGGCTGGGGCCACGAGGATGACGTCGGCCTTCTTTGCCAGCGAGATGTGGGTGACTTCGAACTTGAAATCACGGTCAAAGGTGTCCACCATGCACTTGTGGCCCGTCAGGGTCTCGAACGTGATGGGGGTGATGAACTGGGTGGCGTTTTTGGTCATGATGACCTCCACGTCGGCCCCCAGCTTGCGCAGTGCGCTGGCCACGTTGGCCATTTTATAGGCGGCGATGCCGCCGCTGACGCCCAAAAGGACGCATTTTCCCTTCAGATCCATCCAGATGCCTCCTATAAACAGGGATGATATAGCTACAGTATAATGCAAAAACGCTCAGAGCACAACAAAATCTTTGGTTGGGGTTGTATCTTGGCTCAAAATGCGGTAAAATACAGCTTGACTTATCAATAGAAAATCTCTCCGTCGGCGCAGACGTATGCAGGCCTCTCCCAAAGGGGGAGCCTTTCAGGGAGAGGTTCGACCCTACGAGGAACTGAATTATGATTTTAGCCATTGATATAGGCAACACCACCGTCGCCCTTGGGGGCATCCGGGACGGACGTGTATGCTTTGTGGCCCACATGGACACGGTGCGCACCCGCACGGCGGCGGAGTACCGCGCCGAGATGGAAAAGGTGTTCGCCCACCGGAGGCATCCGGAAAAGCCCATCCGCTTCGAGGGCGCTGTCCTCACCAGCGTCGTCCCCCAGATCACGGGGGCGCTGGCCGAGTGCGCCCGCTACTACACCGGCAAAAAGCCGGTCATCGTTTCGCCCGACATCCGCACCGGACTGACGATGGGGGTGCCCGACCCCCACGCCGTCGGCAAGGACCGCCTCGTGGATGCGGCCTACGCGGCGGCGAACTTCCCGCTGCCGGTGGTCACGGTAGACCTCGGCACCGCCACCACCTTCAACGTGGTGGATGAGGATAAGGTCTTCCGGGGCGGCGTCATCTGCCCCGGCCTTTCCACCGGCCTGCGGGCGCTGGGGGAGAGGTGCGCCCAGCTGCCACAGGTGCATCTTTCGTCCCCCAAAAGCGCCATCGGCGTCGATACCGAGAAGTGTATGCTTTCCGGCTCGGTGCTGGGGGCGGCTGTCCTGCTGGACGGCATCACCCAGCGCATCGAGGAGGAGCTGGGCCGTCCGGTCACGCTGGTGGTCACAGGCGGTCTGGCAAAGTACGTCATCCCCCTCTGCCGCCACCCGCTCACCTACGACCCTGAGCTGCTGCTGAAGGGGCTGGCCCTCCTGTATCAGCTCAATGCCCCCCAGCATGAGCACCGCCATGAGCCGCGGAACGAGGGAGAGCGCCGTCGTCCCGGCCCCCGCCCGGCGGGACGCCGCCCCCACAGCGGCAGCGGCCCCCGCCGTCATGGCCGCAGCGGCCGCCGTCCCCGCCGGGACGGTGAGGCCAAGGCGGGCTAAGACTGAAAAGGAGAAACCTTATGATGAAATTAGGCATTCTCGGCGCAGGCATGATCGTCCGGGAGTTCCTGCCTTGGCTCACAGGGCCGGAAAGCCCCTTCAAGGTCGAGGCCCTCTGCAGCACTGAGCGGAGCGCTGAGGAGGCGCAGGCCCTCTGCGGTCAGTACGGCGTGGCCCGCCACACCACCCGCTACGATGAACTGCTGAGCTGGGTAGACGTAGTGTATATCGCGGTGCCGAATATCCTGCACGTAAAATACACCCGTGCCGCCCTCGAGGCCGGACGCCATGTGATCGTGGAAAAGCCGATGGCTCCCACGGCGGCGCAGGCCGAAGAGCTGGCCGAGCTGGCCCGGAGCAAAAAGCTCTTCCTCTTCGAGGCCGTCACCACCCAGTATCAGGACAACTACGCCAAGCTCCGTGAGATGCTGCCCAAGGTGGGCGCTGTCACCATGGTGCAGTGCAATTTCAGCCAGTATTCCAGCCGGTATGACGATTTCTGCATCGGCAGGGTCTGGCCGTCCTTCGACCCGGCCTGTGCCGGCGGCGCGCTGATGGACCTCGGCGTCTACAACGTCAGCTATGTGGTGGGCCTTTTCGGCGCACCCAACAAAGTCCACTACGCGGCCAACATCGCCCGCGGCATCGACACCAGCGGCGTGCTGACGATGGAGTATCGCAGCTTCAAGGCCGTGAGCATCAACGCCAAGGACAGCAGCTCTCCGGCCCGGTACATCATTCAGGGCACCAAGGGCTATCTGCTCCAGAAATCCACCGCCAACTTCTGCGGCGGCGTCACCTTCCACCCCTATAAGGGCAGGGAAGAGCACTTCAACCTCAGCGCAGGCCGCCCCCGGCAGGCGGCAGAGTTCCACGCCATCGCCCGCGCCATCGAGAGCGGGGATCAGGAGCTGTGCAGCCGGATGCTGGACACCTCGGTGGCCGTCAGCCGGGTGCTGGAGACGGCCCGCCGCGACGCGGGCATCCGCTTCCCCAGCGAATTTTGATGCTATCCCCGGGAGTTCCCTGACACAACGACCGGTATATTTTAGATTCGATTCAACAAAAGACCCCGTGTGATTCACGGGCAGGTTTGCGCCGTATCCGATAGTTAAGGCGGAACGGCAGCAAGGAGGAAAACTGAATTATGAAAAACAACGATCTTCGCACCCTCACCCGGCTGGCACTGCTGGTCGCCATTGAGCTGGTCATGAAGGCCATCGGCCTCGGCAGTGTGCCCGTAGGCCCGCTTTACATGAGCTTTTTGACCCTGCCGATCGCTGTGGGTGCCATCACCATGGGTCCCGCAGCAGGTGCCATCCTCGGCGGCGTGTTCGGTGCGGTGAGCTTCTATGACGCTGTCACCGGCGCCTCTGCTATGACCGGCGCGCTGTTTCAGGTCAGCCCCGTCAACACCTTCATCCTCTGCGTGGGTATGCGTGTGCTGATGGGCGTGTGCGTCGGCCTCATCTTCAACGCCATCAAGGGCCTCGACAAGGCCGGTACCTGGAGCTACCTTATCAGCGCCATGTGCGCCCCGGCCCTTAACACCCTGTTCTTCATGGGCTACATCGTGCTGGCCTTCTACAGCTGCGATTACGTCCAGAACCTCGTGTCGGTCAAGGGCGCAGCCAACCCCCTGATGTTCGTCGTCCTGCTGGTCGGCGTGCAGGGCGTGGCCGAGTTCCTCGTGTCCGGCATTCTGGGCGGCATCGTCGCCCGTGCCGTTCGCAAGTTCCTGAAGTAACAGGCGGTGTCGGTCAGGGACGTCCGCTGATATAAAGTTTACAAGCCCCTCTCCCGGCAAAAATGCTGAGAGAGGGGCTTTTCTGTTGATTTTAGCCTACCAGTGCGGTATACTTATTCTACTTCAGTCAAAAGAAGGAGGCGGCAAAAATGCCCATCGGGCCGAGCAGACCCTTGAATATAACAAAGCCGGAGTCCATCGACATCCGGCAGGCCGCGCGATATTTCGGCGCGCGGGGCGAGGCCGACAGCGCCACCCTCGCTCTTCTGGAACGGTGCGCTGCACCCCTTCTCGCCGCCGCCACTCCCCGGGCCGTCTGGCTTGAGGCCGATGTGGAGAGCCTCGCGCAGGTCGGCATCCTGAAGGGGGAGGACATCTTCCGCCACCTTGAGGGATGCCGGGAGGCCCTGCTTTTGGCCGTGACCCTCGGCCCGGGCGCAGACAGCCAGATCCGCCGCGCCGGAGTGGGGGATATTGCTGCCGGTGTGGCCTCGGATGCCCTCGGTTCGGCGCTGGCCGAACAGGCCGCAGACGCCGCCGAGGCCGAGCTGCGGCAGTGGGCCGCAGGGCAGGACAGGTATCTCACGGGCCGCTTCTCGCCGGGCTATGGCGACTGGCCCATCGGGGTGCAGCCGCTGGTGGCGGCGGCGCTGGATACCGCCCGCCGAGTCGGGCTTTGTGTGACCGAAAACGACCTTATGACGCCCCGCAAGAGCGTGACCGCTCTGCTGGGGCTGAGCGACCACCCGGTGAAGGGACATCTCGCCGGGTGCGGCCACTGCGTGCTGAACACGCGGTGCGAATACAGAAAGAGGGGCAAGACCTGTGCAAGCGAATGAACTGTTTACCCAGCCCAACACCATCCTTCTGGACGGCGGTATGGGCACCATGCTGCAGGCAGCGGGCCTGAAGCTGGGCGCACGGCCCGAGGAGCTGAACATCACCGACCCGCAGCGCATCGAGAGCATCCACAGCCGCTACGCCGCCGCTGGAAGCCGCATCATCAACGCCAACACCTTCGGCGCTTCGGCCCACAAGCTGGCGGGCAGCGAGTACACGCTGGAAGAGATCATTGCGGCGGGCATCGCCAACTGCAAGCGGGCCTGCGCCCCCTACGGCGCGCTGGCGGCGCTGGACGTCGGCCCGCTGGGCGAGCTGCTGGAACCCAACGGCACGCTGGCTTTTGAGGATGCCGTGGCCGAGTATGGCCGCATCGTCCGGGCCGGTGCGACTGCCGGGGCCGACCTTGTCTTCTTCGAGACCTTTACCGACCTCTACGAGCTGAAGGCCGCCCTGCTGGCCGCGAAAGAGAACTGCACGCTGCCCATCCTCGCCAGCATGAGCTTTGAGGCAGGCGGGCGCACCTTTACCGGCTGCACCGTCGAGAGCTTCGCCGTCACGGCCCGGGGCCTCGGCGCAGATGCCGTGGGCATCAACTGCTCCCTCGGCCCGAAGGAGATCTTCCCGATGGCGAAGCGTCTGGCCGAGGCCCTGCCCGGCGATTTCCCGGTCTTCGTCAAGCCCAACGCGGGCCTGCCCCGGGCCGACGGCAGCGGCTATGACATCACCCCTCAGCTCTTTGCCATGGAGATGAAGCCCTACCGGGAGCTGAAGCTCTTCGCGGCGGGCGGCTGCTGCGGCACCACCCCTGATTTTATCCGGCTGCTGAACGGCGTCTTCGCCGACTGCAGGCCGGGCCGGGCTGCCCACGCCATGCCCTCGGTGCTCTGCTCGCCGATGGATTTTGTCACGGTGGACGGCATCACCGTGGTGGGAGAGCGCATCAACCCCACCGGCAAAAAGCGGTTCCAGCAGGCCCTCCGCGAGGGAGATATGAACTACATCCTCGAGCAGGCCGTCAGCCAGTCCGAGGCCGGCGCACAGGTGCTGGACGTCAATGTGGGCGCTCCCGGTGTGGACGAGCCTGCCGTCATGGAGCAGGTGGTCAAGGCCCTGCAGAGCGTGGTGAGCCTGCCTTTGCAGCTGGATTCCTCCCACGCCGATGCCCTCGAGCGGGGCCTGCGGGTCTATAATGGCAAGCCCATCGTCAACTCGGTGAACGGCGAGACGGAGGTGTTGGAGCGGGTCCTGCCCCTCTGCAAAAAGTACGGCGCAGCCGTGGTGGGCCTCGCCATTGATGAGCGTGGCATCCAGCCCAGCGCCGACGCCCGCTTTGCGATCGCAAAGCGGATCGTGGATGCCGCGCTGGCTCATGGCATCCCCCGGGAGGACATCTACATCGACTGCCTCACCCTCACCGCCAGCGCCCAGCAGGAGGACGTTCTGGCCACCGTGGAGGCGCTGGCCCGCTGCAAGAAGGAGCTGGGCGTCCGCACCATCCTCGGCGTGTCCAACATCAGCTTCGGCCTGCCCTGCCGCCCCTACCTCAACACCGCCTTTCTGACCATGGCCATGTATGCGGGCCTCGACCTCGCCATCATGAACCCCTCCAGCGAGGAGATGATGGCGGCGGTCTACGCTTACAACGTCCTGACCAACCGGGACAGGCAGAGCATGGCCTACATTGCCCGCTATGCCGATAAAGTCCCCGCCAGCACCGCGCTGGCACAGGCCAGAACGGCGCAGGCGTCCCAGACGGCAGATGCACCGGCAGAGGCGGATGCGGTTCACAGCGGCCCCTTTGCCGCCCTCATGCAGGCGGTGGAAAAGGGCCTCAAGGGCGAGGCCGCTGCCCGTACCCACACTCTGCTGGACACCACCGAGCCGCTGACGCTGGTGGACGAGGCCCTCATCCCGGCGCTGGACGTGGTGGGCGAGAAGTACGAGAAGGGCAAGCTCTTCCTGCCCCAGCTGCTGCAGGCCGCCAGCGCCGCGCAGGCCGCCTTTGAGGAGATCAAGACCGCCATCGCCAAGCGGGGTGGGGCCGGGGCCAGCAAGGGCCGCATCGTCCTCGCCACCGTCAAGGGCGATGTCCACGACATCGGCAAGAACATCGTCCGGGTCATCCTTGAGAACTACGGCTTCGAGGTCATCGACCTTGGCCGTGATGTGCCGGTGGAGACGGTGGTGGATACCGTCCGGGAGAAGGATGTCCATCTCGTGGGCCTCTCGGCCCTGATGACCACCACCCTCAAGAGCATGGAGGAGACCATCGCGGCCCTCCGTGCGGCCAAGCTCGACTGCAAGGTCATGGTGGGCGGTGCTGTTCTGACGCCGGAGTACGCCGAGAAGATCGGCGCGGACTGGTACGCCAAGGACGCCAAGCAGAGTGCCGATATTGCCAAGAAATTCTTCGGAGAATCATAAGAAAACAGAAATGAGCCGGGGCAGAATGCACCGGCTCATTTCTGTTTTGTTCGAACTACGCACGCACGTCCGTCAGAGGCATGATGCTCCCGGGCAGTGCGGCGAGGCAGGCCGGGGCGGCAGGCTCGGCCACCGACAGGGTCGTTTTGGAGACCTTCCACCACAGGCGGGAGCCGCCCGGCAGCCGGAAGATGAAGTTCCAGTCGAAGGGGTTCTCACTGGCGGAGAGCAGCTCCACCGGCAGGGCGTTGAGGGCTTCGGCGGCACAGGGTGCGAGATCGTGGGCGCGGATGCCCACGGCAGTGCAGCCCTCCGGGACCTCAGCGGCCAGATGCAGCAGGCACTCGCAGCCTGTCAGATGGACGGTGTGGGCGTCCACCCGGGCGCAGGGCAGGATGTTTTTGCAGCCGGTGAGCCGGGCGGCGGCGGTACTGCGGGGGTCGGCGAAGACGGCCTTGGTCGTGCCGGTGCGGAGCACCCGCCCGCTGTCCATGACGATCATGTCCCGGCACAGGCGGTAGGCCTCGTCCCGGTTGTGGGTGACGAGGAGGGCCGTGCCCTCAAAGCCTGCCAGCAGGCTCCCTACCTCGCCCTCTACCTCCTCCCGGAGGTAGCTGTCCAGTGCGCTGAACGGCTCGTCCAGCATCAGGAGGCGGGGCCGGCCCACGAGGATGCGGGCCAGCGCGGTGCGCTGCTGCTGCCCGCCGGAAAGCTCGGCGGGGCGGCGGCCTGCCAGCTCTTCCAGCCGCATGGCCCGCAGCATTTCGGCGCAGCGGGCTTTGCGGGCGGCTCTGTCTTTTTCTGCGTTCAGGCCGCAGAGGATGTTCTGCTCCACGGTCATGTTCGGGAAGAGGGCGTAGTTCTGGAACAGCAGGCCCACGCCCCGCTGCTGGGGCGGCAGGTCGATGTGCTGCTCGCTGTCGAACAGAACCCGCCCATCCAGCAGGATGCGGCCCTTGTCGGGCTTCACGATGCCCGCGATGCAGCGCAGGGTCATGCTCTTGCCGCAGCCGGAGGCGCCCAGAATGGCCGTGGCAGTGTTCCCGGCGGTGAGGTCAGAGCGGAGGGTCAAAAAGGTCTTTCTTCAAAAAGAAAGTTCCCTGGCCTGGATCCTAGCTTTTATCATTCCCGTCATCTATTATGGGATCTCCATCCTGCTCATGAATGTTCGCTTTACTGGGAACTCCCTCTTGGCCTTCTTCCTATATTTCCCCTGGACCTTTTTATATGGCGGTCTGGAAGAAGTCGGTTGGCGTTGGTTTTTACAAGAACATCTTTACTTTAGTAAGCACTTTATAACTAAAATGATGGTTCTTTCCATTGTCTGGTTCCTCTGGCATATCCCTATCTATCAACTCCCTTGGATTACAGCAGGTTCCTCCAACTATCTCATTTTTTACCTGATGATTTTAGGAAATACTTTTCTATTTGGAGCTCTCAAAGAGTATTCGAAAGGAGCTGCTCCTTGTATCCTTGCCCATATGCTGATCGATAGTCTGGCTGTCCTAATGCTGGTTCAGAGTTCTATTACTCAGATTATCCTTCTGGTTATTTTTGAAATCATGATAGCCTCTTGGCTAGTGGCTATGAGAAAATCATAGAAATAGAGTTGAACCTCCCACTGAATTTCGGTGGGAGCTTTTCTTTCCTATCTGTTGATATAATGACACAGTTTCATTTTTAGGAGGTGACTCGTTTGGCCAAGGATACATTTCATCATCAAAAGGCTGAAAAAGAGAGAAGAGCTTCGTAAAATCATGACAGCCATCTTTGAAGAAAAGATGAATAAACACAA
>OLSP01002171.1_pt1 | contig 16437 bp, 6 predicted proteins | sample 1672941 | NCBI WGS metagenome assembly OLSP01 (sample SAMEA3136739, study PRJEB25190) | human gut metagenome | reverse complement strand
CTTCCGATCTCGTCAGTGTGGTACGGCGGTGCACCAGTGCCCTTGTGCGGTTGAATATTTCCCTACAAGGCGCTCAGTGAGCGCCGCTACAGACGCGATCGGTGCACAGCGTTTTCACGGCAGCCGGTACAAACCGTGAGTGCCTCCCCGAGATTGCCACGTCGGCCGTTGGCCTCCTCGCAATGACAAATCGGGGGCCCTACCGTTTTTACGATAGCCGGTTCGAATCGGCGGTTTACCGCCGGGCCTGGCTGTCCCCTCCCCTACAAAACAAATCATATCTGAAATTCTGACGGAAAGTGGGATAATTCCTGCTTTCCGCATTTTGACATGCTCGAAATTCCTTTTTCCGGAGGTGTATCATGGAGCTGATCCTCGATCTTCTGCGGCGGCTGCCCGATTATCCCCGCCTGCGGACCGCGCTGGAGAGCGCGCAGGCCGTCGGCGTGTCCGGCGCGGCGCAGATCAACCGTTCCCATCTCATCGCAGCCCTCTGCCGCGACACGGCCCGGCCCGCCGTGGTCGTCTGTCAGGATGAAATGGCCGCACGGCGCACACAGAGTGAGCTTGCCGCCTTCCTCGGCGCAGAGGCCCCTATCCTGCCGACGCGCGACCTGATGTTTTATGACGCCTCCGCCATCTCGCGCGGCTGGGAGCAGCAGCGCCTGCGCTGCCTTTACGATCTGGCGCGCGGCAAAACGCCCCTGCTCCTGACGACGCTCGAGGCGTTTTCCCTGCGGACGATGCCGAAGGCGCAGCTGTTCTCCGCTGCGATGCGCCTGCTGCCCGGCGCGCAGCTCGAGCTGGACGAGCTGATCTCCCGCCTGCTGCACGCGGGCTACTCCCGCTGCTCCCTCGTGGAGGGCGCGGGCCAGTTCAGCGTGCGCGGCGGCATCGTGGACATCTTCTCCCCGGCGGAGGAGCGCCCGGTGCGTCTGGAATTCTTCGGCGACGAGATCGACACCATGGGCTATTTCGACCCCGTCACGCAGCGGCGCGTCGAAAATGCCGACGAGCTCGTCATCCTGCCCGTGGCCGAGACGCTGCCTGCCCTGCACCCCGGCGGCATCGAGGGGCTGGCGCGGGAGCTGGACGGCCTGCTGGCCCGCCAGCGCCGCCGCAAAACGCCGAACGAGGCTCTGATGCGCACGCTGCAGGCTGACGCCGACGCGCTGCGGGGCGGCCTTGCCTTCTCGGCGGCCGACCGCTATCAGGCCCTCATCTATCCGGAGTTCGCCTGCGCGGCGGACTACCTGCCCGCCGAGGCGCTGGTGTTCTTCTGCGACCACGGGAATCTGCGCCGCAGCGCGCAGCGCGCGCAGGAGGAGCTGGGCATGATGCTCGACAGCCTGCTGCAGTCCGGCCTGCTGTGCGGCGAGCTGTGCGATTTTTCCGCAGACTGGGAGCAGCTGTGCGGCCGCGTGGCCGGGCACGGCGCGGCGTTCTTCGACTCGTTCCTCGCCGCGAGCTACCCGCAGAGCCTGCAGCCGTCGCTGCTCGTGAATGTCACGGCCAAGCAGCTGCCGTCCTACGGCGGCAATCTGGATGCGGCAGCCTCGGACCTCGCGTTCTATCAGAAAAATGACTATGCCTCCCTTGTGCTGTGCGGCAACCGCCGCCGCGGTGAGATCCTCGCCCAGCAGCTGCGGGAGAAGCATCTTTCCGCCTTCCTCGCCTTCCCGCTGGCAAAGCTTCCCGCGCCGGGACAGATCCTGCTGACGGACGGCGCGCTTCCGTTCGGCATGGAATACCCCGACCTGCGCTTTGCCATCCTGACGGAAGGCCAGCTGCTGGCGCAGACCGCTCAGAAACCGCGCAAAAAGCATCAAAAAGCGACCAATCGGCAGAAGCTCAGCTCGTTTACGGACCTTTCGCCGGGCGACCTCATCGTGCATGAGTACCACGGCATCGGCCGCTATGTCGGCATGGAGCAGATCCGCGTCGACGGCATCGTCAAGGACTATGTCAAGATCGCCTATCAGGGTACGGACACGCTGTATGTCCCGGCGACGCAGCTCGACCTCATCTCCAAATACATCGGCGGCGGCGAGGACACGGTCGTCAGGCTCAACAAGCTCAGCGGCGACCAGTGGCAGAAGACGAAGGCCCGCGCAAAATCCGCGGCCAAGGACCTTGCCGCCGGGCTCATCCAGCTCTATGCCGAGCGCAGGCGCCGCATGGGCTATGCCTTCGCGGCCGACACGCCGTGGCAGGCGGAGTTCGAGGATAACTTCCCCTACGCCGAGACGGACGACCAGCTGCGCTGCATCGAGGAGATCAAGGCGGACATGGAGTCGCCGCAGCCTATGGACCGCCTGCTGTGCGGCGACGTCGGCTTCGGCAAGACCGAGGTCGCGCTGCGCGCGGCCATGAAGGCCGTGCTCGACGGCAAGCAGGTCGCCATCCTGGTACCGACGACCGTGCTGGCGCAGCAGCACTACACGACGGCCCTCAACCGCTTCCGCGGCTTCCCCGTGAACATCGGCGCGCTTTCGCGCTTTTCCACCCCGCAGCAGCAGCGCAAGGTCCTGTCCGACCTGCGCACGGGCACGCTCGACCTCGTGGTCGGCACGCACAAGCTACTGCAGAAGGACGTGGAGTTCCACGACCTCGGCCTTCTCATCGTGGACGAGGAGCAGCGCTTCGGCGTGACGCACAAGGAAAAGCTCAAGGAGCTGGCCCGCGGCGTCGACGTGCTCACGCTTTCGGCCACGCCCATCCCGCGCACGCTCAACATGGCCCTGTCCGGCCTGCGCGACATGTCCACCATTGAGGAGCCGCCGCACGACCGCTACCCCGTGCAGACGTTCGTGCTGGAATATGCCGAGCCGGTGCTGATCGACGCCATGCGGCGCGAGATCGAGCGCGGCGGGCAGGTGTATTATCTGCACAACCGCGTCGAGAGCATCGAGCAGTGCGCCGCGCGCATCAAGCGCGCCCTGCCGGACGCCGAGATCGCCGTCGCCCACGGCAAAATGAGCGAGGAGGAGCTCAGCGACGTCATGCAGCGCATGGACGAGGGCGAGGTGCAGATCCTCGTCTGCACGACCATCATCGAAACGGGCATCGACATTCCGAATGTCAATACCTTGATCATTGAGGACGCCGATAAGCTCGGCCTTGCCCAGCTGCATCAGATCCGCGGGCGCGTCGGCCGCAGCAGCCGCCATGCCTATGCCTACCTGACGTTCCGCCGCGGCAAGGTCCTCACGGAGATCGCCGAAAAGCGGCTGAACGCCATCCGCGACTATGCGGAGTTCGGCTCCGGCTTCAAGATCGCCATGCGCGACCTCGAAATTCGCGGCGCGGGCAACCTGCTCGGCGCGGCACAGTCCGGCCACATGATCTCCGTCGGCTATGACCTCTACCTCAAGCTGCTCGAGGAGGCCGTGCTCGAGGAGCGCGGCGAGCCGTCGCCGGAGGAGAGCGCCTGCACGGCCGACCTCGACGTCACGGCGAACATCGACAAGGCCTATGTGACCTCGGGCGAGCAGCGCATGGACCTCTACCGCCGCATGGCGGGCATCCGCTCGCAGAGCGATGCCGACGAGCTGCTCGACGAGATCGTCGACCGCTACGGCGACCCGCCCAGGGGCGTCATGAACCTCATCGACATTGCCCTGCTGCGCGCCCGCGCCAGCGCCGCCGGCATCCGCGACATCGCCCAGAAGGGCCGCACGCTCCGCTTCCGGCTGGCGCAGTTCGACTTTGCCGTCGTCTCCCGCGTGGCCGGGCAGTACCAGAAGCGCATGTTCGTCGAGCCGAAGAGCGAAGAGCCTGCCATCACGCTCCAGCTGACCGCGAAGGAGGATCCCCTGCAGGCCGCGGAAAGGTTCGTAAAGACCTATCAGGGAGAGTAGACGCTGCACGCTTTGCAGCGGCAAGAGCAACATGGTATACAGCGGTGTACGGACATGGGACACAATTCACAGCCTTGCGATCGTTCGGTGAATCATAACGTGCTTCGATCGTCCGGAATGGTGAGTGGACAGCAGGAATTGCCGTCCTCCCTCCAGAACCCGCCCTTGAGATCCGCCTGCCACATGTCGTTGCAGGCATCCTTCCCGGACCGCGTGAGCGCCCTGCACCTCCGGGACTCCTCAATGCTGATGCAGCCGCGTCGATGCAGGATGCTGTATACATTGTTTTTGCATATATGCTAACCATATTGCTGCACTGTACATGACATTTTCTTGCTTACCGCCCCGAAATTTTTCTCAAAAAATTCTTCGCCTTCCCCTCTTGACAAAGGCAAAAAATATGATTATAATGCACTTAATTTCAAACGACAAACCTGTGAGGAAGAAGAGTAGCACAGCACAGGGCATCCCAAGAGAGCTTCGGGTGGTGAGATCGGAGCGGTGCGCAGCGGTGTGAATGGCCTTCCGAGGGCGGCTTGAACGGGAAATTTTCCCAAGTAGGGTCCGACGGGAACCCTCCCGTTATCCGTGGGGTACGCATGATGGTGCGTAAAAGCGAGTGGACATCGCAAGATGTCAATTTGGGTGGTATCGCAGAAGCAAAGGCTTTTGTCCCATGTGGGGCAGAAGCCTTTTTTGTTTTTAAAATCCAGGCCGCCGGCACCGGTCCCTCCATCCGCCGCCCAAAATACCCATATCAAATTTTGGAGGAAAACAAAAATGAAAAAGAACATTCTGAGCCGTGTGCTGACTCTGGCCCTGGCCGCCCTGCTGGCCCTGTCTCTCTTCGCCTGCGGCAAAAAAAACGATGACAATTCCACCGGCTCCTCCGGTGCCGCATCCTATCAGGTCGGCATCTGCAGCTATGCGGACGATGCATCCCTGAACCAGATCGTGGACAACATCGAGTCCCGGCTCAAGGCCATCGGCCAGGAGAAGGGCGTCACCTTCGAGATCAGCTATGATAACTGCAACACCGATTCCGCCGTGCTGAATCAGATCATCGCCAACTTCATGGCCGACAAGGTGGACCTGATGATCGGCGTAGCCACTCCCGTAGCCGTGGCCATGCAGGCCGCCACCGAGGGCACTGACATTCCCGTGGTCTTTGCCGCCGTGTCCGACCCTGTGGGTGCGGGTCTGGTGGAGAGCCTGGAGGCCCCCGGCGCCAACATCACCGGTACCTCCGACTATCTGGACACCGATGCCATCCTGGACCTGATTTTCGCCGCCAACCCTGACGCCAAGAGCATCGCCCTGCTGTATGATCTGGGGCAGGACTCCTCTGCCGCTCCCATCAAGAATGCCAAGGCGTACCTGGACAAGAGGGGCGTGTCCTACAAGGAGTATAACGGCACCACCACCGACGAGATCAGCCTGGCCGTCAGCAGCATCGTGGCCGACAAGGCCGACGCCGTGTTCACCCCCACCGACAACACCGTGATGACCGCAGAGCTGGCCATTTACGAGGCTCTGGCCAAGGCCGGCATCCCCCACTACACCGGCGCTGACTCCTTCGCCCTGAACGGTGCGTTCCTGGGCTACGGCGTGGACTATGCCAACCTGGGCGCGGAAACCGCCAACATGGTCTCCGGCATTCTTCTGGACGGCAGCAAGCCCTCCGCCACCCCCGTGCTGACCTTCGACAATGGCACCGCCACCATCAACACCGACATCTGCAGGGAGCTGGGCCTGAACTATGACGAGCTGGCCAAGACCTTCGCCCCTCTGTGCACCAAGGTTCAGTCCATCGTCACCGCCGAGAGCTTCGACGATTTGAATGAATAAGAAATCAAGCATCCATCAGCGGGCCCCCGCTGATGACCCCCGCACCGCCCACTGCGTAAACAAACCCATTGCATAGGAAAGGAGAAGCCTCTCATGAACATTTTATCTCTGGTCCAAACCGCTCTGGAGCTGGGCCTCATCTGCTCGCTGACCGTGCTGGCACTGTTTTTGAGCTACTCCATGCTCAATGTATGCGACCTTTCCACCGACGGCTGCTTCACTCTGGGCGCCGCTGTGGGTGCTATGGTAGCCATTGCCGGGCATCCCTACCTGGCCATTCCGGCCGCCATGGGCGCCGGAGTCCTCTCCGGCTTCATCACCGCCCTGCTGCAAACGAAAATGGGCATTGACAGCCTCCTGGCGGGCATCATCGTCAACACTGGGCTCTACTCCATCAATATCGCCGTCATGGGCGGCTCCTCCCTGCTGAACATGAACAAAACCGAGACCGTATTCACCAAGGCCCGGGCTCTGCTGCAGGGCACCTTCCTGGCTGAGCAGTATAAGCTGCTTGTGGCGGCCATCGCCGTGATTGCCGTGATCGTTTTTTTGGCTCTGTTTCTGCACACCCGCCTGGGTCTGGCCATCCGCGCCACCGGCGACAATCCTGACATGGTCCGCTCTTCCTCTATCAATCCCACCTTTACCACCATCGTAGGCCTGTGCGTGGCCAATGCCTTCACGGGTCTGTCCGGCTGCCTGCTGGCCCAAAGTCAAAAATCCGTCAGCATCGACATCGGCGCCGGCATGGTGACCATCGCCCTGGCCTCCCTGCTCATGGGTCAGGTGCTGCTGGGCAAGGGCAGCATTCTCAAGCGGGCCATCGGCATGGTGGTGGGCGCCTTTGCCTTCCGCATGGTGTATACCATCGCCCTGCGGCTGGATATGCCCGCCTTCATGCTGAAGCTGGTGTCCTCGGTGATCGTGGTGCTGGCCATCGCCACCCCCTATTTCAAGAAGCAGCTGCCCATGCTGCGCCGCCGCATGGCTGCGCGAAAGGAGGCCCGCCTTCATGCTGAAGATTGAAAAAATATCCAAGACCTTCAACCCCGGCACCATCCATGAAAAGGCCGCCCTGCAGGGCCTGAGCCTGCACCTGCTCCCCGGGGATTTCGTCACCGTCATCGGCTCCAACGGCGCAGGCAAATCCACCCTCCTTAACGCCATCAGCGGCAGCTTTTTCACCGACAGCGGCAGCATTTATCTGGACGGAAGAAACATCACCTTCCTGCCGGAATATCAACGCTCCCGCCAAATCGGCCGTCTGTTCCAGGATCCTATGCGCGGCAGCGCCCCCCACATGACCATTGAGGAAAACCTCTCTCTGGCGGCCTCCGGCGGCTGGCTCAGCCATGTGACCCGGGCGGAAAAAGCCGCCTTCCGGGAAAAGCTGGCTCAGCTGGACATGGGCCTGGAGGACCGGATGAAGCAGCCCGTGGGGCTGCTTTCCGGCGGCCAGCGTCAGGCGCTGACGCTGGTGATGGCCACCTTCAAGCCGCCGAAGCTCCTGCTGCTGGATGAGCATACCGCTGCTCTGGACCCCGCCACGGCAGAAAAGGTGCTGGAAATCACCCGTCAGACCGTCTTGGAGAACCGTATCACCACCCTCATGGTCACCCACAATATGCACCAGGCCCTGGAGCTTGGCAACCGCACATTGATGATGGACAGAGGCCATATCATTCTGGATGTTGCCGGAGCGGAACGGGCGGGCATGACCGTGGAGGACCTGCTGGCTAAGTTCAAAAGCGGTGCTGGCAAGGCCCTGGACAATGACCGTATTCTCTTGTCGGAACAAACAAACTCGAATAGAAAAGGCGCATCGAATGCCACGGACTGATCACGAAGCATGGAACAAAACAGTCTGTCCGGCGCGGCAAGGGCAAATAACATCACCGAAAGAAGCAAAAAGCTCTTATGATAGGAGGAGCTGGAACGGCAGCTTTTCGGATTTTTATCATGACGGCAAGCCTTTGCCGGCCGATGCCGGCGTTTCTGCAGTAACGCTTGAATCCTGTCAGAATTTGTAAAAAATGGAAAAAATCAGACATGTTTCCGGCCGATATTTAGAACTGCACGGCATCTCTGTATGTGTATTTTTAATTGCATATACCGGATGTTTGTGATAATATATATAGAACGCCATTGGTGTGGAAGCGGCCGCATGCCCGGCTTGTGGACATCCCAAAATAAAGAAAGAAGGCAGGTTTATGAAAAGCACACACTTAAGAAAACGCATTGTGGCTGCATTGCTGGCCGTGGTGTTAGCTGTTAGTTTAGCTGCGCCATCTCTGGCAATTGAGGAAACAGGCGTCTCGAAATCAGGCAGCAACGGGCTGACTTGGGAGGAAATAGACAGCAGCTCTGTTCAGGTAGAGTCCCCCATTCAGGCGAATACCGGCGTAGTGGAAAAGACGGTAGAACACGAAGACACCGATATGGTTCGTGTCTCCATTATTCTAAAGGACGCTTCTACCCTGGAAAAGGGCTTTACCTCTGATGAGATTGCAGCTGCTGATCGCAGCGCCATGCAATATCGGCGGAAGCTGGAGAAGCAGCAGGACAGCATGGCTGCCGCCATCTCCAAGCAGGCACTGAATGGTGCAAAGCTGGATGTTGTTTGGAATATGACATTGGCAGCCAATATAATTTCTGCAAATGTCCAATATGGGCAGATCGAGAAAATCAAGGAAGTTGCCGGTGTGCAGGAGGTCATTCTTGAGAACCGGTATGAGCCCTGCGTGGTGAAGCAGGAGGAGACGGCGGATCCCAATATGGCTACCTCCGATAAGATGATCGGCTCCAGCGCTGCGTGGGCGGCAGGCTATACCGGCGCAGGAAGCCGGATCGCAATTATCGACACGGGCGCCGATGTGGATCATCCCTCTCTGGATCCGGATGCGCTGAAATATGCCCTGCAGGGGAGTGATGCGACGATCATGACGGAGGCTGACTTGACCGACGAGGTGCTGAATCAGCTAAATGCATATACTCGCAAGGCCGGACTGACCGCAGCAGATTTTTATGTCAACGAGAAAATCCCGTTTGGCTTTAACTATGTGGATGCGGACACGGATATCACGCATGATAATGATACGCAGGGCGATCACGGCTCGCACGTGACCGGCATCGCGGCGGGAAACCGTTTTGTGAAGGACGAAGCCGGAAACTATGTCGCAGCGTTGGACTCTGTCATGACGCAGGGCGTGGCGCCCGATGCGCAGATCCTGACGATGAAGGTCTTCGGCAAGGGCGGCGGCGCCTATGATTCAGACTACATGGTCGCGATTGAAGACGCCATGGTGCTGGGCGCGGACGCAGCGAACCTCTCCCTGGGCGGAAGCTTCCCGGGCTACTCCGAGTATACGGAAGAGAAATACCGTCATATTCTTGATGAAATCGTCGGCAGCGGCATGGTTGTCACAATTTCTGCAGGTAATTCCGGCAGCTGGTTTGACCAAACTGCGTTTGGCCTTCCCTATGCGGGCAATGTGAACTGGGCTACAAACGGCAGCCCCGGCTCCTATGTTAACTCGCTGTGTGTAGCCTCCGTCGATAACGCGGGCGTTACAGACAATTATCTGAAGGTGAAAGGTCATAACATGACCTACACGGAAAAAAGCTATCAGAACAAACCGATCTATACCATCGGCGGAAGCCATGAGTATATTTATCTGGACAAGATCGGTACCGCGGAAGAGTTCGCAGCAGTCAAGGATGTTCTGGCAGGAAAAATTGCAATTTGCAATCGAGGCGATACCTCATTTTACGAGAAGGCAGAAGCCGCGGTTGCCAATGGCGCAATTGCGACCATTATCGTCAATAATCAGCCGGGCTCCAATTATATGGATCTGACCGATTATAAAAAAACGGAGCCCTGCGTCTCTATTTCTCAGACGGATGGCGCGTTCCTGCGGGAAAGCTCCACGAAGGTGACGAGCCAGGATGGCAGTGTTCTGTATTATAGCGGCGAGATGTTTGTGAGCTCCGAGCGCGAGTCTTGGGATCTGGGAGAAGACTACTATACGATGAGCAGCTTCTCCAGCTGGGGCATTCCCGGCGCCCTGACGATGAAGCCGGAGATCACGGCGCCCGGCGGCCGGATCTACTCCCTGAAGGACGGCGGAGAGTATCAGAATATGTCCGGTACCTCTATGGCTTCTCCGCAGGTAGCCGGAATGGCGGCGCTGGTCGCTGAGTACATTAAGCAGAACGATCTGGCCGAAAAGACGGGACTGGCTGTGCGTACGCTGGCCCAAAGCCTGCTGATGTCAACTGCTCAGCCGATCGTTGAGAAGCAGGGTGTTGATGAGCAGGGGAAGACACTGGAGGGTTACTACTCTGTTCTGCAGCAGGGTGCAGGCCTTGCAAATATCGGCGCGGCTGTAAATAGCGGAAGCTATTTGATGATGGATCAGGATGCAACAGATTCGTATGCAGACGGAAAGATCAAAGCCGAGCTGGGAGACGATCCCCAGCGCACCGGTGAGTATTCCTTTGGCTTTACGCTGTACAATCTGGAGAATACGGACAGCACGTTTACCTTAAGCGCTGATTTCTTTACGCAGGCGGCACTTCAGGGCGAGCTCAATAACGGGAACGGGCAAGTCATGAATTTCTCGGACAAAAAGACTGCCGCATTAGCCGCGGACGTTGTCTGGGACGTGGATGGGAAAACGCTGAAGCCGGAAATGCCTGCGGATCTGGACGGCTGCGATTTTGACGGAAGCGGCAAGGTAACCGCGGATGACGGTCAGGCGCTGCTGGACTATGTGACCGGCGTGCGGACCGAGATCAGCAGCAAGAGCCGTGCGGATCTGGATAAGGACGGAGACATCGATACCTATGATGCCTACCTGTTCTTCTCCCGCCTGAGCAGCGCTGCCGTGACGGTGCCTGCAAACGGAAAGATTCACGTCACGATTCGTGCAAAGGTCCTTGGTCTGGACAGCTACGACGAAAAGAACGGCGGTGCAGGCGCTTATGTCGAGGGTTATGTATTTGCCAACGAGGTAAGCAGTAAAGAGGGTGTCGAAGGGACCAGCCATTCTATCCCGGTGCTGGGCTACTACGGAAATTGGACCGATGCCTCCATGTTTGATGTCGGCAGCTTTATTCAGTATCACTACGGCATGGAGACCCGTCCTCCCTACATGCTCGCTGCAATTCAGCAGGCAGCGCAGCTCCAGTCGCTGACCATAAAATACAAAGGCGTGGATGACTCCTATTCCCTTGGCGGAAATCTGTATGTAGACGACGGATTCTACGATGCAGATCGTTACTCCATCAACCCGGATACCGCAAAGATCTCTGATATTTATTTCTGCCTGATCCGAAATGCGGCCAATGGCCGGATCACTGTGACCGGCGAGGACGGTACGGTATATCTCAACAAGGAGACTCAGGCTCCGATCATTGGCGCCTACTATTTCTCGAACCAGAAGACGTGGATGCAGGTGCAGAGCGGCTTGTCCGTGGATTGTGCGCCGGATGCCGCGGAAGGCGAAAAGCTGACTGTGAAGCTTACCATGGCGCCGGAGTATTATGTGGATTACAGCGGCTCGACGCTTTCGACGGATTGGGATGCGCTTGGTGAGGGAGCAAGTCAGACCTATACGATGTTTGTTGACAAGACTGCTCCTACGCTGACCGACATTACGCTTTCCGAGGACCTGATCAACGACGGACGGGTCATGACCGTTACGGCCTCTGACAACAGATATGTTGCAGCAGCGGTGCTGTACGATTACTCGACCGGGAAAATCCTTGCGAGGACGGGCGGTTCTCCGAAGGGAGCAAGCCGCGGCGAGGCTGTTACCATGTCGTTGGATGCAGACGGAACAGCAAATGCAGCGCATCTGCTGCTGCAGGTATATGACTACGCAAACAACTGCAGAACCTACAAGATCAATCTGAACAAGTCTGAGCTGAATGATCCTGTTGGGGTTTCCTTGAATCGCAGCACGCTGAAGCTTTTCAAGGGCGGCACGGCGACGCTGGAGGCGGAAGTTACGCCGTTCGGCATCCATCCCGATACGGTGACCTGGACCAGCGACAATACGAATGTGGCTACCGTGGACGAAGACGGTACGGTTACCGGCATTGGAGATGGCACTGCCACGATCACGGCAACCTCTGTAAAGGATCCCACCAAGAGCGCAACCTGCACGGTAACCGTTGAGGTTTTGAAGGTTACGCTGACCGGCGCGCTGATGGATGGCTCCTCCACCTCCCAGTTCTATACGTGGGATATGGAAAATGATACTACATGGACGCCGGGGGCTGTGATGGAGGTCGATGGCATTACCTCTACCGCATATGACACGGATCGCAACAATGTCATTGTGGTTGACGGAAATGAACGGAAGCTCCATCAGGTCGACATGGAGAGCGGCAAGGTTCTGGCGGACTATGATGCCGTTGCGGGCGGTAACTTTAATGTGCCGCTGTTTGATCTGGAATACAGCGAGCTGTTTACCAAGGGCGACATTCCGGCCTGCTACAGTATCTATAACTTTATGCTCAACAAGCCTGCGGAACTGGGCAGCATTCGCACGGACGGCTTCATGCTGTTCATGGATTTCTTCCTTTACGGAAACGGAGCCGATAAGTTTACGGCGATGACCTCGCTCGGCAAGACAAAGCTCGATCTGGATCAGGACGGCACTGCGGAAACGGATGCGGAGGTGCTGCTGCTGCTGGATAACCGCGGCAACGTGTGGACCTTCCAGATTTATGACGGGATCGACTACAGCAGCACGACAGGCAAATATGAGATTGCAAAGTCTAACCTGACCAGTGCATTTAAAATGTACTTCATGGGCGACGATAACGGCACGCCGCTGTGCTCTATGGTTCCCACGACGGTCAATGGACAGCTGGCATTGTATTTGTCCTACTTTACCGGCAAGGCCAATGAGCTCTACCGTCTGACATACGATTCCGCCAAGAACTTCTGGACCGGCGAAAAGCTGGCCAGCTTCGGCGAGAATGTATATCCGGCAACGATCCTGAAGATCGACAATCATGAGGCCAACCAGACGGAGCTGGAGCAGATCGTAAGCAATCTGCCGCTTGGCTCCCACACGGTACAGTCTCAGGATTTGACAGACATGCTCAAATCTGCTGCGGTTGAAGAAACGGCCGCGTCTTATGGTGCGCTCAATACAGCAGCAGAAAAAACCGCATCGGCGAAACCGGCGGCTGACATCGCGGGCGAACAGCCTGCATCCTCGGAGATCATCACCTCGGAGGATCAGAACACGGTCACCCTGAAGCTGGTGTCGGGAGGAACGACCCCCACCACGAACGGGCTTATGAGCGTCAGCTACGATGCTGCCGGCTGGGAGCTGAAGAATGTCATTGGAAACGCGCAGTATTTCTCCTACAAGGCTGAAGCCGGAAAGGTAACGCTTGGTTATGTTTCCGTGGACAGCATGCCTGCCGGAGAACAAGTCGCAGAGCTGACGTTCGCCAAGACGAATGCCGGCAAGGACGCCGATCCCCGGTTCACTGTCCAAAAGACAGAGCGCAATGAACAGCGGATCGATGAGGTGGAGCATCTGACGGCAAGCAGCAACCGGGATGATCCGTGCCCGTCGAAGGAATTCCAGGATCTCAGCACAACGGCTTGGTATCATGAGTCCGTGGACTATGTGTTGTCTAAGGGCATTATGCAGGGCTACGGCGACGGCACCTTCCGCCCCGATGAGACCGCGACCCGTGCCCAGGTGGTGACGCTGCTCTATCGCATTGCGGGAGAACCTGCTGTGGATGATTCCAAGGCCCTTCCCTTCACCGACGTGAATCTGGAGAGCTGGTACGGCAGCGCCCTGCGTTGGGCTTACCAGAACGGCATCACCACCGGTGTCAGCGCGGATACCTTTGCGCCTGACGACTGCGTGACGCGCGAGCAGTTGGTTTCCTTCCTCGCTCGGTATGCCAAGGTGACCGGCGCCTATGAAAAGGTGTCCGAAGACCTAAGCAGCTTCTCTGACAGAGATCGTGTCTCCTCCTATGCTGTGGAATCCATGCAGTGGGCTGTTGCCAACGGCATCATTCTCGGCACAGAAACGGGCAAGCTGGAGCCCATGGCTACGGCCACCCGTGCTCAGCTTGCGGCAGTGGTCGCCAGATACTGCCAGAGCATTCACTGATTTCTATCCGAAACGGCGTGCTTACCGGGGGCGTATTGCCCCGCGGTGAGCACGGCGCAAGCCCCAGGGCTTGACAAAAAAACAACGTGCAAAAGCAGCCCCACAGAAGTGTTTCTGTGGGGCTGCTTAGACTCTCAAAGACCTGCCTGGCCGAAAGTCAGTGTCCGTTTATGATACCACGTTCCGCGGCCTCGCAGCGGCACTTCGGGGGGCAGCCGCCATGATCCTGCTCAGGCGGTTTACATAAAGTTCACAATTGTAACGCTTTTGTTGGCAAAACGTTGTTGCATTTTGGCGGCTTCCCGGTATAATAGGATAGGAACAAACGGCGGCGGATGCCGTCTGGAGAATAGGCGGCATTCTGCCGTAGAACCACCGGAGAAGGAGATTCAAATGGGTAAATTTGAAAAAGGCAAACGCCCGACGCAGGCTCAGTCCTATGCCGAGCCGCAGCGTGCGCCGAAAAAGAAAAAGCAGAAAAAGCAGTCCCGCCTCGGCCTGATCGTCGCGCTGCTGGCTGCAGCCGTCGTGCTCGTCGGCTGCGGCGTGGGCTATATGTTCCTGCGCGACGACGGCAGGATCGTCAACAACCTCTATGTCGCAGGCGTCGATCTCAGCGGCATGACGAAGGAGGAGGCGCGCGCCGCGCTCGAAAAGGGCGTGAGTGTCTACGGGAAGGAAAATATGAACGTCGCGCTCTACACGCGCGCCTACGATACATTCACCTCGACATATGACCCGGCGCAGATCCCGCTCGTCGACATTTTCGGCAAGCCGCTCGATGCCTCCGCGCAGACCGAGGCAACGGAGCCGACCGAGACCGCGCCTTCGGAGACGGAGCCGGTGACGGAAGCGCCGACCGAGGCCCCGACGGAGGTGCCGACCGAGGACCCGAACACCCCGCGCGACGAGGACGGCAAGCCGATGACGCTGCTGACAAAGCTGTGCCTGACGCCGTCGGACACGGCGGTCCGCCTCGACCTCGACAAGGCCGTGGAGGCTGCCTATGCCTACGGCCGCGGCGGCGGCCTGTTCTCCCGCGTGAAGAAGAACGCGCTGACGGAGCGCACCGATCTGAACGTCGCCGATTTCCTCACGCTCGATGAAAGCTACGTCCGCACGATGCTGGACGAATATGCCAAGGACGCCGTGAGCGAAAAGACGGAGCCCTCCGTCACCGAGGGCACGACGACCGTGACGGACGACGAGGGCGAGGAGCGCGAGCTCAAGACCCTGACGGTCAAGCTCGGCAGCGCGGGCCGCGAGATCAACACGGACGAGCTGTACAAGGCCGTGCTCACCGCCTATGCCGACGCGAATTTCGAGATGCAGTATGTGGTGGAGGAAGACCTGCCGGAGGCCTTTGACCTCGACGCCCTGTACCACAAGTATTATGTTGCGCCGGTGAACGCCGTGTGCAACGAGGACACCTATGAAGTGACCGACGGCTCGGACGGCTACGGCTTCGACATCAAAAAGGCCATGGACGAGCTGGAGAAGGCAGGCCCCGGCGGCGAGGTCACGCTGACGCTCGACGTCATCGAGCCGCAGTACACGAAGGAATCCCTGCAGGAGAAGCTGTTCCACGATGAGCTTGCCAGCTACGACAGCCCGTACAACGCCGGTCTCATCGGCCGAAGTGAGAACCTGCGTCTGGCCTGCCTTGCCATCAACGGCTATGTGCTCAAGCCCGGCGAGACGTTCTCGTTCAACGGTGTCGTCGGCGAGCGCACGGCGGCCAAGGGCTACAAGGAGGGCGGCGTGTATGTCGGCGGCGAGACCGTCCAGCAGCTCGGCGGCGGCGTCTGCCAGGTCGCGTCCGTGCTGTACTACTGCACGCTGAAATCCGACCTCGAGGTCATCGCGCGGCAGGAGCACCAGTATGTGCCGGACTATATTCCCTGGGGCATGGACGCCACGATCTACTGGGGCAGCCTCGACTATAAATTCCGCAACAACACGACCTATCCCATCCGCATTCTGGCGGAGGCCTCCGGCGGCTATGTCCGCGTGCGCTTCATGGGCACGGAGACGAAGGATTACACCGTGGAGCTGGACTACAAGGCCACGATGACCCACAAGAGCAAGACCGAGGAGGTCGAGATCTCCAAGGGCATGAAGAACTACGACAAGTACAAGGACTATAAGGACGGCGAGCGCATCCAGGTCGGCTACGACGGCTATGAGGTCGATACCTACCGCATGAAGTACGACAAGAACGGCAAGCTGCTGTCCACGGAGAAGGTCAACCACTCGAGCTACGACTGGCGCAACCGTCTGGTCGCCAAGCTCGTCGAGGAGACGGAGCCCCCCACGGAGGCGCCGACGGAGCCGACGGAAAGCCCGACGGAAAGCCCGACGGAAAAGCCCACGGAGCCGGAGCCGACGGAACCGCCCACGGACGCCCCGACCGAGTCCACCGGCGGCGATGAAGAAGCGCCGTGATATAAGGCAACACCGCATAATTCCTCTTCGGCCTTCGCCGGATATTTTTCGCCGATTCTGCGGTTCGAAAAGTTTGAAATATTGCGCAGCCGTTGGCGGCTTTGCCGCCTTACGGATGCGGCATGCCC